>Ga0315284_10009824_pt1 | contig 13621 bp, 11 predicted proteins | sample YL17G09_16_MG_FD_203696 | JGI IMG/M metagenome (GOLD analysis project Ga0315284, IMG submission 203696) | Sediment microbial communities from Yellowstone Lake, YNP, Wyoming, USA - YL17G09_16 | ecosystem: Environmental > Aquatic > Freshwater > Lake > Sediment | place: USA: Wyoming | collected...
GGCAGAGCCAGGTAGTACATGTGGTACTGGCCACCAAAATAGACTACATCCTCATGGGTTACACCACCCTGATCATAGGTGCCTGGGTGTCCCTGATAAACAAGATAGCCCCATACGCCTTGATTTGTCGGATTGTATGGCGTCCAATGTATACCATCAGTGGAAGTAGCGTAACCGATATCATACGAGCCCCAGTTATACCACATGCGGAAGATACCGGTTGTTGAATCATAAATCACAGATGGGCACCGATACGCGGGCGCCACCCTGCTACTACTAGTACCTGGCGTCCCGTCCCAATATTTGGTATAATGTGATCCATCCTGGGATAAAGCCAATCCGATTCTGCATCCATTACTGCCGCATGCGCTGTAATACAGGAACCACGATTCTCCATTGGGGCCTTTGCCTGGAGCATAGACAAAGTCTGGGTCGGCAAGCCACCCACTATCCCATTCACCTGAAGCACCAGGTGATACAAGTGGATTGGTATAGTCAGGCGTCTTGACCCAATTAATGCCGTCGTTCGATCTAACCAGCGTTGGCCGCTCCCACCAGTAGTCATTTGTATGTCCATCGGGAGGATTGCTCACATAAGCCAACGGGGTGAAGATCATCCAGAACTTGTAACCATCAATTCCATCTGGAAAGTATTGCACATCTGGATGGATTGCTCCGGGAATTTGCTTCCAGACGTCGGTACCGGCATCCCAGGGATCAGAACTCTCAAGTGTCGAGAGCGGATTGCCGGAGTAGGGAGTGAAATCAGCTCCAAATACATCGCCCTTCACATCCGTGACCTGGATGATATTGGTTGAGGATGCAATCTTGGAAGCGTCGGCGAAAGTGTCGCACGACATATCTTGCGCTAGTGTAGTCCCTATCGTGACCGTTGATGTAAAGAGCGCGAAAACAAAAAGACTGTACATCATGATTTTTGAAAAAAACACTCTCTCCCTAATACATCTCCCTAAATAGAAATGGCCTGTTGTGGAGTTACCGGACACGAACTGGACGCACAAGCCTATGCTAGGCTCACTCCGCAAGGATGTCTCCTTTTGAGTAGGTGATAATCTTCGGTGTTTCGTAAAAAGCAATCCGCTCTTCTTTCATTTTGAAAACTTTTTTCTTTAAAAAGAAATGTTTTTCCTTCTTATTCCTTTTACACTTTTTTTAATATAAAGTCAAGAAAATTTTAGGGTAAATATGAACCCGTCCCCAATTTTCCCTCCCAATTTTCCCCAATTTTCCCGAACAGGCCTTTCTATCACCATCTTCCATTTGTCCACCAGCCAACGTGTACCTCCGCCATGTTGATATTCCCTCTTAGGCCCCTTTCGGCAGCCGCTTACGAGCTCTCGCGACGATATTCATTTTGAGTCTGCCCCGAATTCCTTCTTAAGAATGGACATTACTCGCACGTCATACCTTTTACTGCTTACCATCACGGCCTCGCGCTTGATGCCCTCGGTAGCAAATCCACAGCTTTCATAAAGAGTAATCCCACGGCTGTTATGATTAAAAACTTCCAGATAAATACGATTCAATCCCAGATCTTTAAAGGCACGATCCAGAAGCAGCATGGTCGCCTCGTGCGCATAACCCTTTCCGAGATACTTTTTATTCCCAATCATTATTCGTCCAATTTCACATTGCTTGTTGTTATGATCAATGTGGTAGATCGCAATCGAACCGATGGGTATGTGTATCTTGACGTCTTCTATCACGAACATCATGTCAGTATCATCTTTTAAGTAACGGTTGTACCAATCCTGCTGTTGTTCCATGGTAATCGGTTCCTGATGGAAAAACGCCTGCTGTATATCCTTTCTGTTCCGCCATTCACGGAGCAGTTCGAGGTCATTCGCTTCAATGCTACGCAACCTGACCTTCTTCCCGAGAAGCTTGAATTCGTCAATCACCGGTGGGCGAGCGAAGAAGTTCCCCACCGCACCAATGACCTTGCCTATCTCTTCCTCAGTCATACTGGGGAAGAGGGGTAAACTGATGATGCGTTTCCACACTTCTTCTGCTACCGGCAATTTAGCTCTCAGCGGACGATAGTACGGATGGAGATGAATAGGGTAATAGTGCACTCCAGGTGTAACATCGTTATCCTTCAAGAACTTAATCAGATCGTCGCGCTTCTCAACCTTCAGATGGTAGATATGCCACGACGATTTGCATCCCTTGCGCTCAACGGGCACCTTCACACCTTTTATGCTTTTAAACGCCTGATTGTAGCGTCCAACGATCTCGCGGCGTCTCTTATTGAGATCTTCAACGCGTCCAAGTTGCACGATACCAATTGCCGCTAGGATGTCATTCAGATGAGCCTTGAAACCCAAGCGATTCACATGGTAAAACCACGCATAAACCTTTTCGTCGACCGTACGATTCCACGTGGACTTGGAAATTCCTAACCAGCGCATCTCCCGCAGCACCTTGTCCCACTCACCGCTATTCGTCGTAACCATTCCACCTTCACCACACGCCACGTTCTTGACTGCATGAAAGCTGAAGCACGTGAGTTCCGAAAGAGAGCCTACTTTCTTTCCCTTGTATTCGGCGCCACATGCATGAGCCGCATCTTCGATAATAACGATGCGCTTACCTTTTATTACTTCCCTGAGCCCGTCCATATTGCATGGGTGACCAGCATAGTGGACGGGCATAATCGCACGGGTCCTTTTGGTGATTTTCTTTGCCACATCTTCAACATCGATACAGAGATTGTCTTCGTAAACATCAGCGAAAACCGGTTTCGCACCGTTGTACAAGACAGCGTGCGCTGTTGAGACAAATGTTATCGGTGGCACGATCACCTCGTCACCACGCTTCAGGTCAAGGAGAGCCAAGGCCAGATGGAGGGCTGCAGTGCCCGAATTGAGTGCTACAGCGTGTTGCACCCCAACGTACTTCGCAAACTTCTCTTCAAATTCGGCTGTCTTTGGCCCCAATCCCCACCAGCCGGATTTCAAAACCTCAGTAACGGCGTTAATCTCATCAATCGAAATCGAAGGACGAAACAGAGGAATCATTTTCTTCTCCTTGCAGATGATCTTTGACTCATACCTATCCTTGAGTGCCTTGTAATAAACTCCCTACGCGCTGAGATACTTCGATTCCTTCCAAAAGAACCTCATCCATATTCATATACATGAATCGACCCTGGCGTCCTATGGTACTGCAGTTCTTGACTTGAGACACAGACTCCATTACTTGCGCGAGGTGCCGATCGGTGTCAATTTCAAACAATGGATACACATTTGGTAGTCTCGTTACGAAATAGCCTTCTACCTCTTCCTCGTTGACGAGGCCGAGCGTTTTCAAATCGCTCAAGCACAGTCTGAACAATTCCTCCGGAGAATAATTCCAGATATCGTCGCCTTCGAAACTGGTTACCTCGATACTGAGACTGGTTCTTCCTTTGGGTGCAAAATACTTCGACCCCAGATTTGGGTACTCATTGATGCGGTTGAAAATTGTCCTGCCATCACTGTAATACACCCATTGTGCATCGTAGATCCGGGGACGCTTGAGCATCACGTTAATAAATATAATAGCGCGGTAACGGAGTTTATCAGAAGCAAGTAATGTTTCATGCCGAGGCATGGGGTTAAATGATCGAACGAGCCGAGGAAGGCTCATCGTAGAAATCACGTAGTCGCACTCGAGAACTTTCTCGGCGCCGCTTTTGTCCTTTACCCTCACGGAAGTGATACGATTATCAGGGGTCAAATCTATCTGCTCCACGCTGTGTTCAAAAAGGAACCTCCCCCTCTTCTGCTCAACAACGTCCTTAATCCTTTCCGCAATAACTCTGGCACCTCTATAGCCGTAGTAGAATACTTGTGGTTGCTGTGAATACTCGGCTTTTCTTTTTACTATTAATCCAATCAGGTTGCAAGTCGCCTTTTTAATAACGTCCCAGAGACTCACTGTCGTGATGCGGCGCAAGAGTTGCGAGGAACTCAGTCTGGTGCCGGATACACCCCAGACCTTCTCGGCATAGGGGCCAAAGTAAATATTGTATAATGTGCTGCCAAAACGAGACTTGACCCACCCTTCGAATGATTCCTCGTTTATCCTGTATCCCAAACGGCGGCGAATCCGCGTAAAGGAGAAACCTAATGCGCAGATAATCATCTGGTGCCAATCGAGTGCCCGAAACATATCCTTGAATCGGAGAGGGTAATTCACGTAGCGCCTGTTGAAGTAAATGGCGGTTTTCTTCAGCACTACAACCAGCTCGTCCCCGAGCAATTTCCTCACACGTTCGACTACTGCTTCATTCCCCTTTTTCGATGGAAAAAGACCATGGATCCCAAAGTCGAAGACATAGCCGTCCCTCTCGATGCTCCCTGCCATTCCTCCAACAAACGGCATCTGTTCAATCACTACTGGTGGAATCCCTCTTTCGCTCAATTCCCACGCAGCTCCAAGCCCAGCCAATCCGGCTCCCACAATAATCACTTTTTTATCATCCATTGACCGCGTCTCGTCTCCTATCTGTCCGCATTATTTTCGATCGGTGTTTTTTAGCAGTTAATTTGAAAAAAGGGGTCCGCCTCTGATAGAATGTTTGGAACCAAAACAAAATTTCATCAGAAAGGAGAACCCATATGAACTAACTTTTTATCACAAAAAGTTGTATAAGTCAAAGTCATTTGTTTGGGAAAAGTTTCAGTCTTCTCTATGGCCTTAATACCCTTGGTGCTGTTCTGGGGGTCTTACTCAGCGGGTTCATTACCATAGGTATTTTGGGTGAGCGAACTACCGTATTTATCGGTGTTTTCATTAATCTCCTGGTCGCAACTTCAGCTTATTCGATTTATAGAAGCGAAAAACGAACTGAAGGTGTATCCGTTTCAATGGTGATTCCTGTTGATTCGGATACCGCGGATACTGTAATTTCTCCCTATTCCGACCCGATACGAAACTTCATTTTATTCGTATTCGCAATGAGCGGGTTCACATCACTGGCATATGAAGTTATATGGACCCATCAGCTCATACTATTTTTGAAAACCTCGATCTATGCCTTCTCAGGAATGTTATCCGTGTTTTTAATCGGAATCGCCTTGGGCAGCATTTTTATGAACAGGATTGTGGATAAATTAAAGAAACCGTTGGTTATCTTTGGCATTCTGGAGTTGGGTATTGGTTTTTTATCAATTTTGAATCTCTATATGTTTCCTCATTTGTACGGTGGAGATTTTGGCAGTGGAGGTAAATTCTCAGGTTTATTCAATGCTATTTTCGCCACCGTGGTGATTGTGTTTCCTATAACTTTCCTTTTCGGCATGATTTTTCCAACCGCGGGACTGTGTTATGTGAAAAGCGTTACGAGAACCGGCTCATCAGTGGGTAGGTTATATTCCTTCAATACAGTAGGAACCATATTTGGTGCATTACTCGCAGGATCCCTGTTCATTCCTTCATTGGGTTCGACCAATACGGTATTTCTGCTTGCTTACCTGAATGTTTTTCTGGGTGCGATACTCCTGTATCTTGAGCCAGAAAGATACATTGCGAAAAAAGTAGCCTGTGGGTCTTTAGTTATAATCTTTGTAATAATGTCTACCGGACTTAGAGGAATTGACCCATTTTTGACGACTATTGAAAAGAAGATGAGGCAATTGAGTAGCGAGAAGGGATCGGGCTCAAAGGGATATGAGATTTTCTTCCATAAAGAGGGGATTGAGGGTACTGTAACAGCTTTCTCCGTAGATAAGAGCAAACGTCTTTGGGTAAATGGTATAGGAATGACGATGTTATGTACAGAAACAAAACTCATGGCTCACCTGCCTCTCTTATTTACCAGAGAACCCAGAGAGTGCCCTGTTATATGTTTCGGCATGGGAACTACGGTGAAATCGGCAGCTTTATACCCTCATTTGAATATTACCACAGTTGAACTTGTGCCGGAGGTCTTTCAGATATTTAAGTACTATCATGATACTGCTGAAGAGATACTGAAGGAAGAGAATATTCACACTGTTGTTGCTGATGGACGGAATTATCTCCTGCTCTCAAAAAGGAAATATGACCTTATCACCATTGACCATGCGCCCCCAGTATATAGTGCTGGAACAGTCAATCTATACACCAAAGATTTTTTTACCCTGTGTAGAGAACACTTAAACCCTGAGGGGGTTATGTGTCTCTGGGTTCCCGGGTACACGCAACAAGAGATTAAGAGCTTTCTTAAGACCTTTCACACAGTATTTCCCAACACGATGGTTTGGAGTGGCATGCACGGCTGGGGGTTTTACCTTATCGGCACTATGGAGGCTATATCCTGGAGTGCATTCCAGCAGAACATCGAAAAGATTTTTGCGAACCCGAACATCATCAAAGATCTCGGTGAATATGATAACAGCTGTGTAACACCTGAACAGCTTTATCGTTTGCTGTTGTGGAATAAAGATGAAATAGAGAATATCAGCAAAGATGGGTTTTTAATTACAGATAATTTCCCCTATACGGAATTTCCTCTCTGGCGGTATTTAATAAAAGATCGCACAAGATGGGTACCACAAGAGGTGAGGTCCAAGATATTAGAGGTTAAATAAGCTTAGGTTTAGATAGGATACTTTCCACATTTTTCACCACTTCGCCGCAAATCAAGAGTTGAAAGTTAAAACGGTCAAAAATGGGTCATATATTGGTTTGGCGTTGATAGGTATTAAATACTTTGACATCTTTTAGGGTAACCATTCAGAGTCTATTTCCTTACTGCAGTTCTAAGATATGTCTTTCTATCCTTTATTGTACTATCCTTCTCACAACGTTGAGATCTTTCATCTTTTTCTCAGCGTAATCAAGGACATCTTCCGTAACTCGCCGATTTTTCAGCCAGAGAAAATAGTCTTGAACACTCTTTTCTACGGAATTCATGGGTTCCCACCCCAAGGACTTTAATTTATCAATAGATGAGATGATATGACGTGTATCTCCGAATCGAAATTTGCCTGTGATTTCTGGATCGAATTTCTTGCCAAATGTTCTTGCAACAATCTGTGCAAGTTCTAAGACGGTATACCCTTTTCCTCCCCCCACATTGAAAACCTGATAATCAGCCCTATGATCTTCCATGACCAAAAGATTAGCCCTGACCACATCTTCAATATTTACATAATCTCGCAGTTGCATCCCGTCTTCGTAGATAGGGGGCTGACGGTCAAAATACGCGCTCAGACAGAAGATCCGGCATGCCCCAGAGTAGGCGTTGTAAAATGATTGCCTCGGCCCCTGGACAATTGAATAACGGAGGGTGGTTGTGGGAATATGGTACCGCTTTCCAAGATTAATGGCGATTAATTCCTGAGTGTATTTTGAGATAGCGTATTGATTTTGGGGATTGACAACTTCCTCATCGGTAATTTGAGAAGTTGCTACTTTTTTACATCGTGGACAGATTATCTCCCACTGCCCCCGTTCTAATTGTTCTGTGCTCCTGATATTTGGGGAAAAAACACCATGTTCATCACAACTGTATTTACCCTCTCCGTAGACCGCCTGAGAAGATGCAACGATTACCTTCTTTATGGGAAGAGCCTTCTCCACAATTAGCTCGTAAATCAAAGCAGTCCCTACACAGTTTACCTGAAAGAATTTACTGAAGTCAGGAAGATAATCCTGATAGGCAGCAAAGTGAAAAATTATATCCATACTCTTTAATGCCGTTTCCAAGTCACTTCGATTTCGTACGTCTCCCTCGACGAATTCAACCTCTTGAGGCACGTAATCAGGTTTCCCCTTGAGATGAACAGGCTTTTCCAAACTATCCAGAATCCTTACTTTATGTCCTCTTTTAAGCAGTTCATCTGCTGTATGGGAACCGATGAATCCTGCCCCACCTGTAACCAAAACTTGCATGGATTACTCTCTATGAAAATTTGTTAATAAAATTGCTGTTTTCATCTCACAATATTTTCTTCTAAAAGCTGATCTTAACGTCTCTTCATATGTCTTGGCCATACTCTCATTCCCAAATCTTTTTTCTTATTTTCCTCCCTTCTTAGCCCATTTTTCACTGATGTATTTTGAAACATTTTCAGGTGAATCATCGTCGACCATTCCGGACCTGGTAGTAAATGGCTTCGAAGGCATCTGTTATGGCATCCCAGCTGTACTCACGGAGAACGCGTTCACGTGCCATGTGGCCACGTTCGGCTACGAGGTCCGGCTGGTGCATCAGTGTTACGAGTTGAGCACGCAAATCGTCTACATCATTCATCCGGTACGAAAATCCGGCATTGCCGATTGTTTCCAGATTTTCAGGGATTCCGTTCACCAGGACGGCGCACCCCGCCCCCATCGCCCCCAGCAAAGCTGGCGACGTGCCTTCCACGTTCGATGGCGTCACGTAGAGGTAGGCGTTCTGGCACAACTGTATAAACGCTTCTCCATATACTCGTCCCAGGAAACGTACACGTGGCCCCGCCAGTGACTTTAGCCAGGCTACGTGCTTCTGGCCCAGCGGATCATCTCCCACAATTGCCAAGTCAAATTCATCCTGTTGCAAACTGTTAAAGGCCCGGATGAGATGATCCACCTGTTTTTCCGGACGGAGGATGCCGACAAAAAGAATGAATTTGCGCGGTTGTAGATTGAAAGACCGTAGTAAGTCAGTACCCCTTGGTTGCTCAACGTTTGCCCCGAATGCCACGTACGCCCCCAACCTTCTGAAGTGGTCCTTGTAGTAGCGCTGGATAACACGTGAATCAATGATGAGTTCATCGGCCCAACGCACCGCAATGCGGGCAGCGAACTGCATATACTGGCCTGCCAGTGCCGACCATTTTTCTCGTTTCCAGTCCAAGGCATCAACCGAGATGACCGTCCGCTTGCCTGCCAGCCTGAGCCAGGGGATAAATAATGCAGTCCCTACGGTGTAAAGGTGAATCACCTCCACGTCCGAACGTACAGCCTGCAGGCAAGCGAGGAAAGATGAGGTAATGGTGGCGAGATTTTTCGATTCTACAAAAGGGATGTAACGCAGAGCAATGCCAGCATACTCAGGTGGCTCGGCCTCACCCATGCCCTTGCGGCAGTAAACAGTAACATAATGCCCTCGAGCAGCAAGCCGACGGCACGTCTCATCGGCACAGGTTTCAAAACCCCCGTACCGTGCCGGAATTCCTTTGATGCCAATGACAGCAATGCGGAGCGGTGTGCGGTCTTGGGCAACGGTTTTATCAGTCATAGTTACTTTACCAAAATATGTACGTATTCGGCTAACGCCTCTTTCCACGGGCGCATCCAGTTCCAGCCGCGCAGTTCGAGTTGATAGTTGCGTCCAGCTTCCATGCGCGGGCGCGGGGCAGGCAATGGAAATTCGTCGGAACTGACCTGGAGCAGTTCGCAGGTGTTCAACCCGGCGTATTCCAAGATGCGCTGGGCAACAGAATAGCGGCTCACCGGTTCTCCCGTATTGACGAGATGATATACACCATACATGTTTGTTTCAATGAGTCGGCAAAGTCCGCGCGCAATATCCACGGTGTAGGTCGGTGATCCAAACTTGTCATCCACAACTTTAAGCTGCGCGCGCGTACGGGCAAGTTCCAGGATGCGCGCCACGAATTTCTTGTCGTGAACCCCACCACCAAACATCCATCCGGTCCGTACCACGTAACTGTATCTTACCAACCTTTGAACAATTACTTCGCCCTGGTATTTGGAACTGCTGTACACGCTCCGCGGTTCAGGGGTATCAAACTCTGTATAGGCCGTCTCTTTATTGCCATTAAACACGCTAATCGTGCTCATGTACACCAGAGCGCATCCGAATTGCTGGCACGCGAGAGCGACGTGCTGAGTACCCAAGGTGTTCACCCGAAACGCCATGTCCGGGTTGTTCTCACAACCGTCTACATCCGTCTGAGCTGCCAGATGGATGACCAATGCAGGCTGAGCCTGTCTGATCGCATGCCTGACCTGATCTGGATGCTGGACATCTAGTTCGGGCAAGTCGGTAGCTACGACCTCATGACCGTTCTCACATAAAATGGGGCATAGACCCATGCCCATCATGCCTTGCGCGCCAGTCACTAAAATTTTCATATATACAAATTCCTCAACCGATCCGGACGCTCGCGCAATGCCCAACAAAACGGTTAAATGAGCTGAGGAGTCTTATAACTCTCAACTGATCATTTGTCCCTGGCAACTCTTCGATACTCACTCTGGCTCCAAGCTTCAGATATCGTTCTGAGATCTTAACTATTCTATCGGTAAAAGAACTATTCCACATTCAAACCCCTCGAGTCTTCCGATATATTTCAAAAAGTATTTGAGGTGTAAAAGGTTTCACTAATTCTTTCAGATTTCTTCTTAGGAGATGTCTCCAATATTTTCTCCAGCTTTGAAGTCTCATATCAAACTGCCTTAATTCATCCTCTGCTATAGCTGATTTAAAACCTATCCCCAGAATATTATCAGGGAAACCACTTCTTCCTGTATATTCAACAAATGATAAAACGAAAGGTTTGAGAAGGCTCCTAAATGCTTCAGGAGTAAAACGCCAGTAATCATTCGGATAGCCATGTATAGGAAGATTCATTACGGAACTCATTATGAGAAATCCATCTGGTTTAAGAATTCTATATATCTCTTCTATTGCTTTCCATAGAAATTCTACATGCTCAAGGATTTCGAGCATAAGAACAGTTCCAACCGATTCTGTCGGAAGATCTATATTGTGAAGATTTAGGATTACATCCACACTGGGACCTTCCCTCATATCCGCGCCAACATATTTCTTATTCGGGAAGAGTGGCCTTAAATCTGCAATACCAACCTGACCTGGAACTTGAAGAGATCCGAATTCACAAATAGGTTCAGGGATAAAGAAGGTATCAGCACATATTTTTACAAATTCTTTAACGGATTGACGCATAAATTACTTCTCCTATATTCCATATTCATCTAATTTTCTTTTAAAATGCGGCCAATCCTCTCTCCATACTTTTCTATGGTAAATTCGGATTCATATCGTAAGCGCGCATTCATAGCTATTGAGGACAATCTCTGCTCATTGCTCATAACTTCTAATACAGCGTTTCTAATATCCTCTACTGAATGGTCTTTTATGAGTATTCCACAGGTATCATCTATGTAGTCTCCCACAGTGCTACTTCTGGTTGCTATGATTGCTTTACCGAAGATCATTGCCTGTAATAAAGTTAAAATACCTGATGAAACGTTTAGATTCTCAATTGGAATTATTACTGCATACGCTTTTTTCATATAATCCGAAAAGTCATTTTCAGATACGTTAAAAATAACCTCAACATTTGAAGGGATATGTATGCCATCAACATCACCAGGTAAACATACGATTATTAAGTGTGCATTTAATTTTTCAAACGCCTTAATTACAGTTCGAAAATCGCGATTACTCGAACCGCCTGCGAAAAAATAAGAATTACAACTATAACTGCTACTATTATTTGTAACAGTTTCCGAGTAGCCTTCAGGTTTTCTTATACCATTTTTAACAAAATATAACTTACATCCAAATTCCTTCCCAAGTTCATTCAGATAGAATTCCCGTTCTTGTGCACTGCCACACGTAAAGTAGCTGAGTGCGTTTGAATCTAATGTAGAAAAATATAAAAATCTTTGTATACGACCAAGGATGCCTTTTTTTCTATTATACATTAAATATAAAACCAAGCTTCTCGGGTAAATTTTCTTTACAAGGAAGACTCTAATTAATAAGGCGTAATATATTCCAATACATTGTTGCCAGAAAATTATATGTTCATATTTTCTACGATAAAAAAATGCTTTAATCGCTAAAAGAAAATACGTCACATGTCTTATAATTTTTCGTACTCTTTTCTTTCCTGTTGAATCAATATAAAAAATTTCTATTATTGCTCCTAATTCTTTTCCAAGAATTTCAACAAATGTTGAATCTACCTTACAATCTGCTGCAATAAGTATCTTCTTTTTCAAAAATTTCCTCGCTTATATCTCTCTTAACTCCATGACTCGCTTGTCTATTACAATCCATAAAATAATAGAATTCTCCATATATATTTAATAATGGGAACTCTTTAGCTTATCGTTCTTTACACCCACACATACAGCAGGGAATAGGATGGCAACCATTGCACGTGTTAGTCTCTTATTTATAGTCAGTATTTTTGATAAGAAACTCTTACCTATAATTTTTTCTAAGCCTTTTGTTTTCTGTGCAGCCCACAAGGAAGGACGGGGAACTATACTAAACTTCTGAAGTAACCGAGGATGGAATGGAAAACCAAGGATGAGCTTAAAACCAGCTTCTCTCAGAACCTCTTCAAGGTCAGTAAAAGAAAATTCTCGAAAATGAGATCCCTCCGCCTTTGCTCCTAAAGGAAGGAAATGTTGACTTATGTCGTGAGGGCCTGAATACTTATGAGGAGTTATAATTATTACACACCCTTGTTTGTTTAACATCCTGAAACATTTTTGTAAGACATCGTTTATTGAGTCTGGAACTATATGTTCAATGACATTATCCATTACAATACAATCATACGTTTCTTTATCCTCATAATTAATAATATCTGCCTGTTCAACGCAATTCTCTGATGATCGTAATCGGAGTCTTTCTTTTGCACTTTTTATACAATCATTTGCCACATCTATTCCCTTCACCATATAGCCATCTTGGATCAAGGCTGCTATCAGCTTGCCACTACCACAACCTAATTCAAAAATATGCCCCCCTTTTTTAACCAAATTACGGACGATAGAAACCTCAAAGTCAACCGGATAAGGAGTTTCTCCTCCTCCGGGGTCATATTGTTCTATTATGTCTCTAATCCTGTTGTAGGCTTCATTAATGAGTTGTTCACGTTCTTTCGAATTTTTAGGTGACAGCAGTATCTTCCTGGCATAATCTTTTTCTATTTCATAGTGGAATCTTTGCCATTCTCGAAAATCTGTTGGAGATGTGTTCATATTTTTTATCCCCCAACTCCTCATGATATGGTATTTAATGGTTCGCTATAAATGCAGTGCCCCTCTTGACTCATAGGTCTTCTTTCACCAAAGGAATTTCGATATTGGTTAAACTATGGGCAGAAAAATTATACTTAAATTTGCCTGAATCCAATTTTAAATGACTCTCTTTAATTTCCACATTATGGGGATCAATTTCATTATCTGCTTCCATTCCCTTTCCATCTCTATCTAATAAAACTCTCACTCTCGCCTCCTTATTCGTATTCACGTTAAACTTATTCAAATCTATAAGACACTCAATACCTTCCTGAGGATGCCTACTGATAACCATCAGGGAAATTTTCATTCTCTTCTCATCTATGGTAGCAATGGCATCGAGATAAGGAAGATCATAGTTAAAATCGGACATTTGTATGTAATGAGCATCTTCAAATATCGGGGAATCTATCGAGACATTCAAGAGATCATCTCCCACGTGGTCAGCGTACAGCTTGAGTACATAATAATCAGGCCTGACGTGTCCATCAAGTCTAAATAATCCAGCATATCCTGTGGTAAAGAGGTTCCAGAAGTTGTACATCCAAACGTTTTCTCTAATAAAACTGTTTAAAACTCCCGCTACAAAGAGTGCTGATTTCAATCGGCCTATATG
>Ga0315284_10009825_pt1 | contig 13620 bp, 15 predicted proteins | sample YL17G09_16_MG_FD_203696 | JGI IMG/M metagenome (GOLD analysis project Ga0315284, IMG submission 203696) | Sediment microbial communities from Yellowstone Lake, YNP, Wyoming, USA - YL17G09_16 | ecosystem: Environmental > Aquatic > Freshwater > Lake > Sediment | place: USA: Wyoming | collected...
GAGTGAGGGGACTCCATGGGCCACACACTGAGGAAGGTCGAGCCCGGCGATCCATTGGCCATCCCGGCGGCGGCGTACAACACGTTCGTGGACCCCGGCAAGGCCATCGTCAAGAAACCCGTCGCCGCCTACGTCGAAAAGGTCTACGAGGTCGGCGACTTCAGCGTGATTGGGAGTATATGAGGAGGCTTACGTGGACACGCACATTGGGAAGCTCTGCAAGGAAGACGACTTCGCCGGCCCGGGGATTGGGACATGAATCCGCATCACGCAGCGACAGAGCGATCCCCTGGATCAGAGATTCAGCCGCATGTTCTCGGAGGGGCGGAACCCGATCGCCTCATAGAGATGGCGGCCCGCATTCGTACCATGGCCTCCTATGATGAGCTGCCGACAGCCTTTGGCCTTGCAGGTAACCATAAGTGCCTTGATGATGCTCCGCCCAATCCCCTGCTTCCGGTACTCGGACGCCGTGTACATGCTATGCAGAAGGCCCACCGCATGAGCAGGCCAACCTGGGGCCGGCGGCCAGGCGAGAATGGAAACGCAACCGCTTCCCACGATACTGCCCTCGACCTCGGCAACCCATACCTGAATGGAACCTTGAGGCATCTGATGACGCAAGTAGTCCTCGTATTCCCTTTCCATCTTGTTCAGGTCCCTGTCCTGGCACGGGAAAGCCTGCGAAGCACGCATGTCCTCGTACATCAATCTGCGGTGTCGTGCGAGCGTCGGAATGTCTCCGGCTGTAGCCGCTCTGAATGTGGTTTCTGGCCCCACGCTGTTCTCCGTGAGCTAAGAGGACGGCATCCTACGATGACTTGGTGGGTACTTCAAGCCCTTGTCCGAGGAGGGCCTGAATGTGAGTAGTTCGCTCAAAAAGGTCAATCCCGGCGATCCGCTGGTCATCCCGGCCGGGGCGTATAACACATTCGTGGATGTGGCAAGGGACTACCTGGATCGCCGCCAGGACCAAGGCCAGGAGGCTCATCCGGCAGCGCGGCACAGCGGGATCGTCCTGGTCCGCAACGACGCCGGTGAGGACGTCACCAGCCGCTTCGCCGTGCTGGGAATCGACGGCCCGGACATCACGCCACCAGCTCCGGCCGGCGGTTTGTTGCACCCGGTCGCCGGTGGACGTAGAATGGCGTTCCGGTTGGTTGTCGCGGAATGGCCCTCGCGGCCGGGAGTTCGGCCGCGGGCAGGCATGGCTGACTTTGACGGGACACAGGGAATCGGGCCGGTGGCGGCCCGGATGGCGGCGAGATGTTCCTACCCATCCGCACCGATTATCGAATGGTACGCACGCCCTGGGTGAACTATGCCCTGGTGGCGGCCAACGTGCTGTTGTACCTGATGGGTTACCAGGGCGGCTCGGCCAAGGGCATATTGCGGATCAACCATATGCTGTTGCACCCCGACTCGCCCCAACTGCTCCAGTTTTTCAGTTCGGTCTTTCTCCACGGCAGCCTTCCGCACCTGCTGGGCAACATGGTCTTCCTGTGGATCTTCGGCAACGCCGTCAACGACCGTTTCGGCCAGGTGGGCTACCTGGCCTTTTACCTGGCCGGGGGCGTGCTGGCGGGGATCGGATACGTCCTGATGAGCGGCCATGCCCCGGTGCTGGGGGCCTCCGGGGCGATATCCGCCGTCACGGGTGCGTACCTGGTCATGCTGCCGCGCGTGCGGATCACGATACTGATCGTCTTCTATTTCATCACGACCATGGAGGTGTCCAGCCTCTATTTCCTGGCCTTCCAGTTCGTTTTCAATCTCTGGATGTCGCTGACCCCGCGTTTCACCGGCAACCCGGAAGGCGGAGTGGCCTATGCCGCCCATAGCAGCGGGTATGTATTCGGGATCGCCGTCACGGCCGTCCTGCTGGCGGCCCGGTTGCTGCCGCGCGACCCGATGGACCTGCTGAACCTGATGCGATCGACCAGGCGAAGGAGCCATTACCGCCACATGGTTAGCCGGGGTTTTGCCCCATTTGTCGGTGAGGCTGTTTCGGCAATTCGGCCGCCACCGCCGCCAGAGGCGGGATTCGTCGGCCCTCCCCCCGTTCCTTCGGCTGCGGCGCGCGAGGGTCAACTGCGGCAACAGATCTCCGAGGCGTACGACCGCCACGACGTCGCCAAAGCGGCGGAGGCGTACCTCCAACTGGTCCAGATCGCCGAGGATGCCGTGCTGAGCCAGGGCCAGCAACTCGACGTGGCCAACAAGCTGATGGAGTCGGAGCGATATCCCGCCGCCGCGGACGCTTACGAGCGGTTCCTCAAGCACTACGGCACCTACGAGCACATCGCCGATATCCACCTGATGCTGGGACTGCTGTATGGCCGATATCTACATCAATACGAGCGGGCCAGGCAGTACCTTCGTCGAGCGGCCGGTTCGTTGACCGATCCGCGCAAAGCGGAACTGGCCCGTGGCGATCTGGAAGCGTTACAGGATAGGCCCTAAGCGCGCCTGGGGCATGGATGGCCGCTCGCTCCGGCGCCGGACAAGGATGTCGCAGGCATGTTGAATATCTCACCCCCGCTTTCGCCGCAACTGAATGCGCTGACCGTTTGCGCGTTGTCGGCCGGCGGGGTGGCGCTGGGCGCGGCGATGCTCTTGTGGGGACGGATTCTCTCCAGGCCCTTCCTGGCGCTGGTGGGTGTCGCGACGGCCATTGCCTTCGCCGGATCCCTGTCGCAACAGTTCTCCGTTACTCCCCTGGTGGCCGCGACGGTGGCCGCCGTTGCCTTCGCCGCCGTGGGAGCGGTGACGGCCAGGATCCTCTGGGCCTTGGCCGCCGGGGCGGTCTTCGGCGCCGCGGCCATTTTGGCGATGCTGGCCCACATGACCGCACCCGCCGCCGCCACGGCCGCGCAGCCCACCTCCGCGCCCGGCCATGCGCCGTTTGTCGCCTGGTTGGCGGACTGCTGGAATTACTGTGGCGCGGCGCTGGGCGAGGCGTGGAAGGATCGCTCCGCCACGGTGCTGTGGACCCTCTGCCTGGGCGGCGGCGGACCGCTGACCGTCGCGTTGTTGCTGCCCAGGCTGGGCAAGATATTCATGACCTCGCTGCTGGGGGCGGTCTGCGTCGTCGGCGGGGTGTTGCTGGCCGTGGTGAAGATCCAGGAGTCGCTGTGGCCCGCGACGTGGTGGGGCTATGCCCTGCCCCTGACCGCCATCGCCGTGCTGCTGATGTTCGGGATCGTCTACCAGTTCTGCGGTGCGATCCTGGAGGAGCGGGCCAAGCAGGACAAGAAGGCCAAGGGCGGAGAGAAAAAGCCCGAAAAGAAATCCTCCGACAACGCCGCCGAAAAGAAAAAGTAGGCCAAAAAGAGCATGAAACCCCACGATCCAAATAATATTCCGCCCGGTGCGTTCGTGGATACGATCCAGTCGGGGAATATCCCTTCCCGGCAGGAATTCGTGCAATATCTCACCGAGATAGACCCCCTCAAGGCCGTACTCCTGCTGGCCTTGGGACTGGTCTACATGCTCTACGGATGGAAGGCCTTCAAGATACTGGTCATCGCCAATGCGGGCATGATCGGGATCGTCCTGGGGGCCATGGTCGGGCGCCATATGCAGGGGACGGAAACGACGACGTCCAATCTGCCGACCTTCACGGCCATCGCCGGGGGGCTTCTGCTGGCCGTGGCGGCTTGGCCGCTGATGAAATACGCCGTCAGCCTCATGGGGGCGCTGGTGGGGAGCCTGGTGGGATATGGCCTGTGGCGCTATCTCGCCGAGGTCTCCGGCCAGATCACGCTGGGCCAGTATGCCTGGGCGGGGGCGCTGCTGGGCCTGGTCACGCTGGGAATGCTGGCGTTCGTGATCTTCCAGATCACCGTGATGATCCTTACGTCCATCCAGGGAACGATGATGACCGTCTCGGGCATCCTGGCGCTTCTGCTGCGTTATCCTTCCATCGGACAGGACCTGCGGAATTCCCTGTTGACGGAGATGCATCTGCTGCCGTTGCTGATTATCGTTCCGGCGGCGATCGGCTTCATCTTCCAGCACGCGGCCTTTTCCGGCAAGGCCAAGAAGAAAAAACCGGCGGAGTGATCGGCCGCTATGTCGAGCGGCAGGGGACGTTGCGGGTATGCAGGGCAGCCGCCAGGACGATGTGACGGAGGCGCTCCATGCTGGCTGACTGGAGGAAATCGTCCGTGAAGTCCAGACAGAAGTCGCAATGGAGCGACCGCAGTGTCTCGATGAGCTGGGGGCGGTCCATGTCGGCGACCTTGGCCGGGAGGCTGCTCAGTGGGCCTTCAGGTTGGGATGGCATGTTGTCTGCGGTCATTCCCGTTACACTCTTTCAATAGGCTCACGTAGAGTATCGGTCCAATAGGTTGCCCACTTTCGTTTCCGCCAGGACTCCGGAGGCATGGCCAGGCGGAACCTTGGATTAGAACACTTCATGCTCGCCTGTAATTCGCCTGCCTGCGGATTCGCCCTGCCGCGTCGGCCTGCATCGCCGACCCGCGGGGGGTCGGCTGCTTCGGCCTCCTTGCAGGGCTCGTCCTCGGCGACGGCCGGCTGGGTACATTAGAGCGTGAAGTGCTCTAGGATTAGTCCGTGAATCCAGAAATGTTGGCGGATGGCAACGGGTTTGGCAGGGAAGTTGCTGACGAAAGGCAATGTTCGAAACCCGTGCATAACTCGTGAGCGCGGGCTGTAACATATGTTCCTAAAAGGTGTTAAACTTTATGTACTCGGTTTAGATCATGTTAGTTAGCGATAGCCTTGGGCCTATTTTCTTGAATTGCGCAACAGCAGGAATGGCCAAGCCATGCCCCAGGAGCCGCTGAAAACCAGCAATTTTGACTACAAGCTTGATGAGTCGCTGATTGCCCAGTCGCCTTGCCAGCAACGCGATAGGTCGCGGTTGATGGTTCTCCATCGTTCCAGTGGCCGACGGGAGCACCTTGTCTTTGTCGATCTGCCCCAATTGCTGGGGCGGGGGGACCTGCTGGTGCTCAACGATACGAAGGTCATACCCGCCAGGTTCACCTGCCGGCGATCCACGGGCGGAAAAATCGAGGGACTGTTCTGCCGCGAGGTCGCCACCGGGCGGTGGGAAGTACTGCTGAAGAATGCCGGACGCTGCAAGGTGGGCCAGTCGCTGGAGTTTGACAAGCCCGGGGGATTCGTCCTTTCCCTCCGCGAGTCACTTGGCCAGGGTCGGTGGCTGGTCTCGGTATCGCCGCCCCAACCGGCTGAAGCGGTCCTGCGATCCGTCGGTTCCACCCCGCTGCCGCCCTACATTCGCCACGGTGTCGCGGAGGAGGAATCCGACCGCCTGCGATACCAGACCGTCTACGCCTCCCGGCCCGGGGCGGTGGCCGCCCCGACGGCGGGGTTGCATTTTACCGAGTCGCTGCTGGAGGGACTGAAGCAGGATGGGGTAAGAACGGCCCGCGTCACGCTCCACGTGGGCACGGGGACGTTCCTGCCGGTGACCGTCGAGGACCTCCGCCTTCACAAGATGCATCCGGAGTGGTTTGAGTTACCCGCCGAGGCCGCCGCGGAACTCAACGCCGCACGAAGGGAAGGCGGGCGCATCATCGCCGTCGGGACGACGTCGGTTCGCGTTCTGGAGACGGCTGCCGCGCGGAGCGGGCTGTTTGAGCAAACCTGCGGTTGGACCGACCTGTTCATCCATCCGCCCGCCGACTTCCGCGCCGTGGACGCCTTGATCACCAATTTCCACCTGCCGCGAAGCACGCTGTTGATGCTGGTGGCCGCCTTCTGCCGTCCCGGCGGAAGCGACGGCGTGAGGATGATCCTGGACGCCTACGCCGAGGCCGCGGCGATGCGGTACCGCTTCTACTCCTACGGAGACGCCATGCTGATCTTGTAGGCGAGCACCCGGTCGGACCGATCGAGCTTGTCAGGCGCGTCGTTGTGTTTGGTCGGCCGATCGAGTCAGCAGATCCTTGACGGTGGCGGCGATGTGCGTGGCGTCCAGACCCACCTCGACAAGCTGTTCGAGGCGCGAGGCGTGGGGAATGAACCGATCGGGCAATCCCAACAGGCGGACGTTGGAGGCGTTGAGTCCCGCTGCCGCCGCCATCTCCAGCACGGCCGAGCCAAAGCCCCCGATGATGGCGTGGTCCTCGCAGACCAGCACCGGTTTGCCCGAAGCGATCGCCTTGGAAATGGCCGGGGAATCCAGCGGTTTGGCAAACCGGGCGTTGATGACGCCCACGCGAAGGTCATCCTCGCGCTTCAGAATCTCCGCCGCCGCCATTGCCGGTTCGACGGCTGTGCCATAGCACAACAGCGTGGCGTCTTCGCCTTCGCGGACCGTTCGGCTGCGTCCGAGCCGGAAGGGGGGGCAGTCGCCGCCCAGTTCCTCTCCGACCTCGTCGCGGGGGTAGCGGATGGCCGAGGGACCTTCCAGCGAAAGGGCCAGTTCCATCGCGGCGGGAAGTTCCCTCGCCACGGCCGGGGCCATCAGGACCATCCCGGGCATCGGCCGCAGGAACGCCGTATCCATGAATCCGTGATGCACCGCGCCGTCGGAGCCGACCAGCCCCGCGCGGTCCATGCACAGCAGGACGGGAAGGCCCTGGAGCGCCACTTCCTGGAAGACCTGGTCCATGGCCCGCTGTAGGAAGGTGGAGTAGATGGCCACCACCGGGCGGAAGCCCGCCTTGGCCAGTCCCGCGGCCATGGCCACCGCGTGGGACTCGTTGATGCCCACGTCGATGTATCGGGCGGGGAAAGCGGCGCGAAACTTGTGAAGGCCCGTGCCCTCGCCCATGGCGGCCGTGATGGCCACGATCTTGTCGTTCCGCCGGGCCAATTCCACCAGGCAGTCGCCGAAGACCTGCGTCCAGGTGGCGCGCCGGCGCGACTCGAAGACCGCTTTTCCGCCCTCGACGGTGTACGCCGAGGGGCTGTGGAACCGGCAGGGGTCCTCCACGGCGTACTGACAGCCACGTCCCTTCTGCGTGTGGACGTGCAACAGCACCGGGCGGTTGATCCGGCTGACGCGACGGAGCATCAGGATCAACTCGTGGATGTCATGACCGTCGATGGGGCCGTAGTACTCAAAGCCCAGGGTCTCGAAGATCTGTTTTCCGTAGATGGTGGTCTTCAGTCCGGCCTTGATGTTGCGCAGCGCCTCGGTGAGTTCCTGGCCCATCGGCAGGTGCTGGAGGATGTGCTCGGCTGACTGGCGGATGTCGGAGTAGGTCGCGGTGGTGCGGATGTGATTGAGCACCCGGGCCAAGGCCCCGTGCGTGCGGTCGATGGCCATCGAGTTGTCGTTGAGGATGATGAGGAACTGGCGGTTCAGCAGGGCGGCGTTGTTGAGGCCCTCCAGCGACAGACCGTTGACGATGCTGGCGTCGCCGACGACGGCGACGGCCTTGGCGTCCGAATCGCAAGCGCGGTCGGCCCAGGCCAGTCCAGCCGCCGTCGAGATGGCCGTTCCGGCGTGACCGGTGGCGAACAGGTCGTAGGGGCTTTCCGAGGGGGCGGGAAACCCGCTGATGCCGTCGGCCTGGCGGAGCGTCTCGAAGGCTCCGCCCCGTCCCGTCAGCAGCTTATGCGCGTAGCACTGGTGGCCGACATCCCAGAGCAGCCGGTCGTGCGAGAAGTCGAAGACGTAGTGCAGAGCGATGGTCAACTCGGCGATGCCCAGGTTGCTGGCCAGGTGCCCGCCCCGCTGGGAGACGACTTCCACGATCTTGTGGCGCAACTGTTCGGCCAGGCGGACCAGATCCTCTTCACTCAGCCGTCGCAACTGGTGCGGGCTTGTAATGCGATCCAGCAGGTCGTAGTCGCCCATGGCCAATTCTCAGTGCGTGCGATGTTCCAGCAACTCCGCCAGACGGCGCAATTTCCCGGCCGATTTGCCCAGAGGCCCGATGGCCTCCACGGCCGCGCGGGTCAACTGCCTGCCCAACTCCCTGGTGCGCTGCGGGCCGATGGCCTCCATGTGCGTGCGCTTGCCCCAGCGGGCGTCCTTGCCGGGGGTCTTTCCGAGTTCCTCGGCGCTGGCGGTGGCGTCCAGCATATCATCAATGAGTTGAAAGGCCAACCCCAGCGATTCTCCGTAGTTTCCGATGGCCGACAGCACCGCCTCGTCGGCGTCTCCGCCGATGGCGCCCATGCGGACCGACGCGCGGATCATGGCGGCAGTCTTGCGGGAGTGGATCATCTGCACTCCCTCCAGACCGGGGGGCACTGGGCAAAGGTCCATGTCAGCCACCTGCCCGGCGATCATGCCCGCCGCTCCGGCGGCGGAGGCCAGTTCGGCGACCAGGGCGGGGCATCGCGGGTCCCCGGTGGCGGACAGGACGCCGAAGGCCCGCGTCAGCAGGGCGTCACCGGCCAGGATGGCCATTGCTTCTCCGAACCGCACGTGGGCGGTGGGCTGTCCCCGCCGCAACGTGTCGTCATCCATCGCCGGAAGGTCGTCGTGGACCAGGCTGTAGGCGTGGACCATCTCCACCGCCACCGCGGCGCGGCGGATCATCTCGTCGGGCGGTCCGTTCCCCACCGCCTCGGCAGCCAGGTGAACCAGCGCCGGGCGCAGCCGCTTGCCCCCGCCCAGGACGCAGTAGTTCATCGCCTCCGCCAATGTCGGGGGCGTCAGAGGCTCCACCAGCCAGAGGCGCAGGTCGGCCTCGACACGATCGACATAGGCATGGAGCAATTGACCCAGTTCATCCATATCGCTGCAATTCCTCAATCGCCGGTCGCGGCCGGGCGCCATCCGGCGGTCATGGCAGACGAAACGATATTATAATTGCCGCCCCATCGCCTTGACAGGCCCATTGCCCCTGACACACGCCCGGTGTCATATTGCCGGAACCAGGAACCAGGAACCAGGAACACGGAATTGGTTCTTTTCTCCGGCGGGTTCCCGGTTCCCGGGTTCCGATTCCGTTATTCGCGGCTGGCAAGAGGTGGGGATGAGACAACGCCAGGAGTCTGGCAAAGCCTATCGGTGTCCGTATAATAGGCCCCCGTATTGGCCCGCGACGGAGAGGCATGCATGGCGAAAATCCATTCCACGGCGATTGTGCATCCGGCGGCGGAACTGGCCTCTGACGTCGAGGTCGGCCCGTTCTGTGTGATTGAATCCGACGTGCGGATCGGTTCGGGCTGTCGCCTGGCCGAGCACGTTATTGTCCGTCGGTTTACTGAAATGGGCAGGGACAACCTGGTGGACGCCTTCTGCGTGCTGGGCGGACTGCCGCAGGACTTCAAGTTCGCCCCCGACTGCGTCACGTATCTTCGCATCGGCGACGGAAACGTCTTCCGCGAGGGCGTCACCATTTCGCGGGCGACCCGGCAGGGCAACGCCACGGTGGTGGGCAATAACACCTACTGGATGGCCGGCGCCCACGCCGGGCACGACTCGCTGGTGGAGGACCAGGTCGTGCTGGTCAACGGTTCCGTGGTGGCGGGTCACGCCGTCATCGGCCCGCGAGCGATTCTTTCCTCCCACGCGGGGGTTCACCAGTTCTGCTGGGTGGGCGAACTGGCCCTGCTTCAGGGCAACGCCGGGGTCAGCATGCACGTGCCGCCCTACACCATCGCCGCCAAGGGGATCAACCTGATCGGCGGCTTGAACATCGTCGGTCTGCGTCGCGCCAAGGACCTCAGCGACAAGGACCGCCAGGAGATCCGCGAGGCTTTTGATCTGACCTATCGCCGCGGCCTCTCGCGCCAGGAAGCCTTGGCGGAGATGGACTCCCACGGCGAATGGGGAGCGGCGGCGGGGAAATTCCGCGACTTCCTCCGCAAGGTCACCACGGCGCAGAAGCCCTACAATCGCGGACTCTGCAAGTTGCTCATGAAGGATTGAGCCTGCCTGTTTCTTTCGGTCCACCGGCGGCACTTTCAGTCGTGGTCGCCGGTCTGGTCGCAACCACATTCGTCGCGGATGATCTCCATATCGGGCAGCGCCTCGAGGAACCGCCGTCCGTACGACCGGGTCACGATCCGGTGATCCAGTACGACGACGAAGCCCGTGTCGGTCCGGGAGCGAATGAGCCTGCCGAAGCCCTGCTTGAAGCGGATGATCGCCTCGGGCAGTTGGTAGTCGCCGAAGGGGTCGCCCCCCTCGCGGCGGATGGCCTCCATGCGGGCCTCGATGAGGGGGGAATCCGGCACGGCGAAGGGGAGCTTGGCGATGATGACGTTGGACAGCGCCTCTCCGGCAACGTCCACCCCCTGCCAGAAGCTCATCGTTCCCAGCAGCACCGAGCGGCGGTGGGAGCGGAATCGCTTGAGCATCATGTCCGGCGGAAGGGATTGTCCCTGTGCCAGGAGGTGGTAGTCGTTCTGCTGGCAGAACTCCGAAAGCCTCTCGCTGACAGCGTCGAGCATGGCGTAGCTGGTGAAGAGCACAAAACAACGCCCCTGGGTTTTTTCGACATAGTGTTCGATGGCCGCGCAAGCCTGGGGAACAAAGGCCCCCAGGTCGTTGGGATCGCCCAGGCGGGTCTCGACATACAGGACGGCCTGGCGGCGGTAATCGAAGGGGCTGTCCAGCAGGAGTTCCTCCCCGTCGGCCAGGCCAAGGCGCGTTCGGATGTAATCGAACCCCCCCTTGCCGCCGCGAGCGGAGGCAAGCGTGGCGCTGGTCAGGACGGCGGATCCGACGGAATCAAACAACTGCTGGCGAATGATCGGCGCGACGTCGATGGGCGCGGAGGCCAGCGTGACGATACTCCGGCCCCGGCTGAAGTGCCGCGAGACCCAGTAGGCCTGAGCGGTATCGGCCTGGGCGATCAGGGCCTCGACCTGGTCGGCCAGCTCGTTGGCGCGCTGTTCGTAGCCAAGGAGTTCGTAGGCTTGTTCGTCGTTGCCCAGACGCGGGCGCAGGTGCTTGAGCGAGGCGGCCAGTTCCTTCAACGCCGGGGACAACGTGTTGGGGGCCGCCCCAGCTTGGCGGATCCTCCCGCTGGAGGCGACCGCCGGGGCCTGGAGGGCGTCCAGGGCGTCGAAAAAACCCTCTGCCGCCGAAGCGGCGCGGTTGACCGCGCCGATGGCGTCCCGGTTGTCGGTCAAGGCCACCAAACCGCGGTCATTGCGGTCGTTGTAGAGTTCCCGCAGCAGGAACTGGACAGCCGAGGAGGACACCGAGTGACCGAAATGGTCGCCCGCGACTGCTTCCAGCGTGTGCGCCTCGTCCAGGACGACCATGTCGTAGTCGCCCAGCAGCCCCATCGCCTCGGCCCGCAGCGCCAGGTCGGAGAAAAACAGGGCGTGGTTGACCACGACGATGTCGGCGGCGGCCAAGCGGCGTCGGGCGGCTTGGAGGTGGCAGTTGGGGTGGTGGCGGCACTGGGCGCCTCGGCAGGCGCCTGATTCGCTCCGCACCCGTTCCCAGACGGCCGGATCGACCTTGAAGTCGATATCCTGGAGCGAGGCGGTCGTTGCCGATGCGGCCCACTGCGCCAGTCGCTCCAACTGCTCCATCTGCCCCTCGCTGGCAAAAAGTCTCTGGCGTGTCTTCATCGCCAGTTCCAGGCGGCGGAAGCAGACGTAGTTGCCGCGTCCCTTGCCCAGCACGGCGGTGAACTTCATCGGCAGGACATCCCCAAGGAAGGGGAGGTCCTTGTGGATCAACTGCTCCTGGAGGGCGATGGTGAAGGTGGACACGACGGCCCGCTGTTGCTTGGCCTTGACGGCCAGGATGACCGGAACGAGGTAGGCGAAGCTTTTTCCCACGCCCGTTCCCGCCTCGACCAGCAGGTGCTTGCGGCCGGCTAAGGCCGCTTCGACGGCCTGGGCCATCTCCAATTGCTCGTCACGTCGCTCGTAGTTGCCCAGATGTCGCGCGACCAGTCCACCGGGGGAAAGGATTTCCTGGACGGTCAATTCCATGTCGTCATTGGGGCCACCGGTTGGGTGGCGTGAGGGCGCGCGAATTTGTTACGGTTTACGCGGCTGGCAAAGACGAGGGCGAACCAGATGGCGATGACCAGGGTGGTCAGCGTGATGACGGTGGCCAGGATGGTGATCATCGTCCTGCCGCGGACGACGGTGGAGTGCATGGAGGAGACGATGCGGTCCTTGGCCAGCGTCAGCATCGCCAGCATGATCGCCGCGACGGTGAGCCAGATGCTGATGGAGTGGATGCCGCTGTAGAGGAAGACGGTCCGGGAGACGGGGGTGTCGGCCCCGCGCGGGCTACGAAGGAAATACGACCACGTGCCGTCGGCGGCGCGCAGGACCGATCCGTTGATGGCGTCGCCGTCAAAGAAGAAATACAGGATCGCGTAGGCCAGGAAGTTGGCCAGCCCGATCAGGATCACCCACAGGCAAATCCGCGTGCGACGGTCCATGTCATTGACCCCAAAGGTTTCATCTTTCGGCTACGATTTTGGACCGCCCGCCGGTGGAACGCCGGCGCCGGCCCGTCAACTTTCTTTAGCGCCGATGACGCCTTCCAGCGGCGAGGAGGCCGTCGCGTAGAGCTTCCGGGGGATCCGTCCGGCTCGTCGGGCCAGGTATCCCGCCTCCACCGCCATGCGCATCGCCCGTGCCATGGCGATGGGGTCGGCGGCGCCGGCGATGCCCGTGTTGAGCAGCACCGCGTCGGCGCCAAGCTCCATGGCGATTGTCACGTCACTGGCGGTGCCCACTCCCGCGTCCACGATGACCGGATAGTTCACATCGCCATTCTTGAGTTGCTCCAGGATGATCCGAATGTTCCAGGGGTTCAGCACGCCCTGGCCGGAACCGATGGGCGAGCCTGCCGGCATGACCGACGCCGCCCCGGCCTCCTTGAGTCGCAAGGCCATCACCGGATCGTCGCTGGTGTAGCACAACACAGTGAAACCCTCGGTTCGCAGGACTTTCATCGCCTCCAGCGTGCCGACGGGGTCCGGCAGAAGCGTCTTGCGGTCGCCCAGAACCTCCAGCTTCACCCAGGCGGCGCCCCGGTTGCCCAGGCCTTCCAGCAATTCCCGGCCGAGGCGGGCGGTGCGAATGGCTTCCTCGGCGCTGAAGCAGCCGGCCGTGTTGGGCAGCAGGATGTAGCGGTCGGGGTCGAGGAAATCGAGGATGTTCCTTCCGGTCTTGTCGCTCATCCGCTCGCGGCGGACGGCGACGGTGACGACCTGGCAGCCGCTTTCGGCCAGGGCGTCGCGCATCAGTTCGAAGGTGGCGTACTTGCCCGTTCCCACCAGCAGCCGGCTGGTGAAGGCGAAATCTCCGATGCGAATCGGTTCCCGTGTCATGTTCTTTCCCGTTATCCGCCGCCCACGAGGGTGACGATCTCCAGGCAGTCGTTGTCCGCCAGCGCAGTCGCACCGTACCGGGCGCGGGGGACGATCCGCTTGTTCAGTTCCACCGCCACGCGGCGCGGTTCCAGCGACAGGGCCTCCAGCAGTTCCAGGACACTGGAGGACGATACCTCGCGCCACTGGCCGTTGACCGTGATTCTCACTCGCGACTCCACGGACCGCACAGATTTGCGACAGGCGGATTATAGGGCTTACCGACGCGAGTAATCAAGGCGGCCCGGGCCGGGGGGGCGAAGTCGGCCCCTCTCGCTGCCGGTGGACATTCCCGCCGGGGGAGGCTAAGCTACCCGCGCGTCGCCATTTCACGGAAACCCTTTGGAGAGGATGGAGATGATCCAGC
>Ga0315284_10009827_pt1 | contig 13618 bp, 10 predicted proteins | sample YL17G09_16_MG_FD_203696 | JGI IMG/M metagenome (GOLD analysis project Ga0315284, IMG submission 203696) | Sediment microbial communities from Yellowstone Lake, YNP, Wyoming, USA - YL17G09_16 | ecosystem: Environmental > Aquatic > Freshwater > Lake > Sediment | place: USA: Wyoming | collected...
CTGGGATGGTCATCACCTTACATCAAGGCGGGTCGGGAAGGTTAAGAAGCATGGCGGATGTTTCGCGGCTTCTTAGGGGACTCTTTCTCCTACTGAAGACATTTCTTCAATCACCGGCTAAGAAGTTCGTGGTGCTGATCCATTCCAGGGAGGATACCGAAACTCTCGATCGGCTGGTGGCGGAAGGGATGCTCGGACTTTTTCTGAGCGCAGCGCAGGAACACCCATCGGTCCAGTTTCGCACATTGGAAATTGACAGGGATACCGACCTTCGCGTTGCGCTGCACGGTGCTTTGGACAGAGGATGCACCGTGGTGGAGATCATTCATCGGGATGAAAGGGTCTTCACTTCGGAGGGGCACTTAGCCCCGTCGGTCTTCGGGGATTCGCCAAGTCTGAATCTGAGCCCTGGAGACGTTGTCGTCATGTCCGGGGGCGCAACCGGGATCAGCGCCCACCTGGCCCGCTGCCTTGTGCCTTTCGGGCCACGCCTGGTCTTTCTGGGGAGGACCCCTCTCGATCCAGGCATCCATCCCGCAAAGCCACGCCCCGAACATTCGCCTTCTGAGGGGTTTACCCCGTTAGAGAAAGCCGCCGACAGAAGAATCGGTGGTGTGGATATAATTGCTGACGTCGGTCTAATGCCACCGTCAGCACAAACCGTTGGAGGCCAAAAGTCTCTAACGGGGTTCACTTTCGACCACAGGGCATCGGAGATCGCTCGGACCCTGGCGGATTTGCACTCCTCAGGGATCGAGGCAACGTACCATACCTGCGATGTGACTGACCCAGAGGCGGTCCGCGCGATCATGGGCGAGGTGACAAGCCGTTATGGCAAGATCGACGGGATTATTCACGGCGCCGGAGTCCTCAGGGACGGTCCCTTAAGCCAAATGACCCCGGATGATTTCTCCATGGTCACGGACGTCAAATTCCTCGGGGCTTGGAATCTATTCTCGGCAGCGGAAGGGGCCGGTTTGAGGTTTTTCGTGGGCCTCTCCTCGGGGGCCGCGATCCAGGGGAATCCTGGCCAGGCCAACTACGCTGCCGCCAACCGGATGATGTCTGCGTTACTCAGAACCCTCCGCCGGAAAAACGGCGCCATCCGGTTCAAGGCTTTGATGCTTCCCCCTGTCGAGGGGGCGGGCATGGCCGAGGATCCGGAGGTCCGGGAACTGATGAGGCGGAAGGGCGTGGCGTATATCCATGTAAATGAGCTTGCGGGATTGTTCTGCCGGGAGCTCTTTGTAGCCCCGGCCGACGACGATTGGGTGATGTTCATGAGGAGACTGCCATCCGTGAGGACCTCACTGCTCAATGATACAATCCGTCCTTCGCCCAATGGAGAACTGGATGGAGCCACCGTGTCCCTCAGCCCCGAGGACTTTCCCATGATAGAAGGGATCTCTTGCCTGGATATCCGCCGGGAAGAACTGGAGGCTTTCAGATCCTTCTCCAGGGAGAAGGATCTTTGGATCGCGGATCACAGGCCTTTTAAGTTCGTCAAGCATCCCCTGGTCTCAGCCGCCATGGTTCTGGAGACATTTATGGAAGCCGCCCGGATCCTGTATCCCCACCTGCAGGTGCGAGGAGTTCGCCAGGTGCGGCTCATGGACATGATCCAATGTCCTCCCGGGGTTCCACGGCCTTCCAGGATCTCCTGCCGCCGGGCCGGCAACGGCCTTCGGGAGATATTGTGCGAGGTCTCTCTCGCAACACAGGAGATCTCCCCCGCCGGGAGATTGACCGACCGCTTCACCCCGCACTGCAAGGGCCAAGTGATCCTTGATGGCGAGGATGGCGGGGGAGGATATCTCGGGAAGGGGCTCCCGGATTTTCCTGTCCGGCTGGACGAACTGCGGACGAGGCCTATGGATCATAAAAAGGTGCTTAAATGGTACAAAGACCGGAGCGGCCTCGAAGGCAGGTATCGCGTGATGGAGTTCCTTGACGGTGCAGGTCCAGGGGTGGTGCGGGGCCGAACCAACTACCGGGAGACAAGTGATTTCTCAAATCTGCGGAACGCACGGTACCAATACTCTCCCTATCTTTTCGAGGCCCTTTTGCAGTTGGTCGGCTTCCACACGGTTGCAATGGACCCATCGGAGCGACGATCGATGATTCCCATGGAGATCGGGGAGATGAGGTTTTTGCGAAAATGCCGGGTAGGGGAACAGATAATCCTGGAGGCCCGCATGCGGGCACAGGACGAGGAAGGTCTCTCCTGGGACGCCAGAGGAATTGACGATCAAGGCCGCACCATTATGCAGGTTTATGGGCTGCGGATGCACTGGGTTTCGGACTGAGAAGGTGTGAAAAACTGGGTCCCGTGTCACTTTGACCCAAAAGGATGGGACGATTTCTAAGACTTTAGAATTGCGGGCATGATACGGTATGGTTTACCTTCTTCGGCAGTAAGACTATGAAATGAATCCGTTTCTGACCCTAAGGTTTAACCGTGTGAGGTACCGCTCTAAAGTTTCTCCAACCGCCCCATCCTTGTTTGTCGAAGTGAGAGATTCGTCGAAAAAGGGGAAAAACCCACGAAAAGGTTTACAGGATTCTTTTATCCAGGATAATTCAGGTTTTGCATCTATTGATTTTTCTTCAAATTATTTTTTCTCTTGACAGGAGAACATACAGGAGGAATATTAGGATGTCCCGTCGCCACTCGGACGGTGTTTAAGTCGCTGTTAATATACTTTTCGATTTATTGAAAAATACGGTCTTCACCTTGTACCTGGCCATTCTGAATGAGAGTTAAAATAGAAGATTGAGTCTTTAGGGCGAAAATAGTACCTCTTTGGTATCTTTTTACAGAAATGCTTGTAAATTTACATTAATAGCAGGAACACCACTCATGGCGCTAAATGCAGACAGTCAGAACCTCTCTAAGGGCAAAGCAAGAGGGCAGCTTGGTGGGTTATTGACAAGACCATTCGCCGTTATCGGCAGGGCAGCGATTAGCTGGGTCAACAATTTAGGCGCCGCGTCGATTTTCCTCCTTTTGGCATTCCTGAAGATATTACAACCCAAGCAGGTACCTAAGATCGTTCAGCAGGTCTATTACATCGGGGCAAGGTCCACGATGATCATCATGCTCGTCGGCCTGTTCACCGGCATGGTGTTGGGCCTTCAATCTTATCATGCCCTGGTTAAATTCGGTGCGGAAGGGGCGCTCGGCACCCTGGTGGCTCTCACACTGGTCAGGGAATTGGGGCCCGTTCTCACCGCCATCATGATTGCGGCCAGGGCAGGCTCAGCGATCACCGCGGAGATCGGTATTCAACGTATCTCCGAGCAGATTGACGCCCTTGACACCATGCGCATTGATCCGCTCAAGTACCTCATCAGCCCAAGAATCGCTGCTTCCATTATCAGCTTTCCCCTGCTCACCGCTTTGTTTGACCTCATCGGCATTATCGGCGGCTACATCTCCGGGGTATTGCTCCTGGGTGCGAATGCCGGCACCTATCTCCATCGCGTTCAGGCCAGCATGGCGATGAAAGATGTCACCGACGGTTTCATCAAGGCTATTGTTTTTGCGGTGATCGTCTCCACGGTATGCTGTTACCAAGGTTATTTCGCTCACATGCGTACGGATAGCCATGGCGCCAAAGCCGTCGGTCTCTCCACCACCTCGGCCGTCGTGCTCTCCTGTGTGCTGATTTGTATCGCAGACTATGTTGTGACTTCCCTGCTAATATAGAGAGACCCATGGAACCTCCGTTGATTGAATTCAAGGACGTCACCAAACGCTTCGGACCCCAAACAGTCCTTGAGCGCGTTAACCTGCAGATCTTTGAGGGACAGGTCACGACTATTATCGGCCTCAGTGGTTCAGGCAAGAGCGTGCTCCTCAAACATATCATCGGGCTACTCAAACCCGATGAGGGGACCATTCTTTTCCGGGGCAAACCCCTCACCACGATGAAAAAGAACGAGAAGGCTGCCTCCCTCGCTCAGATCAGTTACATGTTTCAAGACAACGCTCTCTTCGACTCCATGACCATCTATGAAAATATCGCGCTGCCCCTCCGGGAAACGACAAACCTGAAAAAAGCTGAAATAGACCTCAGGGTTATGGCCAGAATTGAACAGTCAGAACTCAGCGATGCTGCCAACAAGTACCCTTCAGAACTGTCGGGGGGTATGCAAAAACGGGCGGCCCTGGCGCGGGCCCTGGTAACTGATCCTCAAATTGTCCTCTTCGACGAACCCACTTCCGGCCAGGATTCTGTTCGGAAAAATGTAATCCTGAGTATGATTGCCCAGTATCAGAGAAAATTCGGTTTTACTGCGATCCTGGTCAGCCATGATATTCCGGATGTGTATTTTATCTCCAACCGCATTCTCGCCCTCTATAATCGAGCGATTGTTTTTCAAGGCACTCCGGAGGAGCTTGAAAATTTCAACCACCCGTTCAAAGATGAAGTCATCCACAGTCTCGAAGGGCTACAGGAAGAATTAACGGGCCTGTACTCCAAACGACAGTTCAAGGTTCTGTATCATGCTCAGTTGAAGCAGAAAACGCTTGGGGAAACTTACTCTGTTGTGGTTTTTACTCTAGAGGCGCTGGACGCCATCATTACAAACTTCGGCCACGAAGCGGCACAGGAGGCAATACGCAGTATGGGCGTATATATCGATAAACACTTTGGTGCCATAGGGGGTTTTTCCACCCGCCGCCATACCAATGAAATTGTTACGATACTCCCCTATTCGGATCTGACTGAGGCTGAGAGCATGCTGAAGGATTTTGTCGATGATTTCCAAGAGCACGGAATTCGAGACATTTGGGCTGGAGCTCGCAAACAGGCGGCTTCGGAGGTGTGCGTCGAATTTACCATCCTGGCCGGAATTGCCCAGGGCCAACCTATTGTGGAAATAGATTCCGTCGTAAATTCCGCAAAACATCAACAAAAAGAAATTGGTCGGCTTCGGTGCGACGTTGGGAAACGGAACAAACATAGTACCCCCCTGGTAGGAATCAGGATCCTGGGGAAACCCGGAGGGGACAAGATCCTCAGCTGGATAAAAAAGAACCTAAGGAAGAGGGGAAAGGTAAAGTGAGGAGGTAAGCAAATGAAAAAATACGCTATGGAAACAACAGTCGGCATCTTTCTCGTTTTTGGGCTGCTCTGTATTGGGTATATGACGGTGAAACTCGGCCATGTTTCCTTGCTTGGCGACAACACCTACTCTCTCTTCGCCCGATTCACCACGGTGAGCGGTCTGAGAGCCGGCAGTCCGGTGGATATGTTGGGTATTGAGGTCGGGCGGGTGGGACGACTCACCATGGACCAGAAGGACCAGAAGGCGGTGGTAGAAATAAGAATCCAAAAAGACATCAAGGTCTATGACGATGCCATTGCCTCCATCAAGACGGAAGGGTTGATTGGTGACATGTTTCTCAGCATAGATCCCGGGGGCGCAGGAAAACTCCTTGGACCTGGTGAAACCATTATCGAAACGCAGCCGGCTCTGGGTATTGTAGACCTCATCGGCAAGTATGCCTTCGGAGAGATAAAGAAGCAGTAAGGGCGTAAAAAAATTTAGAGAGGTAAAAAAATGAAAAGACATTTCATAGGTTGGGGCATTTTGATGTTCTTTCTGTCTACTCTTCCCGTATATGCCGGCGCACCGCTCGACACGGTTCAGACAAATGTCAACAAGGTGCTCGATGTGCTGCGCGATCCGAAGCTCAAAGCCGAGTCGGCGAAAGGGATCAAAAAAGAGAAACTCGATGCTATCTATGAACAGATGTTCGATGAAGTCGAACTTTCCAGGCGGACCCTGGGGGGGAATTGGAACAAACTGAATCCCGCTCAGCAGCAGGAGTTCATCCAGCTCTATCGACAGGTACTGGAAAAGGCTTACATGGATAAGATCCTTTCTTACACCAACGAGAAAATTGTCTTCTCTAAAGATAACATGCTCTCGAACAACCAGGCCGAGGTTCAAACGAAAGTCATCACCTCCTCAAAGGAAATCCCTATTTTCTACAGAGTGATCCTGAAGGACGGCACCTGGAAAGTATATGACGTTATCGTAGAGAATGTGAGCCTTGTCCAGAACTATCGCAGCCAGTTCAACTCAATCCTGGCGAAAAATACACCCGACCAGCTGCTTGAGACTTTGCGAAAAAAAGTGAAGGGGCAATAGGTACTCAGGAGTCCGAGGGCACCGGGCTCGTTGGATCTGCCAGGGTCCATGCCCCTCCTGGCATAACGATAAACATTCTCCCTATTAACCTTATTTGTCAGAAAGAACTATAGAGGGGGTATTCACACCATGAAACGTCTCTCATTTCTAGTTTTACTTTTGGCTTTTCTCGCCGTGGGCTGTGCTCACCGCCCTTCGACTGTTTCTTCCTTTTCATCAGCGGGATCTTTTCAGGCCCAATTAGTGATGGTGCCTTCCGATTCAGCGCAGATTACTCTGGAATCCCCGGAGATATCGGTGGAATCCGGAGACGGGAGCTCCGATAGTAAGGAAAATCTCGAAGCCGAGAAGGGGAAGGAAGAAGAGATAGCAACGATTGCAGACCCGCTGGAGCCCTTCAACCGGGCCATGTTCTACTTCAACGACAAGCTGTACTTCTGGGTTCTCAAACCCGTGGCGCAGGGATACAACAAAGTCGTCCCCGAACCCCCACGGGTAGGTGTGAATAATTTTTTCTCTAATCTCAAATTCCCGATCCGTTTTGTCAGTCGCCTGCTCCAGGCAGACTTCAGCGGTGCGACCACGGAACTTGGCCGTTTCGCGGTAAACACCGTTTGGGGAGTGGGGGGACTATTGGATCCTGCATCGAGCAAACAACTGAATATCCCGAAAAAAGAAGCGGACCTGGGTCAAACCCTGGGAGTATATGGATTGGGACAGGGCTTCTACATTGTCTGGCCGATCCTCGGGCCGTACAGCGCACGGGATTCTATAGAGATCGTAGGTGATTATTTCCTGTATCCCGTCAATTATATTACTCCCTGGTACTACTGCTTGGCAGTCAGTGTATATGAGAAGGTGAACGATACCTCCCTGAGGATCGGTGACTATGAATTTCTCAAAGAGGCGGCCATCGATCCCTATGTGGCGCTGCGGGACGCCTATGCGCAATATCGGCAGAAGATGGTTGAAGCGGCAAGAGGTAAACCAACGCCACCCAAACCAGGGGGGGGTGGGGTTGGGAAAAGCGACCAAGTAATGAACAGACTTCAATTGCGCTGATCATAATTCCGGTGTGAACGTGAAGAAAGAATCTAAAAAGAAAGGGCAATTCATCATGAAAGGGCTTAAAGTGATTGCGATATCAGCTTTCATAATAATTACAGTTAATGGAACGGCTGCCGCAGGCGGGCTTTTTGGTCCACCTCAAACCGTTTCCAAAGAAGCGGGAGGATTACATACCGGTATCGGCTATGGGCGCCAGGAGGATAAATACAAGAATGGCACAGAACACGTAACCAGACAAAATCAAGTTTATTCACAGTTAGGCTACGGAGCTAAAAATTGGGAAATATATGGGCGAATCGGGGTATCAGATTTGAAAATCTCCAACGCCTTCAGTTCTACCCAGGCTTCAACTACGACTTCCAAAAACGATTTTGAAGATAACTGGAAATTCTTCGGCACGTTGGGGGCAAAAGGGTTTTATCCTTTCAACAAGACCTTCGGAATTGGGGCCTTTATGCAGGGCTCCTATTATTTCAGCGACTTCACTGATAACGTTTCCGGGACTCATGATGGCGCCCCGTTTACAACTAAACTTAAGGTGAAAAATTTATGGGATGTGAATTTCGGCCTTGGCTTTCAAGCTACGGTTCCGTACGGTATAAAGCTATATATTGGACCCTATGCCTATTATTCGGAAGCCAAGGTATCTCTGTCCGCGAACATCCCGGGTCTTAATTCTGATACAAGGAACGTTAGGGTTCATAACAAGACAAACGTAGGGGGATTTACAGGGATCGACGTACCCCTCACCAAGGGATTTCATCTGAATGTGGAAGGGCAATATTCCGAAAGGTTCTCTGTTGGGGGTGCAGTTATCTATTCATATTAACAAATGTTCTTTTTAGGAAAGAGTTTTCAGCTCGCAACTTGCACTTTTTGGACGGGCACGTAGCTTAAAGTCTTAAAGTTTTCTTAACATTCTGTTTTATTAACACCTTCTGAGCCTTAAGGGCTCGGAAAGAACGCAGATCGGGAAAGATGGGAGTGGATGTGGCAAAGGATTACCAAGGATTAACCGTCCATGCCGTGAGTTTCGTTCATCGAAGGGGACCCGTCTTCTATGCATCCTTGCCATGTGGGCCATGTGCCGCCGAAACCCTCAAAGGATGTGGGACGAACGGGGCAGGGGACAAGCACCGCCTCATCTCCACCCTGTGGGATCACCTTGTGGCGATGGAAAGTCCTCTTTGGAAACGCTGTCAATCCTCCAACAGAGCTGCTTTCCCAATTCAGGTGGTCCGCGGCCTGCTTGGCAGGCCCCATCTCCTGTTGGGAGAATATCGGGGTCCTGCCATCTCCTTCAGCGAGGGTGGAGGAAAAGTCTGGGCCGCTCTCTGTGGAGATGAGTCTGATATCGGCATCGATGTGGCAGGGACCGATGAATTCCAAAGAGAATACCCCTTTCACCGGGTCTTCCATCCACAAGAGCTTCAACATGCCTTGAGGTTGGCGGGCGGAGATTTAGAAAAGGCATCAGCCCTGCTCTGGTCTATCAAGGAAGCCGTTGTCAAGGCCCTGGGATGTGCATTCCATCTCGTGGATCCGCGGCAAATCACCGTCTATCCGTCGGTAGGGGGGGCGGTAGGGGGGAACGGCGGGTATACCTTTCCGGTGGGCTTATCAGGGAAGGCCCTGGTGCGGTTTCCCATAGCTGCCGGCCGGTCCCTATGGGTACGTTCGCTTCCTCAGAGGAAGATGTGGCTTTCCATCGCCCTCTTGAATCGGAGGCCGACAGGCCATGAATAACCTTACCTGCAATTGCGTGCCGCGGTTAGACGGAGTACCGGCGGCAGAACTTGGACGGCTTTTCCCGGAGCCTTCTATCACCGCCCCCCTTCTTTCTCTGTTGCAAGAATCGGGTATTGACGGTTTTAACCTGCGGAGCATCGTGGTGTTAAAAGATGATGCTCCTATTCTCTTATTGCCGTTGTTTGAAACCCGTTTTGATTTGTCCACTTTTGTGGAGGGATGGATCAAGAAATCGCTGAAAGTGGCAGGGCGTCTCATCCCCTCGCTTTTTCAACCCCGTGTTTTAAGCGTGGGGTTGTTGGTAGGGGAATGGAGTGAAATCGGGATTGATCCTCAAATCGATGCGGGCACCCTCGAGGCGGCATGCAAAATGGCCTTTGGCGCCTTGCAAACGCTCGCGGCCGAACTTAAAAGCGACATCGTGGCGCTTTACAACTTTAATCATTATGGCAAACTTCCCGGGGAAGTATTCAAAAAATTCAACCGGGTGCAATGTCAGTCTTGCGCCCGACTGCCGATCAATTTTAACAGCCTGGAGGAATTCTTAGCCTGCCTTTCAAGGGCCGCGAGAAAAGACCTGCGCCGCAAAATGCGCGCCTCCCACGAAGTCAGAGTGATTCGAAGCCGCAATATTTCTCCTTTTCTGGACAGGATTTTCAAGCTTTATCTGGAAACAGTGGCGCGTGGCCCCATGGCGTTTGGCGCGCACAACCGTTTGTTTTTTGAAAAATTCTGTGAGAGAGTCCCGGACGCTGAATACACGCTCTATTTTGTGCAGGAAGAACTCGCCGCTTTCAACCTTCTCGTCGTAAAACAAGAAGCGATGGTGGATAAATATTTCTGCATGGATTACGAGCTCGGCCGCAAATACAACCTTTATGTTTTGTCCTGGCTTGAAAATATCCGCTGCTGCGTGGAGCGAAAAATTCCTCTCTATCAGGCGGGCCAGGGCGCGGAGAAAACCAAAGCGCATCTGGGTGCGACGTTAATCCCGACCTTTATTTTATTCAAACACCGCCAGCCGGTGTTTGACCGTCTTCTTGTCGGGCAGTCAGCGGTGACCAATAAGGTCCTCAGCCACCTCGGGTTCTGGCCCAGGGCCGACGGGAGCATATCCTTGTTCGCCGCCCTGACCCGGCCGCGCAGACGAATGAACTCAGGCGGGACGAGCGTCTTCAGCGCCCCAAGAAGCCCTGCTGTAACGACTTTCAATACCGTTGCCCTACAGAGGCAAAATGGAGATTCATGGCCAAAGAAACGGAATACGCAATCGAAGTCGAAAGACTGACGAAACGCTACGGGGATTTATTGGCGGTCAACGACATATCGTTCACCGTCAGTAAAGGCGAGGTGTTTGCCTTCCTGGGCCCGAACGGCGCCGGCAAGACCACTACCGTCGAGGTCATCGAGACGATCCGCACGCCCACGTCCGGAAAAGTGACCCTTCTTGGAATGGACGTCACGAAGAAGAAGTACGGCATCGTCCCCCGCATCGGCGTCCTCCCGCAGGGGTTCAACTCGTTCGACAGGATAACGGTCAGGGAGACCATCCAGTACTACTCGCGGCTTTTTTGCTGCATGAACACCAATATCGATGGGCTGATAGAGCTCGTGAACCTCAAGGACAAGGCTAAAGAGCAGTACAAGAACCTCTCCGGGGGCTTGAAGCAACGCCTTGGAATCGCGATTGCGCTCGTGAACGATCCCGAGGTCGTGTTCCTCGACGAGCCGACGACAGGGCTCGACCCCCGGGCAAGGCGCGAGGTATGGGAAGTTCTGCTGGGCCTGAAGAAGAAGGGGAAGACAGTATTTCTCACCACGCACTACATGGAGGAAGCAGAGCTGCTCGCGGACACGGTCGCAATCATCTCGAAGGGGAAGGTCATCGCGATGGGCTCTCCCGGAGAACTCATCGAACGCAACGCGAATTACCTGGCCCTCACGCTAAAGCCCGTCGATGGAAAAGTTTTTGAAATCGTCCGGAAAATGGGCTTCGAGCCAGTTCTTGACAACCACAAAAACGTCGAGGTCAGGGTGGAGCATGCGTACGATGTCCAGGAGATACTGAACGTCCTCAAGGATGCCGGGGCTCTGTATCTCGGCCTGGACGTTCGGAAGCCTAACCTCGAAGAGGTCTTCCTCAAGCTCACCGGCGAGGCGCTCCGGGAGAATCAGCCCAACATGGAGCCAGAATGAACTTGCGCATCATCAGTGCAAATCTTGTCGTGAAGCTCTTGAACTTCTCCCGCGAGAAGACCACCATGTTCTTCGTGATTGCGTTCCCGATCATCCTGATACTCCTGTTCGGCACGATCTTCATGAGCCAGGACAACATGGAATACCACCTTTGTGTGCAGGACCTCGACCAGACGAAATCGTCCAAAGAGTCAATCAAGGCCCTCGAAGTCAACGGGAATTTCAAGATAACCATGGTCGACCCTTCCGTCAACGCCACGCAGTACGTCAGGGAGAACAAGGTGAACCTTGTCCTCATTATTCCAAAAGGCTTAGAAAAGTCCCTCACCCGGAGGAAGTTTTTCAATGACTTCCAGACATCCGTAACCATCACCTATATATACGATCCCAGCTCTTCTTCGGTTTCAACGAAGATGGATATCCTGAACGGAGTGCTCGCCGGGGTAAACCAGGAACTGTCCGGAATGCCGCCGTTCATCAAATCGGTTAAGAAATCGATACTCACAAAGAAATACCGGTTCATCGAGTTCTTCGTCCCCGGCATCATCGCAATGGCGGTGATGACGTTGAGCCTGTTCAGCACGGTGGATTCGGAGACGGAACTGCGACAGAAGGGCATCATCAGGAAGTTGTCCACCACCCCCATCACCCGTACCGACTGGATACTGTCGAACATCCTGTACCAGTTCATACTCGCGGTCATATGCACAATTGCGATGCTGCTGGTGAGCTACGCCGTATTTCATGTCAGCCTGCATATAGACGCCTGGCTCCCTGCGTTCATTTTGCTTGATGTCTTCGCGTTCGTCGGAATCGGAATGATACTCACCCGCTTCGCCAGGGAGGCGCAGAGCGCCGCTGCCGCGGCAAACGCCGTCAGTTTACCGATGATGTTCCTATCGGGGAGCTTCTTCCCTATTGAGCTGATGCCGGGGTTTCTGCAGAAGTTCGCCAAGATCCTGCCGCTGTTTTATGTGAACGAGGGGCTCCGGGCAGCGATGATTTTTGAAGACAACATGGCCGCGCTGCGTGACGCCGCGATCATAAGTGTTTTTGCAGCCGTGGTCTTCATCCTGGGCATCATCGCCACCAAATGGGAAGAGGACAAGTGATCGCTCCGTGGTGAAGAGGATACCGACACCACCGGATGAGGGTTGGGGCGTTTCGCGACCTTTCGGCAATTGCCACAAGGAGTCTGAATGATGAAAATAAAACTTATCGCACCCCATGAACAACGTGAAGACACGATATCCAGCCCCTTCAAATTTCAGAGGGTAAATCTTCCTCTTCTGGCGGCGCTCACCCCGCCTGGCCACACGATTACAATTGTCGAGGAAGCTTTTGCTCCTGATGACATCAATCAAGATGTGGATTTGGTGGGCATCACTGTCTTGACCGAACTTGCGCTAAGAGCCTATCGTATCGCTGACACCTATCGCCAGAAGGCTGTGAAGGTGGTGATGGGAGGAATACACCCCACTGTATTGCCTGACGAAGCGTTAAAGCATGCAGACGCTGTCGTCGTGGGAGAAGCGGAGGGTGTCTGGCCACGACTTGTATCGGATGCCGCCTCGGGACAGATGCAAAGAATATATCGTGCCGGTAAAATGACAGATCTCAAAGGTCTACCGAAACCACGGCGAGATCTCTTACCTGGAACCAAATATCAGGGTTATATTCGTATCCCTATCGGCGTCGAGACATCCCGAGGGTGTCCGTACGATTGCGAATTCTGTTGTATTGGTCAGACCTTGGGGCAGCAATATCGAGTCAGGCCGGTTCGAGAGGTGATTGCCGAGATAGAGTCTATTGATTCCCCTCACCTCTTCTTCGTCGATGACGCCCTTGGACTGAACCGGAATGTAGCGAAAAAGCTCTTTACTGAAATGATACCTCTTCGGCGGCGATGGCTGGCGCAAGGAACAGTGTCATTAGCTGAGGACTTGGAGCTGCTCAGATTGATGGAACGTTCGGGGTGCCTGGGGCTTTTGATCGGGTTCGAATCGGTACAGAAAGGAACACAGAATGAGGTGAAGAAAATAAAGAACCTGAGGATCGATTTTTATGAGGCAATGCGTCGATTCCATGGCGAAGGTTTCGGAATACTCGGCTCCTTTGTTTTTGGATTTGATTACGAAAACAAGGATGTGTTCGAGCAGACCCTTGAGTTTATCATGAGATGTCGTATGGATGTTGTTCAACTGAGGATTCTCACTCCTTACCCGGGAACACGGTTATATAAGCGTCTCTTAAGCGAAGGCAGGTTGTTTGTGCGTGACTGGTGGCTCCGTGGATATCCTCCGGATACACTCCTTTTTCAACCCAAGGGTATGACTGCTGACGAGCTCATGAGTGGCTTCGACCGCTTGAACAGACAAGCCTATTCTTTCGGCGCAATGACAAAACGATTCTTTGGCATGAGCCCATGGAAACGGACTCT
>Ga0315284_10009828_pt1 | contig 13617 bp, 18 predicted proteins | sample YL17G09_16_MG_FD_203696 | JGI IMG/M metagenome (GOLD analysis project Ga0315284, IMG submission 203696) | Sediment microbial communities from Yellowstone Lake, YNP, Wyoming, USA - YL17G09_16 | ecosystem: Environmental > Aquatic > Freshwater > Lake > Sediment | place: USA: Wyoming | collected...
AATTCGCCGCCAGATCGCCGGCTCGATGCCGCGCAACTCGATCTCAAATTGGAAAACGTAGACGCTCTCCGCCACGACGCCCCCTTCTATGACGCGTGCCTATGCCGCTGCGACCCGGACACGCCGCTACTCGTCCAACACCAACAGCGTGCGCTCCAACTTCTCCAGGCGATCAACCAGCCGGTCGAGACGAGAGCGGAGCTTTGCCTCATCGCAATGGTTCGCGGCCGCCGCGATCGCCCCAAGGACATCGTCCAAAACGTCCGCCGAACAGGAGACCGCGATCTCGCCCCGCTCGACATCCGTCGCCCGGCGCAAGAGCTCCGCCACGGCGTCATCGACAAGAGCCACTCCGAGGATCAGCTCTCTCTCCTCGACCGTGAACCGAATCTCGAACTCCTCGTCGCGCCGCACCGCTTTCACTTGCTGCCCTCCCATGCGTGCATTCGCCCCGCCACGGGCGCATGAACGATCAGTGTAGCAAGACAGCCCCGCGGAGATCGATCTCGTCCACCCCCGCGCCACGATCTACGTGGCACAGGCCGTTCCCCGACCCCACCCAGGAGTTGCGACGTCACACGCAGGCAGCAACTCCCAAGCGACTCGGCAACGAAGATCGCCGTGCAGCCCTTCTCATACCGCCACGATCCGCGCTAGAATCTCTGCGAAGCAAGTTGGGACGTAACATGACAGTAGAGAAGGAATTGGAACGCGACCTGCGCGAGATCCTCAAGAGAATCGTCGGCATTGCCGACCCGGACAGGGTCATTCTCTTCGGCTCGGCGGCGCGGGGAGAAGCTGACGCCAATAGCGACATCGATCTACTCGTCGTCAAAGCCAACGTTCCCCATCGCGGACGTATGACAGAAGACATCTACCTCGGCCTCCTCGGTGTGCGGCGTGCCGTGGATGCTGTTGTGGTGGACTCTGAAGACCTAAGGAAGTACGGAGACGCCCACGCGCTCATCATTCGCCCGGCGCTACGGGAAGGTCGAGTGATCTATGAACGCCCGTCGCGCTCCTGACGACCCCGTCGAGTGGCTGAACAGGGCGGAGAGCAGCCTAACCCAGGCTTCGCTCCCGCTGTCAACGCCAGGTTTGTTTCGCCCCACTTGCGCTACGGGGCCGTTTGCACCGGTGGTGACACCGCTGCTCGGAATCTACCTCGAGGACCTCTGTGGAGACGCTCATCAGGCCGCAGAGAAGGCCATCAAGGCCGTCCTCCTGTTCAAGAATGTGGACTGCCCTGTGGCGTGTGGCATAGCCGTGCTCGGCGTACTGCAAAGGCTCCCGTTCGCGCCCATGTTTCCAACTCCTGGCCGTCCTGCGGCTGCTACTTGAGCATCTTCAGGATGTGGTGCGCCAGTGGTTCAGCGACCTCTCGATGTCTCGGAACAGGCTGACTCACGCCAGTTCGCAGATTCTGGTACCAATCGTGACCAGCTCCATGTCGGATAAGAACGCAGCCGTTCTTCTCGATCTCGCGGATCAGATCCTGGCGGTTCATGCAATACGCAGTTCAGCGACTTGCCGCACTTCGGGGATGCGGCCACTCGCCAGTTCCTGATAGAGATCCTTGAGGTTCTCTTCCAGATCCTCGCGAGTCTCGCCCTGAGTCCAGTAGTCGGGGAACTCAACAAGATACCCGAGCCGCATGGTCTCGTGCTGCCAATGAACGTACTGCAGGGTCTTCATGCACTCAGCATACAGCGCTGCAACCCATGCGGCAATCAGCTCGCGGTGACGGTGCGGGCGACTCCCAAGCGACTCGGCAACGAAGATCGCCGAGTAGCCAAGGACTACGCGCCGAGGAAGCTCCGCGTCTCGAACCGCGCCTGCTCGCGAATCGCCTCGTAGTGATCGTCGAGGTCCCGCTGTAGCGTCGTGAGCTTGTCTCCGACGCCTCATTCGACGTCGTTTCCGACGTTTCGACGCCAACGTCGCACACAAGGTGCGACGCTACAATGGCGACGCTACAACAATTCACGAACGTCGCACACAGATGGTGGTGCGCTCTCTTGGCAGAACCGAGCGTGCGCACCTTCATAGAGGAGCGTGCGCGCCTTCATAGAGTAGCGCGTGGCACTCTCTTCTTAAACCCGAGTGCGACGCTACAACGATTCGCGCACGTCGACACCGCCACGCCAACAGCCCGAGCAGGTTCATGGAGTTCGTTGAGGCAATGGAGTGCCGGGGTTCGCCGTCAGTGGCCTGTGCGAGCTGCGCATGGTATCGTAGACTCCGGCGGATGCTCGACTGGGGGAGGTGCGAATGAAGGTCAAGGACCAGCTGCTTAGGAGAATAGAGAAGCTTCCGGAGGATGTCCTTGAGGAGGTCTATGACTTCGTTGCGTTTATCCAGGAGAAGAGGCGAGAGGACAGAGAAGGGCTCTCCTGGGGAAGCTTCGCGTTGAGTGCCGGATCCTTCGAGTTCTGGAACCACCGCGAAGAAGCAGAGTACTCACTGGATGACCTCAGGCCGGAAGCATGAAACTCAAGTCCGGCCATGTTTCTCTCGTTCGGTTTCCACGGACGAATCTGGTGGAGGGGAAGTACCGACCTGTTCTCCTGTTGGCCCGGATGCCTGGCCCTTTCAGCGACTGGTTGGTCTGCGCGATCACTTCTCAACTCAGACACGCAGTCGCTAACTGGGATGAGGAAATCGAGGAAGTAGACGACGATTTCGAGAGCTCGGGGCTCAAGGAGCATTCCCTGATCAGGATTGGCAAACTAGCCACAGTCGAAGAGGAAATGCTCGAGGGTGTGCTGGGCGAGATCTCGTCTCACCGCTTAGCGACGATCCGGTCGAAGATAGCTGACTGCCTTGAGCGCCAAGTTGCAGGCCGCGAAAACGGCTAGCAGACAGGCCTCCGACGTCTACGATAGGAACCTGGTCAGGAGAAGCCGGCACTCACCACGGCTTCTCCCTAGCGGCTCGACAAGCGAGACCGTCGAGCCGCCTCGCACACAATGGTGCGGTGCGCTCTTTCGTGAAGATCGAGCGCATTAGCACTCTCTTCTTAGACCCGAGTGCGACGCTACAACGATTCGAGACGCCGTTTCGTACGATCGCGACGGTCCTTTGTAGCGTCGGCGGACGTGCAGGTGTAGCGTCGGAGCTTGTCTCCGACGACTCATTCGACGTTGTCTCCGGCGTCATTGATCTTGTCTTACATCAACCTTTGTGCTATCGTCCGACCCGTAGCGATGCCTCAGGATGATGCCTCGGCGTACACGTCATTCCGCAAGCGGCGATCCCTTCGTCTGCCCAGCCACGACTACAGCGAGTCGCGACCCTACCACATCACGTGGGGAACCCATGACCGCAAGTCGTTCCTGTGTCGCGGGGACCTCGCTCGTGTCGTGATCGAATGCATGGAGGCCGAAGCCGCTCGCGCACGGGTCGACCTCTGCGCGTATTGCGTGATGCCCGACCATGTCCACGTGCTCCTTACGCCGCGGGATGGGACGAACATCATCCGTTTCATTCAGGCCGTGAAGAGTCGGACAACCCGTGCCTATTGGGCCCTCGGTGGCGGAGGTAAGCTGTGGCAGCGGGGATTCTACGACCACATCGTACGTCGCGAAGAGAGCGTCTCGCGCATTGCAGAGTACATCCTCGCCAACCCCGTCCGAGCCGGGCTTGCCGAGAACGCTGCCGCCTACCCCTTCTCCCAGTCATTCTTTCCGCCCGTGTAGCGTCGGCGGACGTGCAGGTGTAGCGTCGGCACGACAAACCAGGGTAGCGTCGGAGCTTGCCTCCGACGTCAAGCCAGTCTCCGACGTCGTGCTTGTCTCCGACGCCGTCTCCGGCGGCGCTCCCGACGTCTCATCCGACGGCGTCCCCGGCGTTTCGACGTCGTGTTCGACACGTCGCACGTCAACACGTCAACGTCGCTCGTCGACGTCGCACGCAATGGTGCGGTGCGCTCTTTCGTGAAGATCGAGCGCATTAGCACTCTCTTCTTAACCCCGAGTGCGACGCTACAACGATTCGCGAACGTCGCACACAAGGTGCGACGCTACAGTGGTTCGCGAACAACGGCGACGCTACAACGATTCACGACCGCGCACGTGAAGACGCGTTCCTCGTTCAGGGCTTTCTGAACCTCCGACTTCAAGACCTCATGCCCGATAGGGGAGAAGAAGGCAATCCATGCCGACGTATCGAGCAGCACCGAGACAGGTTCCGTCATGCCGAACCCTTTCCGTCGGAACGCCAGCGAGCCAATTCCTCAGTGCTCATCTCAACGAGCCCCTTACCAGCGAGACACGAGAGTTCCTGCACCCGACGTCGCGCGACGAACTCTCGCAGCGCGCGATCGATCGCCTCGCGCTTGGTCTTGCACCCAGAGACGCGCTGCGCCTCTTCGAGAATCTTCGGGTCAACGTCCGCCGACAGTCGTGTCATGGTGCACTTCCGCGGTGCGTCACGTATCCACAGCGGAGATACTCCTTGTTCGTGTGCTCTTCTGGTGAGGCAATGCGTTGGTTGGACGTCGCCGACGGGAACCTGTAGTCTGAGTGCGAGATAGGGGCAAGGAGAGCCGATGAGTATGACGCAAGAGCCGCGTGTTGCGGCATCCGTGTCGTCACGAGATCCGAACACGCAGATCGGCAGTGCGCTCTCCAAATCCAGGAGGCGCGACGGCAAGAGGCCAAGGAGGCCGTTGTGAAGGGAGAAGCGACGAGCAAGCCTGTCAGGCTCTGGCGGGTGGAGCTGTTGTTTGTGGCGACTCTTCTCACCTACGGCCTTGGAGTCGGCGGCCAAGCAGCGCAGGACGGGAAGCTTGTCCAGGTCAATCCGTACTTCCTCAGAGGGACGTCGACGCTGGGCGGAGAGATCGTCGGCAAGGTCATCATCTCCGGGCCTCCGGAGCCTCCGGCAGGGTTCGCGAGAACTGCGGCCGGACTGCCCGAACCCAGTGTGGAGGCCGGGATCAACGTCCTTTCCGGTGTTCCCGCATTCACTTGGTGTTTCGGATGCTCGGCGACCTCCGCCGCGATGATTGCAGGGTTCTACGATCGCACGGGGTTTCCGAACATGTACACCGGCCCGACAAGCGGCGGCGTCATGCCGCTGGACAACAGCTCGTGGGGCACGTGGGTTGACAGCTGCTTCGCCACCAGGGCCCAGTGCCCGCTGAGTGCCACACGAAATGGGCTCGACGGCCGCACGACAAACGGCCACGTCGACGATTACTGGGTGTGCTACGATGACCCGGGCACTGATCCGTTCTTCGGGAACTGGACCGAGCACACTCTGGGCGACTGCACCGCCGACTTCATGAAGACGAATCAGGCCGCCTACTACAACACGGACGGCTCGACCACGTTCTACTACAACATATACGGCGCGAAGTACACCGGGACGGGGTGGTACGGCGAGGACGGAGGCTATGGCCTCCAGCTCTTCTACGAGTCGAGGGGCTACACCGTCGTCGACCGGTACAATCGCGTGTTGCTCGGCTACGACTGGGATGGCTCTGGGACGGTCTACTCTCCAGCGACGGAAGGTGCGACCTTCGCCGACTACAAGGCGGAGATCGACGCCGGGCGGCCGGTGATGATCCACCTCGAAGGCCATACGATAGTCGGGGTTGGCTACGACGACTCGACGAATACGATGTACATCCACGACACGTGGGGCTACAGCACGTACACCATGACGTGGGGCGGGATGTACGCCGGAATGCTCCACTTCGGAATCACCATCGTGACGCTAAACGCTACTGAACCGGAGATTGACGTGCAACGCCCGGCAGGCAGCTCGATTCCGGACGGCGGGACGGACAGCGTCGGGAGCCAGACGGTGGGGGTCCCCGCGACGCTCGTCTACACGGTGGCGAACGCCGGAGCTACGTCCCTATCGGTCAGCGACGTCACGGCCTCCAACCTGGCGAACTGCGGCGCGTTCACGGTCAACACGTCGATGCCCCTCAGTGTCCCAGGAGGGGACTTCCGAACGCTGAGCATCTCGATCACGCCGACCTCGGCGGGAGCCTTCAGCTTCGACATGGACATCGCCAACAATGACCCCGACGGGAACCCGTACGACATCGCCGTGGTCGGCGGTCCGCCACCCGGGACCGTCGCCGTGTTCCGCGTGACCTCAACTGGCGACGTACTCGGCGACGGCACCTTCTACGGCGCAGGTTTCTCGAGCGGCGCAGCCGACGTAGCGGAGTGGGTGCCGGTATCTGAGCCCGTGGAGCCGGGCGATGTCCTTGAACTTGATCCGACGCAGCCGGGCTGCTATCGAAAGTCCCGCGGCGTTTGCTCCGCTCTTACCGCCGGCGTGGTCTCGACTGACCCCGGCGTTGTGCTTGGCGCAGGCGTCACCGAGTTCTCGACCCCGGCTGGCGGGACCCCTATCCCAGATTTGGCGCTTCTTGCGCTCATCGGGGTCGTACCTGTAAGGGTGACCGACGAAGGGGGTCCGATCCGACCGGGAGACCTCCTTGTCTCCTCCTCCACTCCTGGATGCGCCATGCGGTGGGATCCGGACCACGGGGGCCGCTGTGAGTTCGTAGGCAAGGCGTTGGAAGCTCTTGATGGCCATACTGGGGTAGTTGCAGTCCTCCTGATGTAGCAGGCGCAGCACGTAGCGAGGTGGCACACATGAAACGCACGGTAAAGCGGTGGTGGATCTGGGTAGTGGCTGTCGGAGCCATTGCGGCGATGTTGGTCGCGTTGATGCTCGGAGCGCTGGCTGGCACGAACGACGACCCCTTTGTGATTGCTGCGTATTCGGACGTGGTCCGTTTCGAGCTAGAAGGAGCAGCATCCCTGCAGGTTCAGGTCTTCGATCTGTCCGGGAGAGTGATCTGGGATTCTGGTAGGGCCTCGGTCTCTGCCGTAGACTGGGACCGTCGAAGCGACTCCGGCGAGCAGTTGGCGTATGGCGTATATCTCTACCGCGCCCAAGGTTGGGGCACTTCTGGGGATCTGATCGCCGTGAAGAACGGAAGGGTCGCCCTTCTACCCAACGACAAGGTGCAGTTGCAGTCGGCGCCCGCGGCGACTCCCTCCGTAAGCGACGCACAGTCACCCACGAGTCGACCCATGACTATCGGAAACACGTCTGAGCAACTCGTTGGTGGAACGCTGCAGTTGGGCGCAAATGCGCCTGCCGGTGGCGCGGAACGGGGAAGAATCCAGGGCTACATGCGGTTTGACGTGAGCGGCGCGTTTTTCATGTCCGTCCCAGACGGGCATGCCTTCATGATCGAAGGGTTCGGCGAGCCCTACAACTACGCATCCCTCGTGAGTGGCACCAGCCCTTTGGGAACGCGTCGGAGGATATTCTTCTTCACCGGCGATAGTCAGAGCGGGAACCTCACCGTGGGTATGGCCATTGCCGCCGATGGGAAGATTGGCGTTGGCACTTTGGATCCGACAGCCCGCCTCACTGTCCAAGATGCGAGCGGTCAGGATCTGATTGCAGCTTACAATGGCACAAACCGCGTCTTCCAAGTCAAGTCCACTGGCGAAGTGCGAGCCGACGGCGCCTTCTATGGGGCGAGGTTCAACACCGGAAGCGCCGATGTCGCAGAAAGAATCAACACCAGCGAGTGGGTTGAGGCCGGAGACATTGTCGAGATCGATCCTGAGCACCCCGGATTTTTCTGCAAGAGTTCCTCGCCGTACAACAAGCGCGTCGCCGGCATTATCTCTACCTCACCTGGCGTTATCTTGGGCAACAAGACAGATAGCTCCACTGATGCGTGGGATGACAATCGGCCGGTCTTGGCGATTGCTGGGAGAGTGCCCGTCAAAGTGTCGACGGAGAATGGCCCCATTGAGGTTGGTGACCTCCTCGTCAGCTCGTCGACGCCCGGAGTTGCCATGAAAGGCAGCGAGCTGGATCGGTGTATCGGCGCCGTCGTCGGGAAGGCGCTTGAACCCTTCACGGGAACCCTGGGCGAGATCACTGCCCAAGTCACGTTGCGGTAGGATTGGAGAGAGCATCGGGGGGCATGACGATTAGAGTACTTTCGGTATTTGGCACGCGGCCGGAGGCAATCAAGATGGCTCCGGTTCTCCGTGAGCTCGAGGGTCGTTACGGCATCGTGTCCCGCGTGTGCGTCACCGGCCAGCATCGCGAGATGCTCGATCCTTTCCTAGAGCTATTCCAGATACACCCCCACTGGGATCTTGATCTCATGAAGCCCGGACAGACGCTGTTTGACGTCACCTCGGGCGTCCTCTTGGGGCTTCGCGAGGTGATGGAGGCCGAATGCCCCGATCTCGTGCTCGTCCAGGGGGACACGACATCCGCCATGGCAGGCGCCTTGGCGGCATTCTACCTGCACATCCCCGTCGGCCACGTCGAAGCGGGGTTGAGAACCGACCGCAAGGACAGCCCCTTCCCCGAGGAGATGAACCGCCGTCTTGTCGATGTCCTCGCAGACCTCTATTTCGCGCCCACTGAGCGCGCCAAGAGAAACCTGCTGAGAGAGGGCGTGCCCGAGACGCAGATCGAGGTCACTGGGAACACGGTCATCGATGCTCTCTTGTGGACCCTGGAGAGAACGGCCGGCCAAGCGGATGCCGCCCTGGGCGGGATTCCGGAAGGCCCGCGCATCGTACTCGTCACCGGCCATCGCCGGGAGAGTTTCGGCGAGGGGTTGCGGCACATCTGCCAGGCGCTTCTCGAGATCGCGCGCTCCGAGCCCGATGTGGAGATCGTCTACCCGGTCCATCTCAATCCCAACGTGCGCGGGCCGGTCCATGAGCTTCTTGGCCGTGAGGAACGAATCCATCTGCTGGAGCCCCTGGACTACGTTCCGTTCGTTCATCTCATGGAACGCGCGTACCTCATCCTGACAGACTCCGGGGGGATTCAGGAGGAAGCTCCTTCGCTCTCCAAACCTGTATTGGTCACGCGCGACGTCACGGAGCGATCGGAGCTTCTCGAAAGCGGGGCTGGGAAGCTTGTGGGAACGGATCCCGCGACCATCGTCGCGGAGGTTCGCCAGCTACTCCATGACCCGAAGGCATACGCCAAGATGGCCGACGCGCCGAACCCTTTCGGGGACGGCAAGGCGGCGACGCGGATCGTTGACAGAGTAGCCCGGATCGCGGAAGGTTCGTTGTAGGGGAGTGAGCACACACGACATGACCGGTCTGGAGCACGTCCTTCGGAACGCAGTTCGGCAGCGGTGGCTCATCGTCGAGCTGACGAAGAGAGATCTGAAGCTGCGGTATCGCAACTCGTTCCTCGGTTTCCTGTGGACGCTCGTCAATCCGCTTGTCTTCATGGTCGTGTACACGCTCGTGTTCTCGTACTTCCTCAAGATTGGCACCGCGAACTACCCAGCGTTCCTCGTCACAGGACTTCTGCCGTGGATGATGTGGTTCAGCGAATCCGTAACCGCGGGCACATCGTGCCTCGTTGACCACGGTGCATTCCTCCGCAGTTCGGTCTTTCCGTCGGATGTCCTGCCGATTGTGGCCGTGTGCACGGGAATGCTGAACTACATCTTCGCGTTGCCGGTCATGCTGCTGCTGCTGCTGTTCTTCCGAGTAGACCTGGGATGGAGCGTGTTGGCGCTTCCCGTCGTCATGGCAACCCAGTTCCTTTTGACGCTGGGAATCGTCTTCCTTACCTCCACGATCAACGTCTTTGTCCGAGACATGCGCTACCTGATCGGCCACTTCCTCATGATTGCGGTCTTCCTGACGCCCGTCATGTACGACTTCTCTTCCCTTCCGGTGCGGTTTCGGGGAATCCTGGCGCTGAACCCGCTGGCGGTCATCATCAACTCGTATCGAAACATCTTCTTCTACAACACTTGGCCGAGCTGGAAGGGCCTTGGATGCGTTGTCCTCCTGGCGGTCGTGCTCATCGCGGGCGCGACGCAGATCTTCGACCGCAACCGCGAGGTCTTCCCGGAGTACCTATGAGTGCGCAAGTCGAGTTCAGGAATGTCTCGAAGTCGTTCCGAAAGCTGACGTTGGGAGGACACACGACGCTGAAGGACCTTCTTACCCGTGGGGTAAAAGCCTTCGACGGACAGGTGCGCGAACGCAAGTTTACCGCTCTCCGCGATGTTAGCTTCGCAGTCGAGCGGGGCAAGGTGCTCGGGATCATCGGACCCAACGGAGCGGGGAAGAGCACGCTCCTCAAGCTCGTTGCCGGCATCTACAACCCGACGTCGGGGCAGATCCGCGTAGACGGCCGCGTCTCGGCCCTCCTCAATCTTGGCGTCGGTTTCCACCCCGACCTCACCGGACGGGAGAACGTCTACATCAGCGGTCTCGCCCTGGGTCTCAGCCGTTCGCGGATCCGCGCCCTGCTCGGTGAGATCACGCACTTCGCCGAACTCGAGGAGTTCATCGACGCGCCCGTTCGAACCTACTCCTCGGGCATGTTCATGCGGCTGGCGTTCTCCGTCGCCGTCAATGTGGATCCCGACATCCTTCTACTGGACGAGGTTCTCTCCGTCGGGGACAGCAATTTCGCGGCCAAGAGCAAGGCACGCATCGAGGAATTCAAGACGGCGGGGAAGACCATTCTTTTCGTGAGCCATGACCTCCGCGCTGTGCAGAGCTGGTGCCACAGTGTACTTTGGCTCGAGCACGGGGGCGTCGAGCAGTACGGCGAGGCGACCGCGGTTGTAGGCGCATACCGCAGTCATTACCATGTAGGCGCGGAGGTGCGATCAGCATGAAGGGGATTGTGCTTGCGGGAGGGCGGGCAACGCGGCTGTATCCGTTGACAAGAGTCTGCTCCAAGCAACTTCTGCCGATCTACGACAAACCGATGGTCTACTACCCGCTGTCCGTGCTGATGCTGGCCGGCATCCGGGAGTTCCTCCTCATCTCGACTCCCGAAGCGTTGCCGCAGTTCGAGCAGCTCTTTGGGACTGGAAGAGAACTGGGTCTGAGCATCCAGTATCAAGCGCAGGAGAAGCCACGGGGCATTGCCGAGGCGTTCATCCTAGGCGAGTCGTTTATCGAGAACGAACCTGTGGCGCTGATCCTCGGGGACAACCTCTTCTTCGGCCACGGCCTGCCCGACCTCTTGGCTTCCGGGGTGGACACCATCGAGCGTGACCGAGGCGCCGTCGTCTTTGGCTATCACGTGCCCGACCCGGAACGCTACGGAGTCGTCGAGTTCTTCAAGGATGGTCGGGTTCTATCGATCGAGGAGAAGCCCGAGACTCCTCGCTCGAACTTCGCGGTCACGGGCCTGTACTTCTACGACCGCGAGGTCGTCGAGATTGCCAAGAGCCTTTCCCCCTCGGCGCGGGGCGAACTGGAGATCACGGATGTCAACAAGGAGTACCTGCGAGTGGGTCGGCTCAAGGTCGAGTTGCTCGGGCGTGGCTTTGCCTGGCTCGACACGGGCACCCATCAGAGCCTCTTGGAGGCAGCGCAGTTCGTCGCCACGCTGGAACATCGACAATCCTTCAAGATTGGCTGTATTGAGGAGATCGCCTACCGCCAGGGGTACATCACGCGTGAGCAGTTGCGCTCTCTGGGACAGGGACTGGCGGGGACCGAGTACGGTTCCTATCTGTGCGAGATCGCGGAGGAAGAATGAGCTTTGTGTTCCTGCCGCAGGCGATCCCCGACGTCGTTCTCATCGAGCCCAGGATCCATGGGGATGAGCGTGGCTACTTCCTCGAGGTGTACAAGGAGAGCGCCTACGTTTCGCTGGGCGTGCGCTTCGTCCAAGAGAACCAGTCCTTTTCCTGCCGAGGCGTGCTTCGTGGCATCCACTTCCAACGAGCGCCCAAGGCTCAGGGGAAGCTCGTTCGGGCGACCTCCGGAGAGATCCTCGACGTTGCCGTCGACCTGCGAGCAGGCTCTCCGACCTTCTCACAACACGTGGCGGTCGTGCTGTCCAATGAAAACCACCGACTGCTCTACATCCCCCCCGGGTTCGGACACGCATTCTACGTACAGAGCGACGCTGCCACAGTGATCTACCTGACAACCGAGGAGTACGATCCTGCGCTGGACGCAGGGGTTCTGTGGTCCGATCCCGATCTTCGGATCCCGTGGCCCGATCAGAAGCCTGTGGTCTCAAAGAAGGACGCCGCACTGCCGTCGCTGAGGGAATTGCGGTGAGTGGTGCGTAGTGCGTGGTGAGTAGGAGATGATGAGCAGGATGGACGGCGGGCCGGACAGTGTGCGGAAGCTGGAGATCTGGCATGAGGCTGTCCAGGTGGTGAAGGTCGTGTACGAGCTCACTCAGAACTGGCCCAAGGAAGAGATGTATGGCCTCACCAACCAGGCGCGGCGAGCTGCGGTATCGATACCAGCCAACCTGGCAGAAGGTCTGGGCCGAGGAACGCCGCGGGAGATGGCGAGGTTCGCCAAGATCGCCCTAGGGTCACTGTATGAATTGGATACGCTACTTCACCTGGCAGCCGAGTTGGCGTATAGTCCAGTAGAGATGGTAGAGTCTCTTCGCGAAACGCTCACGACTCTGGCCAAGCGAATATCGGCGTTCATAACGTATCAGGAGCATCGACAATGATTCGTCCACCCACCACCCACCACCTACCACCCACCACCTACCACCCACCACGCACCCTCCTCATCACCGGCGGCGCAGGTTTCATCGGCAGCAACTTCGTCCGTTACATCCTGGCGCAACACGACGACGTGCGAGTCGTCAACTACGACAAGCTGACCTACGCCGGCAACCTCGAGAACCTGGCCGACGTCAAGGAGAGCGAGCGATATCGATTCGTGCGCGGTGACATCAGCGACGCCAAGACGGTTGCGCAGGTTTTCGCGGAGGAGAAGCCGTGGGGAGTCGTCAACTTCGCCGCTGAAAGCCACGTCGATCGCAGCATCCTCGATGCGACGCCGTTCGTGGACACGAACGTGAAGGGGACTCAGGTACTTCTCGAGACAATTCGGCAGCACGCGGTGACCCGATTCCTTCAGATCTCGACGGATGAAGTCTACGGGGCCCTTGGCGAAGAAGGATGGTTCACCGAGGACTCGCTGATTCGGCCGAACAGCCCCTATGCGGCGTGCAAGGCAGCGGCCGACCTGATTGCCCTCGCCTATGCCAAGACGTATGGCCTCCCGGTAGTGGTCACCCGAAGCTCCAACAACTATGGACCCTACCAGTTCCCGGAGAAGCTCATTCCCTTGACGATTCGCAATGCTCTGGCCGGCAAAGAGCTGCCCATCTACGGCGAGGGGAAGCAGGTTCGCGATTGGCTCTACGTGGAGGACAACTGCAGAGCGATCGATGCCGTGCTGCACAAGGGGCGCATCGGAGAGGTCTACAACATCGGCGGAGATTGTGAGAAACGAAACATCGATCTCGTCAAGCTCATCTGTGAGATCCTGAGGAATCACCCCGAGACCCAAGAGCTAAGACCTAGGATCCAGTTCATCAAGGACCCCCGCGGCGCCGCCCACGACTTCCGCTACGCGCTCGACTGCCGCAAGATCAAAGAGGAGCTTGGGTGGAGCCCCCGAACGCCTTTCGAGACGGGTCTTGCATCCACGGTGGAGTGGTACCGCGCCAACAGGCCGTGGACAGAGAGAGTCATTACCGGAGAGTATCGCGACTACTACCGCAAGATCTACGGAGCCTGCTCGTCATGAAACCGAGAGAAAAGGCAGGAAGCGAGATGCGTGG
>Ga0315284_10009829_pt1 | contig 13617 bp, 11 predicted proteins | sample YL17G09_16_MG_FD_203696 | JGI IMG/M metagenome (GOLD analysis project Ga0315284, IMG submission 203696) | Sediment microbial communities from Yellowstone Lake, YNP, Wyoming, USA - YL17G09_16 | ecosystem: Environmental > Aquatic > Freshwater > Lake > Sediment | place: USA: Wyoming | collected...
CCGCCGGGCAACACCGGCACCAGGTCATTGGTGTGGGTTGTCGGGTTGTATCCTTCCGGCAAACCTACGCTCACGTTGTACTCCCCCTCAGGAATTTCCTCGAAACACACCCCTGGAGCACTGCCGGTCGTCTCGCCAGTCTTCGAGACCGAACCTGAGACATTGCTGATGCTGACCGCTCCTCCGGAGATGGCGGGCTCCTCGAACTGGTGCACGGCATCACCATTCTGGTCATGATAGAGCAAAACGCACAAGATGCCCCACCCGGGCAGAGACGTGGGAGTCAGGGTGGGAGCTGTTTCCGTTTGCAGAGCGCTGCCGGGCTCCTGTGTCCCCAAGGCAGAGCTTCCCAGGCCGATCAGCAGCTTCTGGCCCGGCAAAATCGCCTGGTCCAGCCCTAGCTTGTTGAGCGCGCGGAGCTGATCCACCGTTACACCGGTGATCGCCGAAATGCGCCACAAGGTATCCCCCTCCTGCACAACATAGAATACTTTGCCATCCGCGTCCGCGGTGGGCGTGGGAAAGGGGGTAAGTTGAAGGAGTGAGGCAGCCCGGACCGGCAAGCTCAACTCCGCCAGCAGCACAAACAGGACTGCCAGGCTCAAGCCCAACGCGAGGATTCTTCCCAAAGGAAAAGGAAGTAATTTGTTTTTCGGGTTCATCATAACAACTGATTATACTTGATTTGACCGGGCAGGCAGCCGATCAAGCTTGATTCCCCCACTGCTCCCAGCCCTCGCGCACACGGCGGTAAGTTTCCTCCAGGCTTTCCGGGATCACGCGCGTATTCCCCAGGGCGGTCATGAAATTGGTGTCCCCGCCCCAGCGCGGCACCACGTGCAGGTGCACATGGTCGGCAATGCCCGCCCCGGCCAATTCTCCGATGTTCGCTCCCAGGTTGAAACCCTGCGGGTGATAGACGAATCGTAAAACTTCCACAGCGCGGGTCATCAGCTCCATCATCTCCACACGCGTCGCCGCCTCCAGCATTTCCAGCGAGGGCTGGTGCTCAAACGGCACAATCATCAGGTGTCCGCTGGTGTAAGGGAACAGGTTAAGGATCACGTAGGCGCGCTGGCCGCGCGCCACGATCAGGTTTTCGGGGCCATCGGGCTGTGCCGGGCGGTTGCAGAATACACAGCCATCTTCCGGTTGGGTGTTTTCAACATATGCCATACGCCAGGGTGTCCAAAGACGGTTCAAATGGGTTTCTCCGTGTGGTGGTTTGGCAATTGTAGCATAAATTCAAAATCCACACCCTTTTTGCCTGCGCATGAAAATGACCCCGCATTTGTTTCATCGAAGATATGGGAGAATATTTATGGCCTCTCGATGATCACGGGCAGGTACATCACCGCGGGAGGCGGCGGGGTGGGATTGGGGATGACAACCAGGGTGATGGAATTGGCAGGGTAAGTCGCCGTAAAACCGGCCGCGGAAACAGGCTGATCGGCGTTACGTACGATAGCGGTAAGGTAGGCGGCGCTGTAACGATAAAAGTGGGCCCATCCAGTCCATATAAAATTGCTCAAGGCCAGGTCACTGGTCAGTGGGGCAGCAGTCTTGTTGATGATGATCATCGTCAGGGCACCATCGCTACCCCGCCGGGCGGCGTAAATCGCCAGCTGCTCCTGATCGGCGCTGGCGGCGTGAACGCTGGTCTCTCCGAAAGCGTTGCCAGCACCATCGTAATTTAAATACATACGGAACGCGAACGCTCCGGGCTCATCCGCCTCCGGCGGCCCCCACAAGGTTGCCAGATCCAGCCCTTCGCGGCCGAAGATACCGAGCACATCCGCCTGGGCCAGCGCACCGTTGATGTGGTCGAGTGCGCCCCAGTTATACTCGGTGATCGCCAGCTTCGTGCCAGGGTAGTTCGCCGCGACCCACTCCTTCATGCGCGGGATCACGCGCACATACGGCCCTTCAGCCACATCAGCAATCCAGCTCTCGTCCTCGTAAGTGGGATCCCATAGCGCTCGCGTGGAGCGCAGGCGCAGCTCCTGGGTGGCGGTATTTCCGGCTGAAGAGAGGGCAACCCCGCCCGCCTGGGGATAGTAGTGTACATCCAGAAAGTCGAGGATACGCACGCTGTGAGTATCCTGGTAGACTTTCATCTGCTGCAAATACCATGGAACAAAGTAAGTGTTACCATGCGTTTGATAATCGGAACCCACACCGCAGCCATCGACGGCGGAGTAAAAATACGCACACCAGCCCCACACCACCGGGCCGAGCGTCTGGGCAGAAGGGTCGGCAGCCTTGATCGCCGCGGCGTAATCCCAGGTCTGGTCACGCAACTCGTCGTAGCTGGCGGGATCGGGATGTACGTCGCGGTGGGTGCTGTTCCACAGCATCGGCTCGTTGTCCAGATCGTAGAACATCACCCCGCCCTGATCGGCGGTTCCGTATTCGTCCGTAAGATGATCCACCCAACCGGCGACGAAAGAGGAAGTGATGGCAACGCTGGTATCGGTGGGATCATTGCCGGTGATGGGGGTGTTGTTCGTCAGTACGCCGTTGCCGCAGTCTGGATCCCAGGACCAGTCGGCATCCTGCTGAGCGCCATACTTTTCGATGCTGAAGCCGCAATCGTAGGGATGACCAGCCGGGCGGTGCTTGGCGACCCAACCGATCAACGGCACGGTCAGCAGGGTTTTTGTGCCGGTGCGGCGGTCCTGGTCGATGAAAAGTCCGGCAGCATCGGTATCCTCGGGCACATTCTCGAAGTACCAGTCGCTGCCGGTGTTGGTGGTGTCGTTCTGCCAGTTGTAGCGCGAGGTGGAATTGCCGCCCCAGCGGCGCACGGGCAAGTCCAGGTCCGCTGCCAGCTCTTCGGAGGCGAAGTTCATGCCGTAGATATAGGGGCTGATGGCGTGCTGGTCGCTGGCGGCATCCACGCTCAGGGCCGGACCCTGGCCCGGGGCGGGCGGTGTGGGGGTGGGCAGGCCGCTGTCCACAACAGCAATGTCATCCAGGTAAAAAATGGATTGAGGGTTGGCAGTGTTGTTAAACCAGACAATTTTATAGATGCTGCGAGGGTTACCCAGTGGCAGCAGGGAGATGTCCACCTGTGTCCAGGTATTCGCGATGGGGACGATCACCTGCTCTATAGAACCGAGCTGCAGGGTAACCTGCTGCCCGCCGCTGGCGCCGCCGTGGATGTAGAAACGGAATATATCGTAGTCACTCACATCGAGCTGTGCGCCGTGGTAACCGAGCTGCAATCCGTCCCACGCTTCGATGAAAGTGACCGCCAGCGAGGCCGCACCGCCGTGCACCGGGGAGGTGTTGGTATAGTCGGCAGTGATATTCCACGACCAGTCTTCCCAGCCCGCCACCAGGGCGTCGGTGTAAACCAGAAGGTCAGCCTGCGGGGCGAGAGGAGAGGGGCGAAAAGCCAGCAGCAAGGGGAGAAGCAGGAGGAGGATAGACAGTTTATGGGGTTTGAACATGGGATGTGGACACCTTTCCTGAGATTGTCTAAAAATACCTTGCAAAGCGTGGGCATTTGGGCTGCCGATTAAGAAAGAGTTTCATGGAATTTGCCTGGTTTGTCAATATGCCATTACTACTATATTCCCCCAAGAACCAAAAGCTGCTCGCACCGTCTTGAGCCACGCAAAATGGCAAAAATGAAAAACGACAACAAGGTCACACTTCCACCGCAATGATGATTTACCAAATAAGAAACCATCCACGAATTCGAAACAAACGAATACACGAATTAATGATTGTGAGTTCGTTATTCTTTTCCTAAAGACGTGGAGGGTTCACTATTCGTGTATTCGTGCCCGGCTGTTTTATAGCCGCATTCGTGGATGGTTTTCCAACATAGCTCCCCACCAGTAGAAACCGCCGGTGATCTGTACCAGCGGCGTCGGATATGGCGAGAAAACCGACTGAAAGTCGGTTCGCCGAGACATGTAATCTATATTTAACAGGTTTCTAGCAGTAAAGGCGGATTAGACCACCAACAGATGCAAAACCCCAGTACGGGATAAAAGAATTTTGGGGTTGTTGTGGGCGGTTTACCCTCCACAACAACCCCAAACCCATTTTTCTCTTCTATTAAATTATGTGGATGGGCTCATTGGGATAACTCCGGTTGTGCTTTGCGGACAATGAGAGAGAAACAGCAGGCAACCACGGCCATGTCGATGGCGATAAAAATACCACCTAGCAAAGTTGGTTTCATAAACATGCCAGCAACAGCAAGTAATAGCCCAATCAATGGTACAACCGCTCCAAACCAGAGGGTGATCCTACCATTCCGGAACAGGAGAAACCCGATCACCAGATAGGCCGCCCCAAAGACGAGGGTTATGATGGATGTCGGTTCGAATTTGCCAAACGCAACGGAGACCAGGTGAAGCACCCCGGTCAAGAGCAGTAAACTCGCTGCCAGACTACGAATTGATATCATGGTAAACCTCCAGCTTAATTATCGAAGGACACAGTTTCTTCTTCACAGCGGGCATACATCCAAACCTCATAGGAACCTCCTGTATACCGGCCGGTGCGTCTAATCGGGGTTGACTACCCGCTTGATGAACTGGGCCATATCTGCGGCCATCAATGAATAACTGAATTGACCCGTGGTATTATCGCTCCGGCCATGCCCGCGGCTATCGGGCGTGATGGTCATGTAATTCATGGAGAGAGATGGAATCGCTGGGGCCCACATCTGGCAGGTTTCCAATCCACCGTGAATCAGAATGACAGGAGTACCTGTTCCGTGGGCCTCATAATATATGCGCAGGCCGTTGGCCTGGACGAATGTAGCCTCTTCAGTTTTTAGAGATGGGGATGGGTTCATTAGAGAAATTCCTTACATTATGAATTGTCATAGCGGGTTTTATTGAATAAATCGCAATCAATTCCCAAAATTCACCGTCTCATCTTCGCACACGAGTGAGATGGCAGCGCCGCCTGTGGATATCGATACCGCGTGGACCCCCAATGCTTGCGCTTGTGCTCCTTTTTGGACAACTCCATTTCCAGAATAGTCTATAGAACACTATACCTGCCCCGCGTTTCTTCTCCGTTTCCAAAAACGTTTCCATTTCGGTATCCATTTGCTATAATCATTCTATGAGTCACCTGGCTATTTTCGCTTTGGGACCACTCCGCGTCGAAATCGATGGTCATCCGGCACAAACAAGCCGCCACAAAGCGTTGGCGCTGCTGGTATACCTGGCCTTGCACCCGGGCAAACAATCCCGTGAGACACTGTCGGCGTTATTCTGGCCTGATTATGCTCAGGAAAAGGCCTTCGCCTACCTGCGCCGCAGCCTGTGGGAGGTCCATCACATGCTTGGGGAAGGCTGGCTGGACGTAGATCGCGAAGCGATCGGCTTCAACCCGGATGCCGGCCTCTCGCTAGACGTGGCCGAATTCCAATCGCATCTTACCGCCATCCAACAGCACGATCATCCAAACTCCCTTCCCTGCCCGGAATGTGCTGCCCATTTGCACACCGCGGCGCTGTTGTACCGCGGCGACTTCCTGGATGGGTTCAACCTGCGGGACAGCGCGGCTTTTGAGGATTGGCAGCTTCTGCAACGCGAGAAACTGCGAGGCGATTATGCCCGCGCACTGCAAAAGTTCGCAGAACTGCTGTATCAGGCCGGAGCATTGAGCGAAGCCACCGCCTTCGCTCAACGCTGGCTGGCGCTGGATACCTTTAATGAAGAAGCCCATCGTTTGTTAATGAAAGCCTATGCTCGCTCCGGGCAGCGTCATCAGGCCGTACGGCAGTACCAGGAATGCCTGCGCATTCTGCAGGCCGAACTGGGCGTAATCCCGGATGCAGCGACAACAGATCTCTATGAGGCGATTATCTCCGGAAAATTCTCCCCGGTAGGCGAAATCCCTCTGAAACAGTCCGGAAATCTGACACTGGGGGCTTCAGTGACAGACGCGGTTACCGCCTGGTTGGGAGAGGCCCTGTCGACCCAGGAGACGGTCGCAGCCAGCAGTTTGCCTGTGCCGCCAACGCCTTTCATCGGCCGGCATCAAGAGCTGACTCAGATCGCTGAATTATTGGCCGACCCTGGTTGCTGGCTGCTGACCCTGGTCGGCCCAGGCGGAATTGGCAAGACACGCCTGGCCATTGAGGCCGGGCTGCAGCAGTTGAACCATTCCACCCAGCGAGTTTGCTTCATCCCATTGGGCGCAGCAGAGACAGAGCAATCTATTGCACCGGCGATTGCACGCGCCATTGGGCTGGTTTTTCGGCAGAACGGGCCCGCACCGGAAGAGCAGTTATTGGATTTTCTGCGAGAAAAACGCCTGTTATTGATCCTGGATTCCTTCGAAGGCGTGGTTCAATGGGCAGGTATGCTGGAACAGATCCACACCCATGCTGAGGGGATCCAGATGCTGGCGACCTCCCGCCAACGGCTGAGGCTGCAAGGCGAATGGGTGATGGAGGTGAAAGGGCTGGACTACCCGCAGAAACAGCCAGAGAAAGTGGAAGGCATCCCTGGTGAGGCATTCCAGACCTATGGCGCAGTCGAACTCTTCCTACAGGCTGCACGCCGGGCGCAGGTGACATTTCAAGTTTCGACTGAGGAACTCGCCTCGATCAACCGTATTACCCAGCTGCTGGAGGGCATGCCCCTGGGCCTGGAGCTGGCTGCCGCCTGGGTCAATACGCTCTCCTGCCATGAGATTGCGGACGAGATCAGCCGCGGACTGGATTTCCTGGAAACCTCGCGCTGGGCTGGTTCCGATCGCCAGCGCTCCATGCGGGCGGTCTTTGACCGTTCATGGGATTTGTTGAGCCCTCGCGAGCAATCGATCCTGCCCCGTTTGGCGGTATTCCGCGGTAGTTTTACGCGCCATGCTGCTGAGCAGGCTGCGGGGATATCCCTGCGCGAGCTGGGGGGTCTGGTGGATCAATCCCTCGTCCAGCGCACACCGCAAGGCCGGTTTGACCTGCACAACCTGTTACGCCAGTACTGCGCTGAAAAGCTGGACCGGCTGCCCACAGACAGCCAGGAAACGCACTGCCGCCACTGCACTTTTTACAGCGACCGCCTGGCAGAATGGAACGCGGCGTTGAGCGGTGAAAAGCAAGGCCAGGCCCTGCGGGAGATAGAAGCAGATATCGAAAATATCCAGGCCGCCTGGGATTGGGCCATCTGCCACAGGCAGCTTGAGTGCCTGGAGCAGGCAGCGGATGGATTATGTATGTTCTACCTCCGCCGGGCGCGTTTTAACGATGGGTGGGAGGCCTGCCAGCGAGCCGTTGAGGCCATTCAGGCAACTGCCTCCGATGGAGACAAAACGCGCCGCGCCCGGCTGCTTGCCCGCCTGCACACCTGGCAGGCCGCATTGAGCATGAATCTGGAACACTTCGAGGAGGCGGAGCAATTTCTGCAGGAAAGCCAGGTCATCCTGGATGAGGCAGAACTGGAACCACAGCAGGTGATCTCGGAGCGGATTTTCATGTTGGTTATCCGGGCACTCCTGGCCAACCTGCGTTATCATCCTGCCGACACACTCGAAAATTTCCAACTGGCCAGTACCCTTTCGCAAAAGGCATACGGGAAAGAACCGGTTTTCTTCATCTTCGTTTGGCGCTACCTGATGGGAGGGTCTGTTTCCAGGGAGCTTTACATGCAAATCGAGAAGAGTCTGGCAGATATGCAGCCAGACAGGGATCCATTTGAACTTGGCTGCTATTTGTTTGTACTCGGCATTGCTGAATTGTTTCATCTACACCGCATGGAAAAAGCCGAACCATTGCTCATGGAAAGTTGTAAACACTTCCACCGTGTGGATGACCCGTCCACCCAGGTAATGATCTTGATGGCACTCGGTTATCTACTTTTGGTTCAGGGGAAATTCGAAGAAGCTAACGCACTGAAGCAGCGCGAGCTGGCAGTCTATCAAGACATCGGCGATCGGCGCATGATCGGGATTGCCCATACTGAAATCGGGGAGATCCTTTGTCACCAGGGAAAGTACCCCGAGGCGGAAGACCAGATCCGCAAGGGAATTGCTTTCTTGCAAGGCCGGAGCGACCCGCAGTTTGTACTCCGCCACCGTTACCTGGGTGACGTGCTGTTAGCGCAGGGAAAAAACGCCGAGGCGCGGGAAGCTTACCAGGTCAGCTACCGCTTTTTCCAATCCGTGGATGAAAAGGGGTGGATACTGACCGCCCTCACCGGCCTCAGCCGGGCCGAATTAGCACTCGGTAACCGGGCCGCGGCCTGGGAGCATGCCCGGCAGGCAATACAGATCTACCACGATATCCACTTATATACCTTCTTCGCTTATCTCAGCATGGCTGAAATGGCGCTGCTTCTGGCCGATCGAGGCGAGATCATCCAGGCGTTGGAACTGTACAGCCTGGTCACCCGGCAAGGCTACCTGGCACAATCCCGTTGGTTCGCGGATTTATTTGGGCGGGCGATTGAGGGGATGGCTGCACATTTGCCTCAGGAAGAGCAGGCTACAGCCAAGAGACGCGGCCAGGCACTCGATTTTTTAGGAACTATCGATACATTGCTGACCAACAGTTGACATCCCGCTCGATGCGGGGTATCCTAATTGCGAACCGGTTTCATCTCCTATCCTTTAATCGTTTTCCCCTGCCCTGCAGATGTCCCAGCTGCCCCTCTTCCAACCTTCTCCGCCTCCTTCCTGGTCCGTCACCGAGCTGACCCGCTACCTGCGCGAATTGCTCGAAAGCGACGCCAACCTGCAAGATCTGTGGGTGCAGGGCGAAGTCTCCAACTTCTCGCGCCCCGCCTCCGGGCACCTGTATTTCACCCTCAAAGACGAAAAAGCCGCCCTGAAATGCGTGATGTGGCGCAACGCCGTTCTGCGCCAGGGATTTCTGCCGCGTGACGGCGATGCCATCGAAGTGCACGGCACGATCAGCGTGTATGAGGTGTCAGGCCAGTACCAGTTATACGCCGACCTGATCCGCCCCGCCGGCGAAGGGGTGCTGTACCAGGAATTCCTGCGCCTGAAGGCGCGCCTGGAGGCCGAGGGACTTTTCGACCCGGCCCGCAAGCGCCCGATCCCCAAGTGGCCGCGGCGCATCGGGATCGTCACATCGCCCACGGGGGCGGCCCTGCGGGACATGCTCAACACCCTGCGGCGCAGATACCCGCTGGTGGAGGTGGTCCTGGCGCCCACCCCCGTGCAGGGTGAGGAGGCGCCGCCCAACATCGTCGAGGCCATCCGTCTCCTGAACGAGGAGATTCACCCAGAGGTGATCCTGGTGGCGCGCGGCGGCGGCTCGATCGAGGACCTGTGGGCTTTCAATGACGAGCGCGTGGCGCGTGCCATTGCCGCCTCCCAGGCCCCCGTCATCACCGGCGTAGGCCACGAGACCGATTTCACCATCGCCGATTTTGCCGCAGACCTGCGCGCCCCCACCCCCACCGCAGCGGCTGAGCTGGCTACCCCCAACCGCGACGATCTGCTCGCCAGTCTGGCGGACCAGACCGAACGGCTTGACCGCACGATCCAGGCAGTCGTGTCCAGCCAGCGCTGGAAGCTGAGCAGCCTGAAAAACCGCCTGCAAATGCGCTCTCCTCAGGCCCGCCTGCGCACCGACCGCCAACGGCTGGATGAGCTTGCACGCCGCGCCGCGGTAGGCGTGCTGCACAGCCTGCAATTGCGCCATACGCGCCTGGCGGGCTTCGAGCAGCGCCTCGGCGCACTCAGCCCGCTGGCTGTGCTGGGGCGCGGCTACGCGGTCGTCTCGCACCCTGACGGGCGCGTGGTGCGCAGTGTGCATCAGGTTCAGCCGGATGATGAATTGAACGTACGCGTGAGCGATGGACAATTCACAACCCGGGCGTTGGAGGGCGACTGAAGCCGCTACTACGTACGGACGAGTTTTATTCGCTTTTATAAGAGAGCACTTATGCCAGAACCTACTCCTATCGATCAACTCACCTACGAACAGGCTTTTACCGAGCTTGAAACCATCGTCACCGCACTTGAATCAGATCAGCGCTCGCTGGAAGAAGCCCTGGCCCTGTTCGAGCGCGGCCAGGCCCTGGCCAGCTACTGCGCCGGCCTGCTCGATCAGGCTGATCTAAAGGTGCAGCAGCTTTCCGGAGGAAACCTGAACGATTTCACTCCCCCGGCCTGAGTCTCGCCTCCGGTCTAGCCCGATGGCACGTGGATGCGCGCCGCCATGCACAGCCTCTTCTCCAACCACATTCTGATCCCCGCCCTGATCGCCTGGGGCCTGGCACAGACGATCAAAGTCCCGTTAGATTATTTGGGCACGCGGCGTTGGAATTGGGCCTTGCTGTTCAGCGTGGGCGGGATGCCCAGCTCGCATTCTGCGTTGGTAACGGCAACGGCGCATGCCATTGGCTTGAACTTGGGGTTCGACTCGCCCCTCTTCGCCCTGGCAGTGGTGGTGGCGGTGGTGGTGATCTACGATGCTACCGGCATCCGCCGCCAAGCAGGCCTCCATGCGGAAATCATCAATACCATGATCAACGATCTGGCCGCGGGCCACCCCCTGAAAGAGGAAGAGCTGCGTGAAGTATTGGGCCACACCCCCATCCAGGTGCTGGCGGGTACGCTACTCGGGCTGGCGATCGCCCAATTCTACTGGATGATCTGGCGGTAGCTATGTCGCTTGATTTTCAACAGGTTCAGGAACAGGTACGACAGATGGGGCAGAACGCTCGGCAGCACGCGCAGCGCTTGCAGGAGCTGCGCCAGCATGCCAACGATCTGCTCCAACACAACGCCCGCGAGCTGGCCCGGCTGCGCCTCAAAGTAGAGAACGCCCGCAAGCATGACCCATCCCTGCGCTGCGCCCTGCCACTCGACGATCCATCCGCCGAGCCTCTGGATGGACACTATCCGCTCCCCCCGCTGCCTGCGCAGGCCACCCTGATCGCCGCGGACGGCTCGCAGATCAATCCCGACCGGCACGCGGCGGTAAACTACTGCCTGGTCAACGTGGGCGCCATCCGCATGCGCCAAGGCAGCTCCGAACCGCCGCGGCCCTTCACCCAGTGCCGTTTGTTATACGATGAACAGCTTTACACTGCCACCGGCACGCTGACCGACGAATCGGTAGCCCTGATGCGCGACCTCAGCGAGCGCCGCTATCTGGTCGAGCTGGCCGAGGACGCTGCCCCGCCTGTGGTCACCTTCACGGATGGCCCGATGGAGCTGTGGGGCGCCAAGGGCGAAGGCGGTGAGGGCGGGTTCCGCAAGCATCTGCAAGAGTACCTGGAAGCCCTGACCAGGCTGCGCGATCTGGGTGTGACCACCGCCGGGTATGTGGACAAGCCCGGAGCAGACCTGGTGGTGCGCTTGCTGGAAATCGCCGCCACGAACGAAGAGGATCTGGGCAATATCCGCAAACAACGGCCTCTGCGCGGGGTGACCGATACCGATCTCTACCGCGAGCGCCTGGCAGCCGGAGAACGCTCGGCCGTGTTCGCCATCCAATCCCGCTCGCTGGAGGATTACCGCGGCGATCTGGCTCTGCGCTTCTTCTACCTGAATGTCGGCCTGTCGGATGATCCCTGGCTGGCGCGGGTCGAGATCCCCGCCTGGGTAGCGGCTGATGCGGCCAAATTGAATAACCTGCAATCCGTGCTGATCAACCAGTGCCGGATCATGGGCGGGCGGCCGTACCCATACCTGCTGCACCGCGCCCACGAGACCGCCGTGGTAACCCTCGGCGAGAAAGAGCAGCTGACGCTGATGATCAAGAACGAGCTGCAGCGGAACAATGTTCGCCCAGGCCGCGAATCACACAAGCAAGCCCTCAAGATGACTGCAAAAAGGAGACGACCGAGATGAAGGCAACGGGAATCGAGATTGGCCGCCTGCTCTCCGCCGGAAATACGGAGTTCACCGTGGGGTGCAGTGTTTCACAGTTGAACGTGCCCGCTTTTGGGTCGCTGGTGCGCGTCACCCCCAACACACACGAAGAATATCACGTTTTCGGTCTGATCCACGATATCCACATCGACGACGATGGGCTGGTGCGCCAGCTGGTCACCACCGATCAGGTGGACGCCGCCGTGATAGCCGATAACCGCGTCAACCGCAACGTGCCCGTGGAGATCAGCGTACTGGCAGTGGGTTACCGCCAGGGTGAACGCTTCTACCACCTGCTGCCTCCCCGCCCGCCGCTCAGCCTGGATGTGATTTACCTGTGCGAGGCGGATGAGCTGCGCCGCTTCACTGCCGCGGGGCGCTTCGGCTATTTCCGGCATGTGCTGCGCGCTGTTGATCTGCCGGTGGGCGAGCTGCTGGCAGCGCATTTGCAGCAGGCGCGCGCCGCCCACGAAGCAGCCAGCAATACCGACTGGGCCAGCGCCGCCACCCGCGAGCTGATCACCCTGCTGCGTGATGATTACCCGACATTGATGAGTGTGCTGGGTGCACTGGGGGACGTGGTTTCGTATTAAACAAGCAGATCCCCCCCGCCCATCCCCTGCCCCTTCCCTCCCCCATCAGAACGGGGGAGGGAAGGGAAGATATCCCCGAAAATTGGGTGCTTTGGGTGGCAAAGCCACCCAAAGCACCCAATTTTCGGGACTGAACCCCATCACCGCTTCGGGGAGGGGGTTAGGGGGTGGGGCCTGAGAGAGTTGAAGAGTTTCCGAAGGATCTATTCAAAAATAAAAGTCGTTGACGGTAGCGCTAGCTCAGGAATAGTTGTAAAATTACCCCAAAGGAAACCACCCATGCTCACTTTCCGCGACCTGTTCACCGCCTTGCGCAAGCTCGATCTCGACCGGGCGCGCCCTGTCATCGCCCACGGATCGTTATCCTCCTTCGGCGAGGTGAACGGCGGGGCAGATACGATCCTGGGAGCGTTGTTATCCATCAGCAACTCGGTCATCATGCCCACCTTCACTTTCAAAACGATGCTCATTCCCGAGGTAGGACCCGAAAACAACGCGGCGCGGTACGGCAGCGGCAAGGATCTTAATCGCATGGCAGAATTCTTCACCCCCGATATGCCCGTCGATCCCCTGATGGGGGCCATTCCGGAGGCGATGCGCCTCCTCCCAAAAGCGCACCGCTCGATGCATCCCATCCTCTCTTTCGGCGGGATCAACACCGACCGAGAGCTGGAGAAGCAAACTCTAAGCGAACCGCTGGCCCCGATCCACGCGTTGAGAGAGGGTGAAGGGTGGGTGATCCTTCTCGGAGTGGATCACACGGTCAATACCAGCATCCATTATGGTGAGCTTCTGGCTGGGCGGAAGCAATTCGTGCGCTGGGCACTCACCCCCGATGGTGTGAAAGAATGCCCCCGCTTTCCGGGGTGTTCAAACGGTTTCAACGCCATCACCCCCTCCCTCGACCAGGTTATCCGCCGCGTGCAGGTCGGCTCTTCGCTGGTACAGGCTGTCCCTATCGCCGCGCTGGTCGAGACGGTGCTGGCAATGCTCAAACAGGACCCGCTCGCACTGTTATGCGAGAAGCCAGACTGCGAGCGGTGTAATACGGTGCGGGAAAGCCTGAAGAAATAACGGGAACGCTTACTCCACCGGCTTGCGCGAAACCACCAGTGTATCCAGGAAGCTGCGGTGGAATAATATAGCCGGGCGCTCGAAACGCAGCGCGGGGAACTGCGTGGAAACCAACACAGCG
>Ga0315284_10009831_pt1 | contig 13616 bp, 11 predicted proteins | sample YL17G09_16_MG_FD_203696 | JGI IMG/M metagenome (GOLD analysis project Ga0315284, IMG submission 203696) | Sediment microbial communities from Yellowstone Lake, YNP, Wyoming, USA - YL17G09_16 | ecosystem: Environmental > Aquatic > Freshwater > Lake > Sediment | place: USA: Wyoming | collected...
TAAACGAACTGACGCTGGCGGAATACCACAAATTCTCTTCCAGATTTGGCAAGGACGTGTTTGATATTACAGTCGAATCATCCATCGCCGCGCGTGACCATACCGGTGGCACCGCCAGGACACAGGTGGCAAGGCAAATAGTCAGGGCAAAAGAGATTCTGAAGGCATATGAGGAAGACGAACCGCAGGATTAAGATCGCGCCGTCTATCCTCTCGGCGGATTTTGCCCGGTTGGGCGAACAGGTGCAGGAAGCCACCCGCGCCGGCGCGGACTACATCCACATCGATGTCATGGACGGTCGTTTCGTTCCCCAGATAACCATTGGCGCGCCGGTGGTGGCTGCCATACGGCGCTGGACTGACCTGCCGCTTGATGTCCACCTCATGGTGGAGACTCCGGAACAACAGGTTGAGCAGTTCGCCCGTGCGGGGGCAAATATCATTACGGTACACATGGAGACCTGCGCCCACGCCCACCGCGTGGTGCAGATGATAAAGAATTCCGGCTGCCGGGTGGGCGTTTCCATTAACCCGGCCACGTCCATTACCGTTCTTGATGAAATTCTACCGGAGATTGACCTGGCACTGCTCATGACGGTCAACCCCGGGTTCGGCGGGCAAAGTTTCATAAAGAGCACGCTCGGTAAGATAGGCAGGATGCGCGCCGAACTGGAAAGGCGTGGATTGAACGTGGAGCTTGAGGTGGACGGCGGTATTAACACTGTTACCGCCCCTCAGGTGGTAGCCGCCGGCGCCAGCGTGCTTGTGGCCGGGGCCGCGGTATTCAACCCGGAAATGACTGTGAAAGAGGCGATCGGCAAACTGAAAGCTAGCTTGCGCTCGCCGTCTGTTGTTTAGATTGCTTGTTCAGGGTGCGCATGCACCGGGTGCAGATATTGAGCCGCTGGAGTTTGCCGTCAACCATAACCTTGGCCGGGTGGACATTGGGTTCCCAGCTCCGCAGGGTGTGCCGTTTAGAATGGCTGACATTATGACCGAATTGGGGAGATTTCCCGCATAAATCGCACTTCAATGCAGATGCTCCTTGACGAATTCCTAAATTTACAGTATCTTATTATATCATCGCATGATGGACTTCACAAGGCAGTCCCCGCTCGCGGCAGGCTGGTGCTTCGCACCCTATGACGCCGTGACCAGTCGCCCCCACCGTTCCAGAACATACGGAGGATAATACATGGCAAAGAAAGAAAATGTAATTACCGGGCAGGAACTGCGGGAGATGTTCGCCGCGGCGACCGCCTGGCTGGAAAAGAGCGCGCCGGATATAGACGAACTTAACGTCTTTCCTGTCCCGGATGGTGATACCGGCACCAATATGCTCCTGACCATGCGCTCCAGCGTGGAAGAAGCCTACCGCGCTCCCGACCACAGCGCCGCCGGCGTGGCGCAGGCGCTCGCCAAAGGGGCGCTTATGGGCGCCCGGGGTAATAGCGGTGTCATCCTTTCACAAATTATGCGGGGCATCGCCGAGGAAATCGATGATAAAGAGACAATTTCCGGTGGCGACCTGGCAAAAGCCCTCAGCCGCGCCGCCAAAGTCGCCTACAAAGGTCTGAGCAACCCCATTGAAGGTACAATTCTCACGGTCATTAAAGATGCCTCGAACACTGCCTGTAAGGTCACCGGCAAGAACGGCAAGGACGTGGTCGCGGTTATGGAAGCCACGGTGGAATCTGCCCGAGAATCCGTAGCAAATACACCCACTCTCCTGCCCGTCCTGAAGGAGGCGGGCGTGGTGGATGCCGGTGGCCAGGGACTTTACACCATCCTGGAAGGCGCCCTGCACTACCTGAAAGGTGAGACCGAACAGATGCAGTTCCGCAAACCACAGGTCATCACCAGCAATATCCCGCTGACGCTCCGGCTCCCGGAGATGATCGCCGCGGACGAAGTGCCATATGGCTACTGCACCGAGCTCCTGCTGAAAGGCGAAGACCTGGATATTGAGAAAATCCGGGCGCGTCTGGTTAAAAAGGGAGCTTCCCTCATTGTCGTTGGCGATGGTAATACGGCCAGAGTCCATGTTCATACACTCGACCCGGGGAACATCATCCATTACGCCACCACCATGGGCACAATCCACCAGGTCTCCATCCGCAACATGGATGAGCAGAAACGCGACTTCGTTGCGTCCCAGAAAGAAAAGACGATGGCTACGGATATCGCCACCGTTGCCGTGGTCGCTGGCGAGGGACTGACGGAGGTATTCTCTAGCCTGGGGGTTGCCAGAATTATCCCCGGCGGCCAGACCATGAATCCCAGCACGAAAGAAATCTACCAGGCGGTGGAAGAGGTCCCCGCCGACAAAGTGATTATCCTCCCCAATAACAAGAACGTCATCCTCACCGCGGAACAGGTCAAATCCCTGACCAAGAAAACCATCGAAATTATCCCCAGCGAAACAATTCCCCAGGGTGTGGCCGCTTTGCTCGCCTTCGATTACGAGGCGGATATGGAGACCAATGTCCGGCTGATGAAACAGGCACGGTCTCAGGTCAGAACCATCGAGATTTCACGCGCCGTGCGCGCCACACAGGTGAGCGGACTGAAAATCAGGCGGAAACAGATCATTAGCCTGCTGGATGGCGAACTGGTGGCCGCCGGTAATGACGCCATCGATGTCCTGCTGGAAACGTTGACGAAGATTGACCTGGAAAACAAGGAAATCCTGACGCTGTACTACGGGGCGGATACCGAGCTGGCAGAGGCGGAAACCACAGCCAACGCCATCCGCGAAAAATTCCCACACCTCCAGGTAGAGATTATCAAGGGCAATCAGCCACATTACAACTACATCGTTTCCATTGAATAAAAACAAATAAGGAGGACGGGAGAATGGCGGTCCGCATTGTCACCGACAGCCTTTCAGACCTGACCAAAGAACACGTCGCGAATAAGGGAATCACTATTGTCCCCCTTACCGTCCTTTTCGGGCATGAAACTTTCCTTGACCGTGTCACCATCACCACCGATGAGTTCTACCGCCGCCTCATTGCCGGTCCGGTCACGCCTGCGAGCACTCAACCGCCTCCTTTGGATTTTGCCAACGCCTATGACAAACTGGCTACGGAGACTAACGAGATTCTCACCATTACGCTTTCCTCCAAGCTGAGCGGCACCTACCAATCCGCCAAAGCCGGCATCGACCTGATGAAAAACAAAAAATGCCGCGTGGAGGTTATTGACTCGCAGACGGTGGCAATGGGCCTGGGGCTGGTGGTCATGGCGGCCACCCGGCAGGCAGCAGCGGGCATGAACCTGGATAGGCTCGTCGAATTCACGCGCAAAGCGCTCACCCGTTCCCATTTCCTGGCATATTTTGACACCCTGAAATATCTTGCCAAAGGCGGACGCATCGGCAAGGCGGCCGGTCTGCTCGGTTCCGTGCTCTCTTTCAAGCCCATCCTGACGGTAAAAGAGGGAGAAATGGCGCCGGTCACCCGCCTTCGCTCCAGGGCGGCGGGGCTTGACTACCTGTATAATTTCGTGGTCGCCTGCAAGAACATCGAAGCCATCGGTGTCGAGCATACCACGGACCCGGCAGGCGCTGATGAACTCGCCCGGCGTTTTGCCGCATCACACCCGAAGGTGCCCATCATGCGCTCCACGGTCAGCCCCGTACTCGGCGTCTACGGCGGACCTAATGCCGTGGCAATCACCTTGCTCGAAGCCGAAGGGCCTGCCCTGAGCAAAGCCGAAGGGAAATAACACATGCCCGTGCGCATCGTGACCGATAGCACCTGTGACCTGCCGCCGGAACTCGCTCGCGACCTCGGCATTACCGTTGTGCCCGTGTATGTACGCTTTGGTGAAGCGAGTTACCGTGATGGTGTCGATATCAGCCGCGAGCAGTTTTATGAAAGGCTGACAATCAGCCCGGTGCACCCCACCACCTCTCAGCCCACACCGGCGGATTTCGCACAGGTCTACCGTGAGCTTTCCCGTGACGCCGCCGAAATTATCTCCGTCCATGTCGCTGGCAAACTGAGCGGTACCGTAAACGCCGCGCTGCAGGGTAAAGAACTTGCCGGTACAAAGAGCACCATAAATGTCATCGACTCGCAATCGGTGACCATGGGATTGGGCATAATCGCTCTTGCCGGCGCCAGGAAAGCCGCGGCCGGTGAGAGCCTGCAAAAAGTTGCCGATGAAGTGAATCAGGCAATCGCTTCCACCCACCTGCTGGGTGTTTTCGACACGTTAAAATACCTCCTGCGTGGCGGACGCATCGGCAAAGGTAAGGCTCTTCTGGGCGGCATTCTTAACGTCAAGCCTCTCTTGGCCGTCCGTGATGGCGAATTGCAGCCCGTCGGAAACGCCAGGACGCGGGGAAAGGGAATCGACCGGCTCTGCGAGTTCGTCAGGAATGCGCTGGTGATCCAGGAGCTGGCGGTCATCCATAGCACCACGCCTGACGATGCGCGGGGGCTCCGCGACCGACTGAGTTCGCTGGTGGACACTAGCCGTCTTCACCTCACGCGGCTCGGTCCGGCGCTGGGAGTCCACAGCGGCCCCGGGCTTCTGGCGGTGGCTCTGCGCAAGAAACTCGGCACCACCCCGGATGCGGGCGTCACGGATGAGCCAAAACCCGCTCGCAGAAGGACCTCCGTATCCGCTCTGCACCTGCCGAAACTGAATTTACCCCACCGGTAAATGGGGCTGGAGGGGTAAAACGCTTGCCAGTAGAAACCTCATCCCTGCGTAAAGTCCTTGACCTCGAGCGCCGGAAAGGTTACTCAAATACGGCGGTCATCGGCGGGTTGGACAAGTTCATGCGCAACTGGGTCAGCAGTGCCACAACCGCTGTCAGAGATAAAAAAACCATGGCGCGGCTGAAAATCCTGACGGGCGCCAGCTATGCCAGGATGACTGTGCCCCAGCGGCTGGACTGGGCCCATGATGTGCTTTCCCTGGTAAGCGACCTTGAAAGCGACAAACCGGCGCCATCTGCAAAACAAACCCCAAAACTGCCCGCCGCACCCGCGCCAACCGGCAAAGCCAGAAGACCGGCTTCCGTCAGCCGCAATTCACTCTACCAGCCGGTAACGGTAATTAAAGGCGTCGGCCCGAATTTAGCCCCGAAATTTGGCAAGTTGGGCATCAAAACCGTCCGCGACCTGCTCTACTTTTTCCCCAACCGCCATGTCGATTACAGCAAGCTCAAGACTGTCTCCCAGTTGGCAGAGGGCACGGAAGAGACAATCATCGCCAACGTCTGGGAAGCGCAGGAAAGCTTTCTCGGCGGGCGTAAAAGCAGCGAAGCCATTGTCGGCGATTCTACCGGGAATGTCCGCGCCGTCTGGTTCAACAACCCTTACGTGGCAAAGTCGCTGAAATCCAATACACGCATTGTTCTAAGCGGCCGCGTCAGACTGTATAACGGCCGTTTTGTTTTTGAATCGCCGGAATGGGAACCGGCGGAAGATGGCGACCTTATCCATACCGGCCGTCTCGTACCCATCTACCCCCTGACTGAAGGCATTTCTCAGCGCCAGGTCCGCCGCCTGGTGAAGGGCGCCGTTGACCAGTGGGCGAACTCCGTAACGGATTTCCTGCCGCCCGGAATAAAGTCGAGCTGTAGCCTGCTCGAACTGCCGCACGCCATCGCCCAGGCGCACTACCCTGACAGTGAGGAATTATATGACCGCGCGCGGACTCGCCTCGCCTTCGATGAGCTGTTCCTTCTGCAACTGGGCGTGCTCAGCCGCAAACGCGCCTGGCGTGAAAGCCAGCCCGGCAACTCCATAAAAACCGATAAGAAGGCACTGGACAGCTTTCTACGCTCCCTGCCTTTTACACTCACGCTGGCTCAGCAGAGAGTACTCGACGAGATACTGGCGGACATGGAAAAAGCCCAGGCAATGTCGCGCCTGCTTCAGGGAGAGGTCGGCAGTGGCAAAACGGTCGTGGCCACCGCTGCTCTTCTGATGGCTGTGGCGCAGGGCTACCAAACGGCTCTCATGGCGCCCACGGAAATACTGGCGGGACAGCATTTTGCCACGGTGCACGGACTGCTATCGCGCGCCGGGTTGCTTGAAAACGAAGAGAATTGCCTCTACCGCTACTCCGGCATCCTCACACGGCCTGTTACGGTTGCTTTGCTCACCGGCGCGTTACCGCTGAAAAGAAAGCGCGAGCTTCACAAACTAATTCTGGAGGGCGGTGTGGACATCGTCATCGGCACGCATGCCCTCATTCAGGAACAGGTCGAGTTCAAGAAGCTCGGCTTTGCTGTCGTCGATGAACAGCACCGGTTCGGGGTGGAACAGCGCTCGACCCTGCGCCAGAAAGGGACAAACCCGCACGTACTGGTGATGACCGCCACGCCTATCCCGCGCACGCTCGCCCTGACGCTTTACGGCGACCTCGACCTCTCGGTCATTGACGAACTGCCGCCGGGCAGACAGGTCATCAGGACGAAGTGGCTCGCGCCCAACGAGCGGGAAAGCGCCTACCGCTTCATCCGCCGCGAGGTTGCCGCCGGGCACCAGGCATTCATCATTTGCCCGCTTATTGAGGAGTCCGAAGCTATCCAGGCGCGCGCCGCCACCGCCGAATACGAGCATCTTACCAAAGAGGTCTTCACTGACCTGCGGCTCGGTCTCCTGCACGGTAGAATGGCAAGCGCCGATAAAGAAAGAGTGATGCAGGGCTTTCACGAATGCAAGCTGAACATACTGGTATCGACGCCGGTGGTGGAAGTTGGCATCGATGTCCCCAACGCCACGGTGATGATGGTGGAAAGCGCCGACCGCTTTGGGCTGGCACAGCTTCACCAGTTCCGCGGGCGCGTGGGCAGAGGCCCGGCGCAGAGCTACTGCATCCTGCTAGCGGAGCACCCGTCAGACGTGGGTCAGGAGCGGCTGAAAATTATCGAAACCGTTTACGATGGCTTCAAGCTGGCGGAAGAAGACCTGAAGCTCAGAGGTCCCGGCGAGTTCTTTGGCACGCGCCAGAGCGGCTTGCCCGACCTCAAGATGGCAAAGCTCTCCGATGTTGGTATACTGGAAATAGCCCGTGCCGAAGCGGAGAAGCTCTTTGAACATGACCCGCACCTTAAACAAGCCGAGCACGCCCTGCTGGTAAAAGAATTGGCGAGGGTGTGGACGAATGAAGTCGGAGAGTGGAGCTAAATTCATCGCCCGCAGGAGTGTGAAAATGAAAGCCCTCGTTATCAATTCCAGCCCGCACATGGATAAAGGCAATACCGCCATGGTCCTCGCCCCGTTTCTCGAAGGAATGAAGGAAGCGGGCGCGGAAGCAGAGGTTATATACACCCGCAAAATGAAACTCGCGCCATGTGAAGGGTGTTTCGATTGCTGGCTGAAAACGCCCGGCGTATGCCGGCACAAGGATGATATGGCCGCCGTCCTGCCGAAGTTGGGCCAGGCCGATATCTGGGTCTATGCCACGCCGCTCTATGTGGACGGCATGACCGGCACCATGAAGACTTTCCTCGACCGCTCTATTCCGGGCGCACTACCCTTCTTTGAAATTCGGGATGGACACAACCGGCACCCTGGCCGTGTTGCCAGGAAAGAACGTGGCAAGATAGTGCTGGTTTCCACCTGCGGTTTCTGGGAATCGGACAACTTCGACGCCCTTATTATCCATATGAAGGCATTCGCCAAAAACGCCGACCGCGAGTTTGCGGGCGCGCTCCTCCGGCCGCACGCCGGCGCCCTGGGCGCCATGTCACAGGTGAAGGGGCTCGTCGATGATGTTTTCACCGCCGCCAGAAATGCCGGACGCCAGATAATTCAAGAAGGCAAGATTTCGCCGGCCGCGCTCAAAACCGTCAGCCGGGAACTTCTAACCAAAGAAATGTATTTTGAGAACGTTAACCGTTCTTTCCAGCAGACGCTTGACGCAAGAGTAAAGAAATAGACCTTTGGTTCACCTGCTTTAGACCGCGGTGTTATGGTTTCACGGCTAGACTGTGCTATAATTTTCTCGTTGTAGAATTGATAGAGCGATGCGCAAAAAACTCGTTGAACTGCTGACGGAAGCCGTCGGTAAAGCTCAAAAAGCCGGCAAACTGCCCGCGGTGGCAATCCCCGAAATCACCATCGAACGCCCTCAGAATCCTGAGCACGGCGATTACGCTTCCAACCTGCCCCTGCGGCTGGCGCGCACTACCAGCACCAGTCCGATGACGATTGCCCGGGAACTAGCGCCACTCATTCCGCACGCGGAAGAAATCGAAAAGGCGGTTGCCGCACCCCCGGGTTTTATTAACTTCACGCTTAGAGACAGGTGGCTTGCCTCGCAGGTCAATTACATCCTCGAATCCGGTGAGAAATACGGGAATAATGCCACTGGCAAAGGCGCAAGCGTCCAGGTAGAGTTTGTCAGCATCAATCCCACCGGTCCTCTGCATGTGGGACACGGGCGCGGCGCCATCCTGGGCAGTACACTCGCAAACGTCCTCGCCGCCAGCGGCTACCGCGTGGAAAAGGAATACTATTTCAACGACGCCGGCAACCAGATAAACGCGTTCAAGCAGTCCCTGTACGCCCGCTATCTCCAGCAGTTCGGCGTGGACAAAGAGCTTCCCGCCAATGGCTACCAGGGTAACTACATGATTGACCTGGCAAAAGAAATAGTCGCAACGCATGGTGATGAGTTCCGCAACATCCCGGAATCAGAGGCGGTGCCTCGGGTTGGCGGACTCGGTCTGCAAAAAGTCATGGACCTCATTAAAGTAGAACTCAAGCTCCTCAGGGTCGACTATGACGTCTGGTTCAGCGAACAGAGCCTCTACCGGGACGGGCAATACAAGAAAGTGCTGGACATCCTCCGCAAAGCCGGTTTCCTGGCTGAAAAAGAGGGCGCCACCTGGTTTATTTCCTCGGCGCTGGGCGAGGACAAAGACAATGTCGTCATACGCAGTGACGGCTCGCCCACCTATTTTGCCGCGGACATCGCTTACCACTACAACAAATTCGTCGAGCGCGGTTTCAATAAGGTCATCAATGTCTGGGGCGCCGACCACCAGGGGCACGTTTCTCGACTTAAGGCAGTCGTCGGGGCGCTGGGCATCGACCCCGCCCGCCTGACCATTATCATCCACCAGATGGTCACATTGAAACGAGGTGGTGAACTCGTGCGGGTATCCAAGCGCACCGGGGACATCATTGCCCTGCGCGAGGTCATGGACGAAGTGGGTGTGGACGCCTGCCGTTACTTTTTCCTGGCACGCTCCGCTAACAGCCAGATGGACTTCGACCTGGAACTCGCCAAGAAGCAATCACAGGACAATCCGGTATATTACATCCAGTACGCGCATGCCCGCATTGCCAGCATCATGCGCCTAGCGCAGGAAAGGCAAATCACATTCGGTGATGGAGATGTTTCCCGGCTGACTGCGCCCGCGGAAATGACCCTGATACGCCGCCTTCTCCAGCTGCCGGAAATAATCGAGGTGGTGACAGCCACACTGGAACCGCACCACCTCGCCTACTATGCGCAGGACCTTGCCACCGTCTTCCACATCTTTTACCGCGACTGCCGCGTGGTCACGGAAGACGAGGCAATGACCAAAGCCCGCCTCAAACTCGTCAGGGCGACGCAAATTGTCCTGGCCAAAACACTCAATCTCATGAGCATGACTGCGCCGGACAAAATGTAATTGCCGGGGTTTGACGGTTTCCCTAAAAACGCGGTTTGGCTTCTGCCGGCCGTACCTCGCCAAGTATTTTTAGGGCTGCTATTGAATTATACGTCTTCACCATGCCGGGGACGATGAAGAAATTGATAATCCACCAGATGCCGAACCCGCCGACCGTGAACCAGAACCATATACCCGTGCTGGTCTCTTCGAGATAGACGTAATGCAGTCCGTAGACGACCAAGAGCAGATAGGCAACGAGGAGCTTCTTTGTCCTCATCGCGTAAAGTTCCATGAATTTCTGCTGGGCTTCTTTAGATAGAGTGGGCAATTCTTCGCGGACAGTGCGCGGAAGTTTCTTCAATAAATCCTGGGGAATGACCGATTCAGCCACTGACAGGACCTCCAATCGATTTTGTTACCACAACCTTGCGTCAACGGATATTATATCAGAATTGCGCGAGTGCGGTGAAAATTCACACACCCAAACCGGGCTGGTTTTTGTACCGTTTCAACAACTGGGCGTATGCCTGATTGCCGCTCTGCAATCGGTTCCTCAATTCAGGGGAGATTTCCTTGATAACCCCCGGAATGCCAATCACCATGGAGTAATCCGGCACATCCATGCCCGGGCTCACCAGGCACCCGGCCGCGATCACGCAGAAGCTCCCTATTTTCGCGTTGTCCAGGATTGTGGCATTGTTGCCGATAAGGCAGTTGTTGCCGATTTTTATGCCGTGCACCACGACCCCATGGCCGATGGTGCAGGAGTCGCCGATTTCCACATCGCTGCCCGAATGAATGATGGTGCCGTCTTCCACCATCGTGCGCCGGCCTATTTTTATCCTGGCGAAATCACCGCGGATGACCGCGCCGGGAAAGACGCCGGACTCCTCCCCGATTTCCACATCCCCAATGACATACGCCGCTTCGCTGATAAAGGCGGATGCGGCGACTCTGGGCGTCTTATCTTCAAAACTGCGTATCATGTCCACCCCCGATCCCACATCTTACCCAGCGCAGACGAATTTCGTCAAACACCCGCCCTCGTTTGATATGAAATCCGAAATTCATGGGACGAAAACGACATGGATTCCAGCCTTCGCTGGAATGACGAGGTGGAGACGGAGTCTCTGTATCATGCGAAATAGAAATTCCAATCGTCAGCTGCAAGACGGTAAATGACAGGAATGCCGTCGTTCTGAATGAAGCGAAGAATATCAGGGTGAGGCTTTTTGCGTTCTTCCCCTCCCCATCTCCTCCGTTGACGCTCAGGGCGATAAAGCCCGGAGGGAATCTGTACTTCGCATGCGTTTCCTTGTCCCTTGCGTCCGTTTTATGCTAGACTTTTCCAGTAATGAGGTTGAGGACTACATGAGAAAACGTGTCTTTTCCGGCGCCCGCCCCACGGCGCGACAGCACATCGGGAACCTGCTCGGGGCAATTCACAACTACGTGGAGCTCCAGAAAGAGTACGACTGCATCTACTGCATCGTGGATGTCCATGCGCTCACCAGCATGCAGGATACCGCCAATCTCCAGTACTACATCCGCGAGATGGCGTTCGACTGGCTGGCGGCAGGACTGGACCCGGAGAAGAGCATCATCTTTGTGCAATCTCACGTGCCGGAAGTAATGGAATTGCATACCCTGCTCGGCATGGTAACGCCGCTGAGCTGGCTCCTGCGCGTGCCCACTTTTAAAGAAAAGGCGAAGTCGCAGCCGGACAATGTCAACTACGGACTGGTCGGCTATCCCGTGCTGATGACCGCTGACATCGTGCTGTACAAGGCGGAAGTAGTGCCCGTGGGTGAAGACCAGTTACCTCACCTAGAACTTGCCCGGGAAATCGTCCGCCGGTTTAATAACCAGTTTGGCGAGGTCTTTCTGGAACCGAAGGCGAAGCTTACTTCATTCCCCCTCATCCAGGGCTTGAATTGCCGCGGGAAAATGAGTAAATCAGAAGAAGAAGGCACTATCGAAATGGCGCATACGGAGCAGGAGACGAGCGCCAGGATTATGGCGGCTGTCACTGACCCCGAGCGCAAATACCGGAAAGACCCGGGTCACCCGGAAATCTGCAATATCTACGCCCTGCACCGTTACTTCAGCGAATCACAGGTGGCAGATATCGAAAAGCAGTGCCGCGCTGCGGGTATCGGATGCGTCGACTGCAAGAAACTGCTGGCAAAGAATATGAATGATGCTTTGAGACCCGTCCGCGCCCGCCGCGCTGAGTTTGCCGCCAGGCCCGAATATGTCACCGGACTGCTGGCCGATGGCGCCGCGCGCGCCAGGGTCATCGCACGCGAGACCATGAAAGAAGTCAGACAGAAAATGGGACTGGCGTAGCGGCTTGCCTCTTCAGTTGGAAAATGGCGCACCAGTAAAGGAAGCCCGGATATCATTACCCGCTGAAATTGCCGGCAATCAGCTATCAGACAACGCGCATGAGAAGAGAAAGGCTGACTAAATAAAGCGGAGGTTTGAGAAATGGCGACAACGAAGGACTTGCTGGAAAACTATCAGAAGCGGCGCCAGAAAATAGTGCAGATGGCCAGCCCGGAGGATATTGAAAAGCGCCACAAGGGCAAGCAGTGGACCGCCCGCGAACGGCTCGACTATTTCTTTGACAAGGATTCCTTCACAGAAATCGGCATGTTTGTCAAACACCGCACCACCGCATTCGGTATGGACAAACGTGAAATTCCCGCCGACGGCATCATCACCGGCTTCGGTAAGGTGAATGGCCGCTACGTGGTGGCGATGGCGGAAGATTACATGGCGATGGCTGGCACATTTGGCGAGGCGCACGGCAAAAAGCTCGCTTACGCCGTCAATTTCGCCAAGGAAAAAGGTTGGCCTTTCGTGGGTATGAACGATTCGGGCGGCGCCCGCCTCCAGGAAGGCATGGATACCCTCGAAGCATACGGCTGGACATTCCGCTCCCAGATTCTCGCTTCCGGCGTCATTCCGCAGATTGCGCTCCTTATGGGTCCCTGCCTCGGCGGTCAGGCATACCACCCCGTCATGCAGGACTTCCTTATCCAGTGCAAGGACACCGGCTTCATGGGCATCGCCGGGCCGGCTTTCGTGGAAACACAGTTGGGCGAAAAAATCACCCTGCCCGAACTTTCCGGTTATAAAGCCCACGCCGTGAAATCGGGGTGCACTCACATTGTCGCCGATGATGATAAGGATGCCATAGATAAGTGCAAGGCGCTTCTGACGCTTCTGCCATCAAATAACCTTGAAAAGGCGCCGCGTCCGGTCACAAAAGACGACCCGGACCGGGCCAGCCCCGAACTGGATACACTTATCCCGGACCAGTCTACACGTCCGTACGACATGAAGAAAATCATCAAAGCGGTGGTCGACGATGGCTATTTCTACGAGATAATGGCTCTTCACGCCCAGAGCATCATTATTGGCTTCGGACGGTTCAACGGGCGCACCGTGGGCATTTACGCCAACCAGCCGATGGTCGCCGCCGGCGTTATCAATATCGATGCGGCGGATAAGGCGGCGCGGTTTATCCGTTTCTGCGACCTCTTCAATATCCCGATGGTCACGTTCGGGGACTGCCCCGGTTACATGATTGGCAGTGAGCAGGACTGGAAGGGCATACTCCGGCACGGCGCCAAATTGCTCTTTGCCTGGGCTGACGCCACCATCCCGCTCATCTCTGTCATGGTGCGCAAGTCCTACGCCGGGGCGCATTACGGCATGCTGGATAAAGCCATCGGCGCAGACTTCGTCTATGCCTGGCCCACGGCGCGCATCACTATTGTCGGCGCGGACACGGCCGCCAGCGTCATTTTTGCGCGGGAAATCCGCGAGTCGAAGACCCCCGATGAGACGCGGAACCAGCGCGTCGAGGAGTACAGCAACCTTTACGAAAACGCCTTCGTGGCCGCCGAGCGCAGTTGCGTGGACGAGATTATCATGCCCCACAATACACGCAAGATGATCAACCGGGCGCTGG
>Ga0315284_10009833_pt1 | contig 13615 bp, 9 predicted proteins | sample YL17G09_16_MG_FD_203696 | JGI IMG/M metagenome (GOLD analysis project Ga0315284, IMG submission 203696) | Sediment microbial communities from Yellowstone Lake, YNP, Wyoming, USA - YL17G09_16 | ecosystem: Environmental > Aquatic > Freshwater > Lake > Sediment | place: USA: Wyoming | collected...
AGCTGCTCGTGGTCATTCCCGACTACACGGTTCCCACCGAGAAAGCCCGCGAGGTCTTGCCGGCGCAGTATTCCCGCGCCGACGCGGTCCACAATCTACAGCGTGCGGCGGTGCTGGCGGCGCAGTTCTTTTCCGGCAAAGCCGAATTCTATCGCGCCTTCTTCGACGACCGCTGGCATCAGCCCTACCGCGCTTCTTTGATGCCGGGTTTATCCGAGGTGCTCAAGTTCACGCATCCCGATTTGCTGGGACTCTGCCTGAGCGGCGCCGGGCCGGCCATCCTGGCCTTTGTGCGCGGCGCGGCAGAAGAGATCGGCGAAGCCGTCCGCTCGATCCTCGCCCAGCATAACGTCCAGTCTCAGCCGCAGGTGCTCGCCGCCGACAACCTCGGCGCCAAAGGCTGGAGCCTACCTGCCTAAGCCGATTTTAGATTTTGGATTGGGGATTTTGGATTGGCTTTTCACGCCTGGCTGCTCTGAAATCTCGAACCTGACATCTGGGAGGTATGCGTTAGCCCCGAGGGTCTAATGTGGCTGTTCCGTGCTGTTTTTGCCTCGATTTTGCCGTGCTTTGACCCTGTTTTGTGCGCTACCAAAGCTGCCATGTATCCTGTTTTCAATAACATGGCAGCTTTGGGGGGCCTAAAAAAACTATCTTTTAATTTCGCGTTTTCCTGCGTTCATCTTCGCCCTTACCTGGTTGATGAACCCTCGCTCCGAATCTGGTCTCTCGCGCATGTCTTCCGGCCTCCGCCGCGGGCCACATTTCTTAGGCTACCAGTGTACCACATACTCTCCGCGCTGTCAAGCGAAAAATTGCGCTGGGGGGCGCGGCCTCTCCGGGGTAGTCCTCACGCCCCAGGCGTCGTGTCACTGCCGCCGCCGACAACCTCCGCGCCCAAGGCTGGAGCCTGCCCGCCTGAACCCATTTCAGATTTTGGATTTGGCATCTTCGATTGGCGCCGTGAGGTCTTGCATCTGCGGTATGAGATTCTTGGTCGCCTTCGGTGGCGGGGGGCGAGACTCTCAAGCCCTGGCACACCCCGATGCGGCTCGCCCTCAGGGCTGCTGACTCGTCAGCCCTCACTTGCCGCTGGCTTCTTGGCCTCAAGGTCACGCAGCAGGCGGTCGAAGGACTCCTGGTATCGGTTGCGGTCCTTCCATTGGCGGAAGTCACCGATCTGGCGCGTCCGGCGAAGGCTGGCGGCCCAGGCCTGGTCAGCTTCCATCACTGCATCATCCAGGCGAATCGGAAAGAGCACGAGCTTCCTCTGCTTGATTTCCCTCTCAAGCGCCGCCTCAACCTCTTCTTCCACCCAGGCGCTGCGGATCGAGTTCTCCGACAGGAGCACCATGAGCTTATCATAAAGGCGAATCGACTCGTCAATGCGGGTGCGGAACTTCTCGCCGATCTTCAAGTCCTGCGGCGCAAACCAGCACCGCACGCCTTTCTCCAGAAGGTCGGCGTGTAGGCGCTCGGCGATATCCTGGTCCCTAGTCGAATAGCTGATAAAGCAGGAGTAGAACTCAATCGGATTGGCGGCGAGGGACCTCGCGTAAACGATGAAATCTTCTGGAACGCCTGCGCCGCGGAGGAATGATTCGGGAATCCTTGCTTTGGACTTATAGATCGTGTCAATTCCGATGGCCGAAGGGGCAAAGTGCCTGATGGTTTCGAGACCCGTCACATTGCGGAGATCGGTGGCGGCAAGAATCGTGTACCCGACGGTAGCTTGACTCAAGTTTGCCCCTTCTAGGTCCGCGTCGTACAGGTTGGCGCCGCGAAGGTCCGCTCCTTCGAGGCACGCTTGTTGGAGGTTCGCCCCGGCGAGGCTCGCCAAGGTAAGGTGCGCCCCGCTGAGAAAGGCCCCTTCGAGGTTTGCCCCTTCGAGTCCCGCCCGCAGTAGGTACGCCCCCCGGAGGTCCGCCCCGCGAAGATCCGCGCCGGCGAGGTCCGTCATGGCAAGGTTCGCCCACTTGAGATCCGGCTTGATACTGGGATTGCCTGCCTTGTATTCATTCCAAGCCTCCACGCCTTGCTTGATAATTCTGACGTGTTGCGGGTTCGCCATGCTGTCACCTCGCCGCGTGGCTCTGCTCTTCCCGGTAATAATACCAAAACGTGTGCGCACGCGCTCGCACGACCGAAGACCCTACAGCGGCCTCAGGGGTACGCCATCTTTACCTGCGTTCTACCAGCGACCGAAAAGCGGATCGCTAATCTGTAGTTACGTGAGAATTTGCAGGGATCTATAACCGACCGCGCTTCGCAAGGGTCGTGAACGCCAGGGAAGCCCGGGGACACTCCTCGAATTCCCTCACACCGTCTTTGTCGGCGCGGCGGGGATATTGGGGAGCGGCTTGCCTTGGCCCGGGCCGTGGAGTTTCTGGCATGGCTTTTTGCGGCGAGCCAGGTGGAGATAATCGAGCACCAATCGGCGCTTGAGGTGCTGGATCGCCTTGGCTGGATCCACGCCCTTGGGGCAGGCGCGCGAGCACTCGCCGGCGTAGTGGCAACGGAAAGCGCCGTGCGCGCTGCCCGTCTGCTGGTTGCGGTCGCGCCGCCCGTCGTCGCGCGTGTCCACGTTGTAGCGTTGGGCTGCCGATAGAGGCATGGGGCCCAGATACCGCGCGTCGGTGGCCAAGGTGGGACAGGCGGCCATGCAGCAGCCGCACTTGATGCAGTAGGTGAACTGGAGATAAGCCTCGAGTTCCTCCGGAGACTGATAGAACTCCCCTTTTGGGTCATTGATCTCAGCTTCGTCGGCCCGCACAACGTAAGGCTTCAGCGAACGGTGTTTCTCGAGCATGGTCATAAGATCGGGGACCAGGTCGCGGATGATGTCGAAATTGGGCAACGGCGCCACGGTGAGGTCCGTCTTGGCAATGTGCAGGATCTGGGTGTTGCAGGCGAGCGTCGGATGCCCATTCAGCAGCATCCCACACGAGCCGCAGACTCCCATGCGGCACGAATACCGCCAGGCGAGCGTTGAATCCAGGTTGTCCTTGATGTAGTGCAGACCGTCGAGCACCGTCATGCCTTCGCGCACGGGTATCTGGTAAGTCTTCACGTACGGCGCGCGATCGCTTTCCGGATTGTAGCGCGTGATGTGAAAGTTGATCTGTCGTACGGCTTTGCTTTCCGGCATGGTTACCCCCTTGCTCCTGCTACGGCGATGGCATGCACCGTGATGGCCGCCCAGGTGCCCAGGCCCATCAGCCCCAGTCCCACCACCAGAAGAACGACGCTAAGAGCCTTCTCGACGGCGGGCTTCAGCGTCAGCTCGAACAGGATGGTCCGCAGGCCGTAAAGGCCGTGGTAGAGCACCACTCCGAGGAGGAGAATGTAAGTAACAGTGAACATCAGTTGGCGGTCCCGAAACAGGCTGTTGGCCTGGGAGATGGCTTCCCCGCCGTGCGGGGCAAACAAATGAGTGATGCCGCCCACGTGCATGATGAGCATGTGGAGGCCGAGCAAGAAAAGGATCACCACTCCCGCCGCCATGTGCCAGGTCCAGTATTTTGTTTCGCGCATCTCTCCTCCTTGTGCCGTTCCAACTTATCTTGGCGAATCAGGTTGGAATGGCCCTACTTGGCCAACCCCAGGAATTCATAGCCGCCCACCGCGAGGAAAATCGCCGCGAGAATCATCATCACAATCAGCAGAGGCCGCTGGACGTTCAGGGACGTCTGGTAGGGATAAACCGGTTCGATGGGCTTGCCTACCGCGAAGCCGAGTTCCACGAGCACCAGCCGGATGCCGTTGAAGGCGTGGTAGACAAAGGTCGCAAACACCAGAAACTCCCCAACCTTGAAAATGGGCTGGTGGAAGAATGCGCCTTCGACCCACGAGTATATGCCGAAGGCGCGCAGGCTCGTCACCACCACGTGCACCAATAAGTAGCAAAGAAGACCCAGACCGGTGAGGCGATGCAGGATGTACGCGTAGCGCTCCACGCCCCAGCGCCCACCCCCGAGCCAGCCCCACAGCCCGAGCCGATTATCGTGCCGTTTGATTTCGGCCATGCCGGCCTCCTTCGAGAGAGACGGAAACTGGAAACTTGAAATTTGAAACTCGGCGCGGCGTCCTGTTCGTCAGGTTTGGATTTTCCATTTTCAAGTTTCTCGGCGCGCAAGCGCCGCAAATCGTCAATCGAAAATCGGCAATCATCAATACTTCCGCTCCACCGGCTTCCAGTTGGTGATGGTCACGGGCTTGTAGCCCAGCCTCGGTTTGCCGCCGAGGTAGTAGACCATCGAGTGGACCAGAAACTTCTCGTCGTCGCGTTTGGAAAAGTCCGTCCGCGCGTGACCGCCACGAGACTCCTCGCGGGCCAGGCCGGCGAAGAGCAGCACCTCAGCCAAATCGAGCATGTTTTCGGTCTCGAGCGCCTGAATAAGATTCGTATTGTAGACGCGGCTCTTGTCCTGAATGCTGATCTGCCGGAAGCGCTGTTTGAGCTCGGCGATCTTTTCCAGACCTTCCTGCATGGATTCGCCGGTGCGATACACACCCGCGTGCTTATCCATCAGCGTGCGCAGTTCCCGGCGGATGGGCGCGGGATTCTCCGTGCCGGGCTGTTTGAGCAGCCCGTCAAAAATCCGTTTCTCCTCGTCCTGCGCTTCGCTATCCGGCACGTCGCTCAGCGCGGGATTTTGCGCCAGGTACTTCGCGATCTCGCCGCCCGTGATGCCGCCCCACACCAGGCATTCCGCGGTGGAGTTGCATCCCAGCCGGTTGGCGCCGTGCATGGAGTGGCACGCCACCTCGCCGGCGGCCCAGATGTTTTCCACCTTAGTCCGGCCGTTGATGTCGGCCTCAATCCCGCCCATCGAGTAGTGGGCCACGGGCCGGATGGGAATGGGCGTAGTAATCGGGTCGATGCCCAGAAACTTCATGCACACTTCGCGGATCAGCGGCAGGCGCTTGTTGATCTTTTCCGCGCCCAGATGGGTCAAGTCGAGCTGGATGTAGTCGAGCCCCTCGGGTCCCGGGAAGCCGCGTCCCTCGAGAATTTCCGTCATCTCCGAACGGGAAACGATATCACGCGGCGCCAGTTCCATCATCTTGGGCGCATACTTCTCCATGAAACGCTCGCCCTGGTTGTTGCGCAGGTAGCCGCCTTCACCCCGGCAGGCTTCCGTCATCAGGATGCCTGAGGGCACGAGGCCCGTGGGGTGAAACTGCAAGAACTCCGGGTCTTCCAGCGCCAAGCCTGCGCGGTAGGCGATGGCCTGTCCATCGCCGGTGACGGTTTGCGAGTAGGTGGTGAATCCGTAAAGGTTCCCCAACCCCCCCGAAGCAATCAGGAGCGCCTTGCCGCGCAGGACATAGAACTCGCCCGTAGGCGCATCGAAGAGCGTAAGACCGGCGAAGCGTCCGCCCTCGAGCAGTAACGCAGTGACGAAGCATTCATCGTAGCGCTTGAAGTTGTTGTATTTGACGAGGGTGTCGTAGAGCGCCTGCATTTCGAAGAAGCCGGTCTTGTCGGCCGCCATACACGCGCGCGGAAAAGAATGCCCTCCAAACGGCCTCTGCATGATGCGACCGTCGTCGCGGCGCGACCACGGGACTCCGCGATGCTCCAGAAGGCGGATCTCATCCGGCGAGGTCCTCACAAAGCGGTCCACGGTGTCTTGGTCCGCCAGGAAATCGGCACCTTTCACCGTGTCCCAGGCGTGCAACTCAAGGCTGTCTCCTTCCTCGGGACGCATCACCGCAGCGGTGCCGCCTTCGGCACACACGGAATGCGAGCGCATCACCTGCACTTTCGACACGATGGCGATGTCCGCTGTGCCCCGCGTCTGGATGCAGAGTTCCACCGCGGCGCGCAGCCCGGCAAGTCCGGTTCCCAGGATTAAGACATCATGAGTGATCTGCTGCATGCTTCACGTACTCCTTGGTGCTCTCAGCGTCAGAACCTTGGATGCAACGCGATCGCGGATTCGAGAAACCAGCAAGCTTTCCGCCTTGACACGTGCCGCCCCGCATTCCTGGCGGGGCACAAGGCATCCGAAGAACGGCCCAACATATTTCATTCCGCCTATCCCGTCAATTGGCAACTGCGGCTGGAACTGTACGGGTACATCGTGTCCCCCCTGTGAGGTTGAGTGCAGCCACGCCACGCTCCCGCTCTGCGGGATGCCGTGGGCGCTTGTTGTTTTCGGGAGGAAGAACCTGGCCGGAGTTCGCCCCGGCTTCCCGGTCTCACCGACGGAAAGCTTACGTGCGTGAGGGTACTTCAGCGGTTTGCCAGTGCCACTCATGCCCGCATCCATCAAAGAGATGGTGTGAAGATGAGATGAAAATCAATCTTGAAAAATCAGATTTATAGGCATGTGGCACTGGCGTTTTGCGGAGAGGCCAGCGGCTGCCACGTGTAACACGAGAGTGCCCAGCGAGGTGATTTATTAGGGAATCGGCGGGTCCTTGGCGGTGGCAGGACGGTCTGCGGTAGTGTGCCGGATCTCGCCCGATTCATCGGTAAAGAAATTCCAGGGGTAAGTCTTGCCGAATTTGATGGGCCGCGCGACGACTGTGTAAGTCTTGACCTGCCCGCTTGCATCTGCCGGACCCGGTTTGTAGGTGAAGGTATACCCGTGAGTTTTGCCTGCCGCGAGCTCGTCATCAAGCAAGCCTGCGGCCGAGGCTGAGGCTGGGGTACCTTTGGAATATCCTCCGAGCGCGGCCAGCGTGGGACTGTAGCCGGTCTTGTACCATTGTAGGTAGACATCTTCGGTGATATTGATATTGCGCAGGTCGCCAATTGCTGGAGCTCGGTCCTCAGAGGCCTGCCAGGCAAGCGGCGGGTCCTTGGCCGTGGCAGGACGGTCTTCGCTGGTCATATGGACCACACCCGATTCATCGGTGAAGAAACTCCCGTCGCCCGTTTTGCCGAATTTGACGGGCCGTGCCACGACCACGTAAGTCTTGATGTGTCCGCTTGCATCTGCCGGACCCGGTTTGTAGGTGAAGGTATACCCGTGCTTTTTGCCTGCCGCGAGCTCTTCATCAATCAAGCCTGCGGCCGAGGCTGAGGATGGGGTGCCTGCGGACCCTCCGAGCACGGCCAGAGTGGGGCTGTAGCCGGTCTTGTACGTCATCGCGTACGCGCTTTCGGAATCGATGATGGTGAATAGTGCGTAGACTGCTGAATTTCGGCGGGACAACGGATCCTCAAGCGGCTCGTCCTGGGCCGAGGCGGGACGGTCTTCGGTCGTCACGCGGATTTCACCTGTTTGATCGCTGTAGTAACTGCCCTTTCCCGGACAACCATATTTAATCGGGCGTGCGGTGACGGTATAGGTTTGAATGCGCCCGTGCTCGACAGGGCCGGGTTTGTAATCAAATCTGTATCCAGTCTTAACACCGCTCGCTAGGACCTCATCGATCAATCCCGCCGCCAAGGCAGAGGGTGCGGAGCCCGCGGGCGGAGGCCCAAGCGCACCCAGAGTGGGACTGTAGCCAGAGGTATATGTCGAAGCGTATGTGATCTCGTTTGTGTTGATGGTGCGCATCATTCCAACAGCGGAGGCCCCACGTGCGGCTATTCGCGAGCGAAAAAGATTGGGGATTGCAATTGCTGCCCAAAGAAGGAGAGGGAAACCGACATACAGTGCGCGCCTGAAGATATCAGTGCCAAAGGTCGGCTTCTCATCCCCGTGTCGCTTCCGAGCGAGGTGTGCCTTGATTGCGCTGGGAATAAGGGCCATTTGCGAGATCGCAAACAACCCCGCGAAAGCCACTTCCTGCAAACGGCTGTCGCAAGGGTCGGCCGCCAGCCCCCACAGCATCAGCAGCCCCGAGATAAAACCCGCGCTGCCGACCACCACGGCTAATGCCAAACCTTTGTTTCGTGTCTTTGCTCTTAGGCGCCAGAGAATCCGGAGGTATAGTAACGCAGCCGGCAACGCCAAGATGAGCGCGACAAGCTCGTAATCCACTTTCGCGAGGAAGAGCGCGCAAAGCCATACGGCAGACAGCAATGTGAGAATTCGCACCGCCCAGAGCCAGCGCGTGTCAATCGGTTTTGCCGCTAAAAGCGTTTCCGGTGGGATCGCCATGGTTCATCGCTCCCATGCGCGGGGCCCTGCCGCCCCAAAACGTGTCCCAAGTGTTTCCCAATCTATTCTTCGGGAAGGGTACTCCTGAGAAAGGCGTCCGTCAATTGTCGCGTGCACACCGTTTTCGGGGGGAAGAGCCTGGCTGAAGTTCGCCCCGGTCTCACCGACGGAAAGCTTGCCTGGTGTATAATGAAAATTGGCCCCTGCGACCGTCAAGTTGCCTCAACAGCGGATCGCGGCTCACGGATTAGAGAAAACGCGCAGCCTTACAGGGTCATCAAACGTCAGGATGAAATTCTCCCGTCGCCATTTTCTCGGTGCTTCCAGCGTTCTGCTGGGGTCCGACCTTCTCGATGCGCTCACCACGCCTTTGTCGAGGTGGACCGGCCAGCCGGTGTTGAAGGCGGCCCAGGCGCCCGGTCCCCAGAGCGCCTCGCCGGTCACTTTCGTGGACGTGGCCCAGCAGGCCGGCCTGACTGTGCCGAACGTCTGGGGCGGGGTCAAGAGCAAGAAATACATCGTGGAAGCGAAAGGCAGCGGGCTGGCGTTCTTCGACTACGACAACGATGGTTGGCTGGATATCTATTTGACGAATGGCGTGCGATTCGAAGGCGAGGAGTCATACCCAGACGGCAAGAGCCCCATCCAGCATCTCTTCAAGAACAACCGTGATGGCACGTTCACCGACGTTACCGAGAAGGCAGGACTGGGCCGCACCGGCTGGGGCACGGGCGTCTGCGTGGGGGACTACGACAACGACGGTTGGGACGACCTGTTCTGCGGCTACTGGGGCCACAACGTGCTGTGGCACAACAACGGCGACGGGACGTTCACCGACGTGACGAAGAAAGCGGGCCTCTACGAGGAGCGTGTCCGCTGGGGCTCGGGCTGCACGTGGGTTGATTATGACCGCGACGGTTTCTTGGATCTGTTCGTCTGCAATTACATCGAGCTCGACATCACCAAGGTCCCCATACCGGGGCAGACGGGCTACTGCCAGTGGAAGGGCATTCCGGTGATGTGCGGGCCGCGCGGCCTGCCGGGCGGCCTGAACATCCTCTACCACAACAACGGGGATGGGAGCTTCACGGATGTCTCGGAGAAGGCAGGGATTCTCAAGCCCGGGCCGCGGTATTCCATCACCGCGGTTTCCTATGATTTCGACAACGACGGCTGGCCGGATATCTTCGTGGCGGTGGATTCCGAGCCAAGCATCTTGTTCCACAACAATCACGACGGGACGTTCGAGGACGTCGCGGTGATGGCCGGCTGCGCCTACAACGAGGACGGCCAGGAACAGGCCGGCATGGGCATCGGCGTGGCCGACTACGACGGCGACGGCTGGCTGGACCTCTTCAAGACCAATTTCCAGGACGACACCTGCAACCTCTACCACAACAACGGCGACGGAACTTTCACCGACGTCACCTTCGTGTCGGGCATCGGCGTGAACACCCAGTATGTGAACTGGGGCGCGGGCTTCATCGACTATGACAACGACGGTTGGCCCGACATCTTCCACGCCACCGGCCACGTCTATCCGGAAATCGTGAACTACAACTTGGATACACTTTTCAAGACGCCGCGCATCGTGTACCGCAATCAAGGCAACGGAAAGTTCAAGGACGTTTCCGCGCAGTTGGGTCCGGGAGTGAGCCAGCGCTTCTCCAGTCGCGGCACCGCCTTCGGGGATTACGACAACGACGGCGACATCGACGTCCTGCTCCTGAACATGAATGATCCGCCCTCGCTCCTGCGCAACGACGGTGGCAATCAGAACAACTGGATCAAGATCAAGTTGCTTGGGACCAAGTGCAACCGGACCGCCATCGGCGCGCGCGTGCGCGTAGTCACCGGGAACCACGCCCAGATAGACGAGGTCCATAGCGGCACCAGCGTGATGTCGCAGAGCGATTTGCGCCTGCATTTCGGTGTGGGGCAGGCGAAGACGATCGATCGGCTCGAGGTGATGTGGCCCAAGCTTGGTCCGGACGCGAAGAATCAAGGGGCGGAGAATGGGAAGCCCCCGGAAACCCGATACGGCTTGATCGAGAGATTTCAGAACCTGGAAGTCAACCAGTTCCTCACCCTCAAGGAAGGATCGGGAATAGTCAAGCAACTCGACCGGGCGTCGCTGCGGGGCGATGACGCCGGTAACCAGGATAACTGGATCAAAATCAAGCTCGTCGCCACCCCAGGTAATCCCACCACGAGCTGCGCGCGCGTGCGTGTGGTGACCGGCCAACATGCTCAACTCGACGAGGTGCAGGGGGGAACGAGGAAGACCGCCGAGAGCGATCCCCCGCTCCATTTTGCCCTGGGGCAGGCAAGTAAGGTTGATCTCATCGAGGTCGCGTGGCCGGTGACCCAGCAAATTGAAAAATTTGCCAACGTCGAAGCCAGCCAAATCCTCACCATCAAAGAAGGCGCGGGAATCATCAAGGCGGAAAAGATCCGGGCTTGAATTGCCGCTCGCCTGGATGGTTGCCCTGAAGTTCTTGAGTACCGCTGCCGTCTCGGCGGCAGGCCAGCGAGACGCTGGGGCACGGCCTCAAGCAACGCGTTGGGGTAGGGGCGGACCGGCGTGTCCGCCCCCCCGAGGGCGCACACCTGGGTGCGCCCCTGCTGAAGTCGTGCCCTCCCGTCCATTTTCCTCTTGACAAATCCGACAAAGTATGCTATACTAGTAGCCTCTAGAATGGAAGGCTACAGCGTGAGGCTGCCTGGACTTGACGGGCGGCGTTGTCTCAACTTGAGGTGGGTGGTGTGCTTGGATCATCGGAACGCAAATCTGGCCCCTTATATATAGGAAAAGGCAAAGCTAGTATGTTGTTGAAAACAAAAGAAAATGCCAGTTTTTGGGTCGAAAACGAACCTAAGAGGCTTAACTTCTGTGTTTTCAATGGAATAGGTGCGAAATCGGCGGCTCTGGACGGAAAGATTCGCACGCGAAAGCTAGTATGTTATTGAAAATAAAAGACAATATCCTATTTTTGGTCGAGAACGAACCAAAACCACTTTGCACTCTAACACTTGTGTTTCCAAAAGGATAGGAGCGAAATAGGTGACCCTGGGCGTCATGATTCGCACGCCACGAACTTCGCAAAGCTGGTAAGCTACTGAAAACACATGGACTTAGCAGAAAGCAGAATGAAGACGAATCTTGTTCGGGGCCAAACGGAGTCATCTCTAGTGGGGACGAACCCACTCCTCGGGTCGGGAAGGCGGCGCTGCCAGGCCCAAGCGCCGGCTTCCTTGACATTGCGTCGGAGCGCGCCTAAGATTCGCTGCGGACTCAAATCTCCATTCCTGGTTACGTCATGATGCGCAACGACCGCTGGACACGAGGTTGGTGGGACACCGCTTTTTTTGTGGTGCTCGGGGCCATGGTGAGTTTTGCATTGCCTGCCGCTCTGGCTGCCGGCACACCTCAAGCTGAGATTGACGTATCGCCGGAGGCAACCCCGGAGATCCGCCAAGTCAAACCAAACCAGGCCGCGGCGGGAGAGGAAGTCACGATTGTCATTGACGGCCAGAATTTCTCTCGCGGCGCGTACGTATCGTTTTCCACTCCGGCCGTCCACATTGTCTCGACCCGGCGAGCCAGCACTACCCAACTGGAAGCGAAAGTGGCCGTGGGAAAGAGAGCCCCGTCTGGCACAATCAGCCTTTACGTGAGCAATCCCGCGAGTGCGGTGGCCGAGGCCCCGTTCACTATTGCCGGAGGAGCCGCTCCGGTGGCGGCACCTCCAGCAGCGCCGCCAGCGGCCCCTGCGCCCGCGACGCCTACTCCTCCCGCGCCTGCGGCCCCTGCTGCGCCTACGGCTGAAATCCAACCCTCGGAACTTGCGACGCCGGAAGTGGCGGCGGTGGAACCAGCGCGCGTAGGGCGTGGCGGACAGGTGAGCGTGAAGGTCTCAGGCAAGAACTTCGCTCCCCAGGCCAAGGTTGCGTTCTCCAATCCGGGCATCCGCGTGTTGGACACTCAGGTTGCCAAGCCCACGGAGCTGGTGACGCGCATCCAGGTCGCACCCGATGCCCCCACGGGCGCGGCGGGCTTGTTTGTGGTCAACCCTGATGACCGCGAAGCGGAAGTCGCGTTCACGGTGACGGAAGAGATTGCCCCGGCCGCGCCCGCGGCGCCCACACCCGCTGCCACTCCGGTAGCGCCTGCGCCCCCCACGGCTTCGACGACACCCCCCAGCACTGCTCCTGCGGCCGCTACACCCGCTGCGGCTGAGGGCCTGCGCTTTGAGGTAATCGGACTGGGGGATGTCGCGAGCCTTCTCCAGACCCGCAACCTTCCCAAGGGGACGCTGACCTTCGCGGGCGGAAAGCTCCGATACGAAGAAGCGGGGAAGGAAGTGTTCGCAGCGTCGGCGTCGGACGTTAAAGAGATGGACATGAATACCATCCTGGGAGTGAATACCGGAACCTTTCACGTCATTCTCAATTCAGGCAAGACGTTCAACTTCGCCGCGCCCTCGTTCCGCCCCGCCGACGGCCAGGCCATCGCGGATGCCGTCCGCCAAGCCCTGAAGTAGGGCTTGCGGTGTGCTGGCCCCAGCAAAGGCCGGGAGACTCGGATATTTTGTTCGTGCGACGCCCCTCAATTCGGGTTATCCTTAGCTTTTGTATGTCTAACTGGTCTCTGGGGCTTGCGAAGTCGCAGGGCTACATCGAGTCAAATCTGAGGGGGATTATGAGAAAAGAGCACAGTAGTGCCTGCCGGACGGCTGCTGTCTGGGTGATAGCGGCGGTTGTCCTTGGGCTTGGCTTCGGCGCCTCGGTCGCGTCGGCCCAGTTCGGGCTCAAGCTGCCGAAGGTTCCGAAGTTGAGCAAGAAGGAAAGCAAGCCGGCATCCGAGTCCAAAGAGAAGGTCGCTCAACTCCCGGCCGTCGAGATCACGTCGATAGCTCCCGACTCGGCGCCTCCTGGCGCCTCTGGCGAAATCGTGCTGACCGGCAAGAACTTCTTCCGCGGTATGCGCCTGCGAATGGGCTGCGGGGAAGAAGAAAGATCTCCCGAGTCTCTACAGAACTATCTGGTGAAGGTCGAGAGTCCAGAACGGGCGACTATTCAGGTGAGCATTCCGGAGAACGCGAAGGAAGGTCCATGCACGCTCTACGTGGTGGGTTACTGGGGCCGAACGGGCGTCGTCACAGACGAGACGGACGAGTCGCCAAGAGGCACGCCGGAAATCACGCAGATTAGTGCCGACAAAGTTCTGTTCCGAATCTCCAACTCCGGCAGCATGCCCATCAGTGTGCCAGTCTTCCTGGCGGGCGAAGGCAACATGCAGTTCATGGAGATCATGATGAAGTTCTCTCAGTCAGCGCAGGGCGACTGGGGGAAAGGCGGGAAGTCTTCGCTCCTGCTTTCGCCGGATACGGTGCAGTACGTCCAGGATGATAAGACCGTTTTCTCCGAGCCGACGTCGGGCGCGACCAAGGTCGAAGAAATGAGCATGATGGGCAAGCCGACCGGTGTCTTCCGCATCGTCTTCAAGGACGGCAAGATCTACAACTTCATGGACCAGAGCGAGGGAGGCG
>Ga0315284_10009836_pt1 | contig 13612 bp, 11 predicted proteins | sample YL17G09_16_MG_FD_203696 | JGI IMG/M metagenome (GOLD analysis project Ga0315284, IMG submission 203696) | Sediment microbial communities from Yellowstone Lake, YNP, Wyoming, USA - YL17G09_16 | ecosystem: Environmental > Aquatic > Freshwater > Lake > Sediment | place: USA: Wyoming | collected...
GAATATATTTTAAGTGAAGTGGAAAAAATTGAAGCGTCAGTAACTAACGCATACGAATTTGGAAAATCATTTGCTAGCGAAAGAATCCAATCCGCTGTTAATTCCTTTGATAGATTTGGTAAAGATATAGAACAAGGTGTGAATGAGTTTGCAAAACAAGCCCCCGAAGGTTTGAAAGCAGCACAAAATGCCTTTTGGGTAGGGTTGCAATCGAGCGCTGAGCGTTTGATTAAGGAGAAAACTGGATTTGATATGGCAGAGTGGAGAGAAAGAACAAAAAGATTAGCCGATACCGAAGCGTCACTCCTTACTCAGGGTTTTACAAATGCCAGTATTGAGTATATCCAGGGATTGGAAGACAGACTTAATGCTTTGGAGGGTTCTATTACAAGTAGAGATGTTAAGATTGAAAAATTGGAAGCACAGTTAGCTGATTTACAAGTACAGCTGGCCGAAACAGCAGATCGTGGTAAAAACGGTAAAGGTGACGCCCACGATATTGGTGCGAGCATAGATGATGTCATAGAGTCCCATGTCGAGTCCTAGTAGTTAAATTGGAACCAAATATGAAAGATTTAATAGAATTAAAAAATAGAATTTCTGAATCGCAAATAATTGAGCCTTTTAAATCTGAAATATTAAAGTTTGTTGATGAGATGGTTAGTAAAGGGTATACATTACCAAATCCCGAAAATCGATCAGAGTTTGAGAAATTGAGGAGACTCCTTGGTTTAGCTGAGAAAGCAGCATCGATTATTGAGGGTGGTGCCGGTGAAGTGCAGAAAAATATAGAACAGTTTTTAGCAGGGTTTGAAGAATCATATGCTGTTCTTCAGAGTAAAATTGTTGAAGAACAAGCAAAACAAGTGGCGTTTCATGTGGGAATCGTTGATACAATGAAAGAATTTAAAAGCGACTAAATCCAATTTCTTTCTTCACAAACCCGAAGATTTACCGTATACTTTTTAGGTTATGGAAAAAAGTTCCCTTGATTACATCGTTGTAAAAGGTGCGAGGCAGCACAACTTAAAAAACATTGACCTTGAAATCCCCAAAAACAAAATGGTGGTCTTTACCGGTGTGTCTGGATCGGGAAAATCTTCACTTGCAATGGACACAATATATGCCGAAGGTCAGCGCAGATACGTTGAAAGTTTATCGGCTTATGCTAGACAGTTTTTGGGTGTGATGGACAAACCTGATGTTGATAAAATCGAAGGACTTTCTCCAGCTATCGCCATAGATCAAAAAACCACCTCAAAGAATCCTAGATCGACCGTTGGGACAACCACCGAGATTTATGATTACTTGCGTTTGCTTTATGCCCGTGTTGGGCATCCTCACTGCCCGCAGTGCGGAAGAGAAATAGAGCGCCAAAGTAGTGAGGAAATCACTAATAATATTTTTGAACTAATTCGCAAAGAAAAAGATTTTAAAACCGAGCGAGGCGTCCGCTTTTTAATTTTTGCGCCCATTGTAAAAGATAGAAAAGGTGAATATTCCTCACTTTTTGAGAACTTGAAAAAGCAGGGAATAACTCGCGCCCGAATCGATGGCGAGATCAGAGATTTGAAAGAACAATTTGACCTTATTAAAACGAACAAACACACCATCGACGGTTTAATTTCAAGATATATCGTAAACCACAAAAAACTTAAAGAAGACTTTGGAAGCATTAGAACCTCCATTTTTGAGTCAGTTGAAACATCTCTTCGTTTGGGAGCTGGAAACGTTCTTGTTACGATAGTTTTAGACAAAAGCTTTGACTTTAACGGTAGTCCAGAGGACTATGGGGATTATTTATTTTCAGAAAATTTTGCTTGTCCGTTTTGTAACATTTCTTTACCTGATTTGGAACCTCGAAGCTTTTCGTTTAATTCCCCGCATGGGGCATGCCCGAATTGTGACGGGCTTGGAACAATTCGAGAGATTGATGAGAGTTTGGTGATAAATCCGCGTTTATCTATTGACGAAGGAGGAGTTATTCCTTGGGCAAGAATGTTTGAGCATATTAGCTGGACCCAAAATGTGGTTAAAGCTGTAGCAAAAAAGTATGGAATTTCTTTGAGCGTTCCAATTGGAGAGCTTCCCGAAAGATCAAAAAAGATAATTTTGTATGGTATTCCCCATGAACACTTTAGAACCACGTATATAACTCATGATGGTCGGGAGCACACATATGACGCTCGTTTTGAGGGAGTGATCCCAAATCTGGTTCGTAGATATAAGGAAACCGAATCGGAATATATTCGAAAAGAAATAGAACGCTATATGATTTTGGAGAACTGCCCTGTTTGTCATGGTTCACGAATGAAAAAAGAAGCGCTTTCTGTGGTTATTGATAATAAAAATATTTGGGAAGTGACAGATATGTCGGTGGCGGCAGCTCAAATGTGGTTTTGTGAACTTCCTTCTGTTTTAACTGAACGTGAGAAGAAAATCGCCGGGGTAATTATCAAAGAAATAAACTATCGGCTAAAGTTTTTGATTGATGTTGGGCTTTCGTATCTTACATTAAGTAGATCTTCTGCACATCTTTCAGGAGGTGAGGCCCAGCGTATTAGACTTGCATCTCAAATTGGATCGGGTTTATCAGGAGTTTTGTATGTTTTAGATGAGCCCTCGATTGGTTTGCATCAGAAAGATCAAGCAAAACTTATTAGAACTCTCCATTATCTTCGGGATTTGGGAAATACAGTGGTGGTTGTAGAACACGACGCTGAAACAATACTTCAAAGTGATTATATTTTTGACTTTGGTCCCGGAGCGGGGGAGCACGGGGGAAAAATCGTGGCCGAGGGCCCACCCTCAGATATTAAAAATAATAAAAACTCTCTAACTGGGAGATACTTATCGGGTGAGCTTGTTGTTGGTAAAAACGGCAAACTTTTAAGTGGCGAAGCAGACGACAAAGTAAAAAAAGCTATTGATGGAAGAAAACTTGAGCTTTTGGGGGCAAGGGGGAGAAACTTAAAGAATATTAATGTTGAAATCCCCCTTGGAAAAACCGTATGCGTGACAGGAGTTTCGGGTTCTGGAAAATCAACTTTAATAATGGACACGCTTTATACGGCGCTACGACAAGAGTTTGGTTTGAAGATCGATGAAAAGCCCGAGGAGTTTTTGGGTATTAAAGGTGTTGAAAATATTACAAATGTAGTGGCAATTGATCAAAGTCCAATTGGGAGAACTCCGAAATCAAATCCTGCGACGTACACAAAAACCTTTGATCACGTTCGTGAGTTATTCTCAAAAACGGAGGAAGCCAGAATTCGAGGTTATAAGCCGGGAAGATTTAGTTTTAATGTTAAAGGTGGAAGATGTGAGGCATGCGGTGGTGAAGGCCAAATAAGAATTGAGATGCAGTTTATGCCTGATGTTTATGTAAACTGTGAGGTTTGTGGGGGCAAAAGGTATAACCGCGAGGCCTTAGAAATTCGTTATAAAGGTAAAAATATCTCGGATGTTTTGGATATGGCTGTGGAGGAGGCGTTGAAATTTTTTGAAAACATCCCCCAAATTAGAAGAAAACTTCAAACTTTGTACGATGTCGGACTTGGGTATATTAGACTTGGACAGCCAGCTCCTACACTTTCGGGAGGGGAGGCTCAGCGAGTAAAACTTGCTACTGAGCTTTCAAAGCGTTCCACAGGAAGTACGTTTTATATTTTAGATGAGCCAACAACAGGTCTTCATTTTGCCGACTTAGAAAATCTTATAGGTATATTTAAAAGGTTTACAGCTAGGGGAAATACAGTTGTAGTTATTGAGCATAATCTTGATGTGGTCGCTAATTCTGACTGGGTGATTGATCTTGGCCCTGAGGGCGGAGATGATGGCGGCCAGCTTATTTTCTCCGGGTCGCGAGAGGATCTTTTGCGGCATAAAACCTCCTACACTGCGGAGGCCTTAAGAAAACACCTAGAGTAGTTTATTGTTGATATTTTCTATAGATTCTTCAAAATCCTCTTTTAGTACAAAATATTTTGGTAGTTCCAGATAATCCTTTTGTTGTTGATCTGCTCGACTTATACTGTTCTCAGACATAACTTGTAGCGTATCCACTTTTATATCCAGTTTACCGAGCTTGGTTTCGATAACCTCAAGTCTGAAGTCAGTATTTTGTGATATCTTTTCCATCCTTATAGTTCGAATATCTATTTCATAAAGTTTATTCTCAATTCCAACTATTTTGATATCGATTTCTCCTAATTTAGTTTCTATACTCGTTATTCGTATTTCTAAACCATCCATTCGGGTTTCAAGATTGGCCATTCGGGTCTCTAAACTATCCAACCGAGCCTCTAAATTATCAAACCGGGTTTCTAAGTTGCCCAGTCGTTTGTTTATGGAAAGAATAGAATTATAAATTAAGTTAAGGTCTACTGTTTTTGGCATTGGTAAAACACTACAACACTAGTTAGTATTTATCAAGTCTCTTTCGATTTCACTTCCTTCAAAAGTTTCGTAAGTTACGTTTGTAGAATTTCTGGGTAAGTAGATTGTGCGGCTTTGGGAGGGGGCAAGCGGCTTTCCAAAAATGTACACAAAAACCTTTCCTTCGTTTTCTAGAGAATATTTCTTTCTTCCAAAGAGTATTTGAATGGGATTGAAATTAAACTTTTTATGCAGAACGAGTTTTTCTTGGAAGTTTAAGTTTGAATTTACATTTTGGGAAAAATCTACTTGAATAAGTTTTTCGTTTTCGTCCGTTCTGTACATTCCAGCGGGGAGAGGATATTCGGAGCTTTTGCCTTTTATCACAAAAGCAAAGTGGTTTGTATCAAGTTTTGAAAAGTAATCTATACCCTTTGAGGTGTTTCCCCAAGTTGGATCAATTTGTACCCACCCAAATTTTGGATCATAATATTCAGCCCAAGCATGAAGAGTATCCCCACTTTTTAAGTTAATTGAGACCGGTGTGTTTTTATCAGAATTATTAAACGCATAACCGTTTATTTCCCTCGCTGGTATTCCCATTGCTCTTGCTAACGCAATAAAAGTATCTGTAAATTCCATGCAGGCAACAGAACTGCTGTTTGTTAGGGTGTTATATGCTCCTTTTCTTTCTACAAAAATCTTTTTAGAGGATTCTATATCGTATGAGAGGTTTTCGACGAGGAAGTTGTAAATTTTATAAGCGTTTTCCGAGGTATTTAAGTTTTTATCATAAAGCTGCTTTTCAAGCGTAATCACGGGTTTGGAGTGTGTTTCCCAAAACTTTTGACTTTTTGTGTAGGTAAGGGCAATACCTCTTGGAATATTTTTTATATTTCCCCCAAAGACCGGATTTATTTGTCGTGCTAATATTTTCGCCGACCCAATTGTCTCGATCTCAAGCTTTTTCTTGGCAGCAATTTTATATCTGGCAATGGTGTTTCCATCTTTATCTACATAAAGTTTTTGTGGCCAGGGTTTAATTATTGAGTAGCTAACCTGCTGAAGTTCTTTTATATCGGGCGGTAGAGCGATTTCATAAATTCTGGAAAAGAATGAGGGGTTTTCTAGCTGGTATCCTAACTTAAAGTTTAATATTTGATATTCACCAAAAGATGCGGTGATACCTTTTTTTGTTAAATTTTCTTTCGTGAAATAGTAGATTGTACTTCCACTTTCTTCTTTTTCGATGGCAGGGTTTGGTGAAACGAAGATCTTTGGTCCAAGATTTTTGGGTACCTCAAGTTTTACATTATACAAGGTAGTGTTTTCGGTAATGTGGGATTTTGGAACATTAATATTCCAAATCCTTCCAACTCTGCTTGCTACATCTAGGGTTTTGTATTTGATTGTGAACTTTTTTTGGACTCCCTTTCCAAGAGCTGATTCGTTAAAGAATATTTTTAAAGTAGTGTTGTCTTTTTCAATGGTTTTTTTAACGCTGGTAGGATTTTTTCCTTCTATACCACTTTCGTCATATACGGAAACTTGGTTGATAGTTAGAGCGTAGCTTGTAGCTATTACATCATCCGATTGATTTGTTATAACCACATTGTACGAAACCTCCGTTTCGCCCGTTTCGGAAACGGTGTATGTAATATCGTATTCTGTTGAAAACCCAGGGTTTTCTAAAGCGTGCGTTTTGAAAAATAGCGTAGCAATAAATATTAGTAGATTAAAGATAACAAGAAATCTCCTCATGTTTTTAAATGTTACAATAACCGTGTGAATTCCTCAAATCTAAAAGAAAAAGTCGGGTCTCTCCCTCGGCTTCCTGGATGTTATTTGTTTAAAGATAATCGGGAGAGAGTAATATATGTTGGTAAGGCAAAAAGTCTTCGGGATAGAGTTGGTTCATATTTTAATACCAAGATAGAAGTAAATACCAAGACATACGCACTGATTCAAAGGATTAACGACATCGATTTTGTTGAAGCCGGTTCAGACATTGAAGCCCTGATTTTAGAGGCGGAATTAATCAAAAAGCATCGTCCCAAATATAATATAAGTTTAAAAGATGATAAATCTTATTTATATATTGTGATTCGCGCGGGAAAACTTCCGATTGTTTTGACTGCTAGAAAATCTGATATTATGCCAAAGGACGCTGTTTTTGGTCCATATCCTGACGGAGCAACTGCAAAGTATGTCATTCACACCGTGAGAAAGATTTTTCCGTTTCGTGATTGTTCCTCAACAAAATTTTCGCGATATAAAAAACAAGAAAAACCCTGTCTCTATGGCCATATTGGTTTGTGTCAAGCACCGTGTGTGTTTGAAGATGTTAGAAAATATAAGCAAAGTATTAATCATCTTAAGAAACTACTTTCGGGCAGGGGTTTGAAGGTTTTAAAAGACCTAAAAAGGGAAATGAAAATAGCTTCCGAAAAACAAAAGTATGAGGAGGCCCTGTCGTACAGGAATTTAATTCAGAAATTTGAATATATCCGCGAAAAGCATCATCCAGTCCAGGAATACCTCGAAAATCCTTATTTATTGGAAGACAGGGCTTTAGAGTCATTGGAAAGTCTTAAGAATTCTTTGGAAGTTTTGGAGGATCTTCCAAAAAGAATCGAGTGTTACGATGTTTCAAATATTTCGGGAAAGGAAGCAGCTTCGTCGATGGTTATTGCCACAAACGGAAGAATAGATAAAAGTCAGTATAAAAAGTTCAAAATAAAGCTTAAAAGTACACCCGATGACTTTGGGATGTTGCAAGAGGTATTAAGGCGTAGGTTAAAAAGAAATGACTGGCCACACCCCAACTTAATTGTGGTAGATGGTGGAAAAGGTCAGGTTTCGGCGATTTTAGATGTTATGAATGAACTTAAGATTTTTGTGCCACTTCTTGGTCTTGCAAAGAAGTTTGAAACTATTGTTTATAAAAAAGATGGTGAGTTTGTAGAAAAGCGTTTGCCTTCTAGTGATCCTGGATTGAAACTTCTTGTTCAACTTCGTGATGAATCACATAGGTTTGCGCAAAGGTATCATCACTTGCTTCGCGTGAAAAAGCTTCATCTGTAGTACAATATTATTGTATGAGAACTGCCCTAAGAACCTTCGTTTTCATGTATATTGCGGTTCGTGTGGCCGAAAGTGTTATCGGGGGTTTTGTTTTTTCTGGTGAAAAATTACAGACCTTATTGCTTATTGTTGTTGCCCTTTCCGCCTTGTATTTTTTCATAAGGCCTGTGCTTGCCATTATATCGCTACCCACACATGGGGTTGGGTTTTTGTTCCTATCGTTCATCCTTACGACAGTATTACTTTATGTTTTGACGGTTTTTATTCAGGACTTTAGCTTAAAATCATCGAATTTGTCTGATTTGATAATTTTTGGTTTTGTGTTACCATCAAAAAGCCTTACGGCCACAATGTCCACAGTCTTTTCTGCCCTTGTTATCTCGACTGTATGTACCTTTTTTGAATGGCTCTGCCACAAAGGAAAGTAATTGTATGCAAGGGATTATTAAAATAATTCAAGTCTTTTTGGTAGTTATTCTTATAGTGTTAATTTTAATTCAGTCCAAGGGTGGAGGACTTTCCCTTTCTGTTGGAAGTTCCTTTTCGATGTACCGCTCACGAAGAGGAGTTGAAAAGGTTGTGTTTGTCTCTACAATCGTATTTTCGATTCTTCTTATTATTAATTCTTTGCTGATAATTATTTTTAGCTAATATGTCTACTATTAATATTGAGGGAGGAACACCTTTAATTGGTACAGTAAATATCTCTGGATCAACAAATTCGGCAATAAAGCTTATTTATGCTGCAATGTTTTCCAATGAAGATGTTATTTTGGATAACGTCCCAAAAGTTGGGATGGTAGAAAACGATTTGGAGGTTGTGCGAAGCGTTGGAGCAAAAGCCGAGTGGGTAAGTGGGGGAAGACTTCTTTTAAATGGTTCGGGCATTGATTCGTATAAAATCTCTCCCGAACTTGGGAGTAAATATAGAACCTCATATCTTTTTGCAGGAGCGCTTCTCTACAGGTTTGGGAAGGCCCAGTTTCCAAAGATAAACGAGGAGACCCTAAAGTACGGATCAGTAAATAGATTTTTTGAAACTTGGAAGAGTCTTGGAATTACTATAGAAGAGGATAAAGATTTCTATTTGTTGACAGCAGAAAACTTAACTGGTGGACATGTAAGTTTTAAGAACCCGACCCACCTTGGAACAGATAACGCAATATTATCCTCTTTATTTATGTCGGGGGAAACTATTATTAGCAATGCTTCTCAAGAACCAGAGATTGATGATCATATTTCATTTTTAAAAACCATAGGGGCAAATGTTGAGCGTATTGAGCCAACAAAAATCAAGGTCGTTGGCTCAAATATTTTTAAAGGCGGAAGTTTTAGAGTTTGCACAGATAAAGTTGAAGCAGTATTTTTTGCTGCTGCTGCGTTACTAACCGGCGGAAACATTTTGATAAAAGGTGCCGAAAAAGAGTCTTTGGCCGCCTTTATTAACTATCTTTTAAAAATTGGTGCTCGGTTTGAGTTTTCGGGGAGCGAATTAAAAGTTTGGAAGACAGATGAGGAGCTGAACGCGGAAAAAATTACCATTGCTCCCTACCCCGGTCTTATACCCGAGTGGCAATCAATTCTTACTCTTGTTGCAACAAAATCTAATGGTGAGAGTCTTATTCATGATACAGTTTATCCTGATAGATTTGAATATGTTCAGGATTTAAATAGAATGGGAGCTCACATTGAGCTAGTGAAACCTTCAGAGGCGGGATTATCATCGGTTGTTAGTAGTGATGTTTATGATGAAAAACAGGGTGAACCGGCCACTATTGCCAAAGTTTTAGGTCCAGTAAAGCTTAAAGCTACGCGTCTTAATATTGAAACAGCAAGATATGGACCAGTTCTTGTTTTGGCAGCGTTAATAGCCGAGGGTAAAAGCGAAATATTTGACAGTGAAAAAGTTGAAAACGGATTTGAAAATTTTTATGAAAAGTTGAAGAATTTAGGTGCTAAGATAAACTAATGTTTTTACCAACTGACCTAATATTTTTATTCATATCGGTTTTTATATCGTTCTTGCTTTATCCTTTTTGGATCAAATTTATTTATAAGTTTCGAATTGAAGAGGAGTCGAGGCACATCACAAAACAAGGAACACCCACGATGGGGGGTTTGGTGTTTGTTTTTACCGTAGCACTGATTACCCTTTTGTTTAACCGCTCACGAACCCAAACTTTATTTCCAGTGTTTGTAGCAACTCTTGCGGGCCTTCTTGGGATACTAGAAGATTTTACGAAGGCGTATAGAAAGTCAGGTCTTCCAGGATTTTTTGAGTACCATTTGGGAAGGTTTTTTATAAAGAAAAGACCAAGATTTCTTCCAAATTTTTTGTTTAAACCGTGGGATGCTTTCAAAGAATTTTGGAGAATTGTAGGAAGTACAAACGAAAGTGGTATTCAAACGTATCAAAAGTTTTTAGTTCAAGGTTTAATTGGTGGATTTGTTTCATACTGGGCTTACTTTAAGCTGGGATGGGATTACATTTGGTTTCCGCTTATAGGAAATGTTCACTTTGGGTTTATGTACCCAATTTTAATATTCTTTTTGTTTGTAGGAGTCTTAAATGCTTTTGCATTTACAGATGGTTTAGATGGTTTAGCAGGAGGCCTTGCCTTTTTTGCATTTTTAGCATTTTGGGTATTATCGCGGCTATTTCAGTACAATTCATTAGCAATTTTTTGTGCCACGTTTGTGGGGGCGTTAATTCCATTTTTATACTTTAATGTTTTTCCAGCAAGAGTTTTCATGGGAAATGTTGGTTCTCATGTGCTTGGTGCCACAATGGCGGTTTTGGCAGTTATTTTGCATAGAGAAATTGCCTTTTTGTTTATTGGTTTAGTGTTTTTGTTTGATGGTGTGACAAGCCCTCTGCAGCAACTTTCTGTAAAGCTCACACGTAAGAGACTTTTTAGAATGGCTCCAATCCACCATCATTTTGAGATGCTTGGGTGGCCCGAAACAAAAATCACCATGAGGTTTTGGCTCTTTGGAATACTTTTTGGGTTTGTGGGCTTGTTTGTGGCCCTTTTATAACTGCTTATGAAGACAACAAGAAGTCTCTTGATTTCTATTTTTTCCCTTTTAATCTTTGGACTTATCATGATTTATGACGCCACTTCAATTTATTCGAGTGAAGTTTATGGAAGCTCTCATAAGTTTGTGTTACTCCAGTTTGGGTGGATATTAGTTGGGCTTTTGGGGTTTTTGCTGTTTTTCCTTCTTGATTACAGGAAAATCTCGGCAGTTGCTTACAGCTTGTTTTTTGTCTCGTTGTGTTTCTTAGTTTTTTTAGCAGTTGTTAGTTTATTGCCTTGTAATTCCGGAATTTCCTTTACTCCTTGTATAAATGGAGCTAATAGATGGGTATTCTTTAACCCAGCACCCCTTCCTCAAATTCCTTTTCTTGGGGTTTTGGGTTTTCAACCAGCAGAACTCGCTAAACTTAGTTTGATTTTATATCTGGCGTTTCAGATTGCTTTGAAAGCAAGAAAAGAAGATAGCTTTTGGGTTTATTTTATTGCATCGGGTCTGTTTTCTTTTTTGGTTTTACTCCAGCCAAACATGTCTACGGCCATGATGATTTTTCTCATCGGTTCTATAATTTATTTTTCTTCAGGTTTTACACTTAAACCCCTTTTTCTTGTTGGGCCTTTTTTGGTTGTATTAACGATTGCGGTTATTTTAGTTTCTCCGTATAGAAGAATGCGCTTAACAACTTTCCTTACGGGCGAGGGTCGCGAATCTTCAGAGGGTTATCATGCAAGACAAATTACCATTGCTCTTGGTTCTGGTGGTTTTTCTGGTGTAGGATTTGGCCAGTCACGCCAAAAGTATCAGTATTTACCAGAAGTAGCATCCGATTCGATTTTTGCCATTATTGGTGAAGAACTTGGTTTTATTGGGACGACTTTTGTTTTAATGTTTTTTAGTTATTTTTTGTATCTTGGATTTCTAACCGTAAAAAATGCTCCCGATCTTTTGGGAAGACTTTTGGCTGTGGGGATTACCTCATGGATGGGTTTGCAATTTTTTGTGAATGCGGCAGCAATGACAAAAATAATACCTTTAACAGGCGTTCCCATGCCTCTTATTTCGTACGGAGGTTCCTCCATGGTTTTTAGCTTAATGGGCCTAGGGGTTCTTGCCAACATCAGTAAGCAGTCCTGATATATAATAGTTTTGATGAAGATAGTAATTACCGGTGGACATCATAATTCAGCACTTCCAGTTATAGATATTTTAAAAAAGGAAAACGCTGAGATTTATTGGTTTGGTCATAGACATTCGTTAAAGGGTAGTAAAGCTGATACTCTTGAATATAAAGAAATTACCGCTCTTAATATTCCGTTTGTAGAACTTTCCGCTGGGAAATTCTACAAAACTTACGATCCAATACGTTTGTTAAAAATTCCATTTGGATTTTTTCAGGCCTTTTATTATTTATTAAAAATTCGCCCCAAGGCGATTTTGTCCTTTGGAGGATACCTTGCTGTACCGGTTATTCTTGCCGGGTGGGTTTTGGGAATTCCTTCAGTGACACACGAACAAACGGTAGTTTTAGGTTGGGCAAACAAACTTATTTCAAAATTTGCCAAAAAAATTCTCATATCTTGGGAGGAATCAGAGAAGTATTTTCCGAAAAATAAAGTTGTGTATACAGGAATTCCACTTAGGGAAAGCGTTTTTGCATCGCAATCAAATCATTTTGATGTAAATAAAAAACTTCCTACTATTTATATAACCGGAGGTAAAACCGGCGCGCACAAGATAAACGAGTTTATTGGGAAAGTACTTCTGGAATTGTTAGAAGTTTGTAATGTGATTCATCAGTGTGGGGAACATTCCGTTCATCGTGACGACAAGAAACTTGAAGAGATTTATAAGAACCCAGAGGAAAAACCCAAGGGAAAATATTTTATTCGCACATTTGTTTTTGAAGATGAGATTGGAGAGGTTTTTGAAAAAGCCGATTTGGTTGTATCTCGTGCCGGTGCTCACATCATAAACGAACTTCTAGCGCTGGAAAAACCCTGTATTTTAATTCCGATTCCTTGGGTTTCACACAACGAGCAGTATAAAAACGCGAAAGTTTTAGAAGAGTATGGTTTGGCCGAAATTTTAGCCGAAAAGGATTTAACACCCGAAAACTTTTTAGGAATTCTTAAAGGGATGCTATCAGATCTTGGAAAATATAAGCTAAATGATAAAAATGCACGAGAACTCCTAAAAAAGGACTCTGCCAAACTTATTGCCGATGAAGTATTCAAGATATCCAGAACCTAAAGAGAAGGTCAAAAGACCTTCTCTGATAAGGGTTTTTATTAGAAGACATAGTTTTAAAATTAAATGTTTGTATCTTACCTTTTTGCTTTTAGGAGCTCTAGGTCTTTTTTATTATCTTTTTTTCTATAAAGACACTTTTAAAATAAACAGAATCGAGATTTCTGGCCCCAATAAATTTGTGAATTTAAGTGACGTGAAAAAATTGACCGAGGGTTATGCTATATCGAAAAATATCTTTGTTGTAAATTTGGATGTTATGAAGAAAAATCTTTCGGACGCATTTCTTGCGGCCAAAGGTTTTGGAATAAAAAGAATATTTCCATCTGCCCTGAAAGTTAAAGTCGAAGAAAGATCCCCCATGGCTTTGGTCTCAAGCACAAAAGATGGAAAACTCTACATGGTTGATGATGAGGGTTTCGTTCTTGGCTTAGTTGAAGGTAGCTTCCTAGGTTTACCCCGTGTTACATACGAGGGTGATGTAATGATCGGCCATTTTATTGATAAAAATGTTGTTCCAGTATATCTTGAACTTCTTGACGGCTTAAAGCGTGAAGACCTTAAAGCGAGTAGTATGAGTATAAACGATAAATATTCCAATATATTTTTGGAGAACAACATTGCAGTTCTCATTGGAAATGATAAAGACAAGGAGAACGCTTTCAAGTCGATTGCAGCTTTAATCAAAAAGCTAGGTCTTGAAGGAAAAAAGCTTAGAAAAATTGATTTACGTTATGATAAAGTAATAGTATTATATGACTAATTCCTCTTAATCTATGCCTAAAGAACGAATAATTACCGGAATTGACATAGGGACGACCAAAATAAGTACAATAGTTGCTTCCGTTTCAGAAAATAAAGCTTC
>Ga0315284_10009837_pt1 | contig 13612 bp, 18 predicted proteins | sample YL17G09_16_MG_FD_203696 | JGI IMG/M metagenome (GOLD analysis project Ga0315284, IMG submission 203696) | Sediment microbial communities from Yellowstone Lake, YNP, Wyoming, USA - YL17G09_16 | ecosystem: Environmental > Aquatic > Freshwater > Lake > Sediment | place: USA: Wyoming | collected...
TTTGATAATATCTACAACACCTCTCCTCAAAATACTTCCAAGCCATTTTCAAAGCACTCGTGCAGGAATTGGTGAATAAACAATAATAATGTTTTCCTTCGGGCGAGATATAGTCGGAAAATTCCTTTTCAAACGCCTCACACTCCTTACCTCTAGCGAGCCAACCTGACCTTAAAACTCTGGCTTGCGCTTGGATTTCTTCTTGTCCTATCTCGGGCTTTGTATTAACTATCATTTGGCCTCCTTGCCGACACCCACAAATGATGAGGATGGTCTGTCGGCCTTAAAATTATTCTATCAAACCCCACTTCCTCTAGGTTCTTCTTCAAAAGCGCAAAATCAAATCCTGTGTAGTGAAAATTGCCTTCATTGCACTGTTGGCCGTAAATACCTCGCAGATTGTAAGTATAGTCGCCTTCAGGCGTAGTTTTATCTTTATCAAGCCAGTCCTTTGCCGTATTGTCTAAATCAATCGTTGCAAGTGTAATAAGTCCATCAGGTTTTAGAACTCTAAACCACTCTTTAAGCACAGATACTATTTTAGTTCTAGGCAAGTGTTCTATGACCATTTGAGCTAATATCTCATCTGTCGAGCAATCATCGTATTTCAAGTCGCAGACATCCATCTTAACAATCCCGGCAACATCAGTATAAAGGTCAATGTTTTCCCAACCTTTCAGCAGTTTTTTACCCGCACCCAAGTTTAAGCGTTTCATCGTTTGAATAAATAATTATTTTGCTCTACATAAGGTGTATGAATAATCCAATGCCTTATTAAAGGATAATTGAATTTTAACCCCATAATCTCAAACTGTCCAGTGGTGAATAGCTGATAATTATGCGCCTTCCACGCCCAACGCATATCCGGTTCGGAAATTAAAATATACTTTTTAGCCACTCGGCAAAACTCGGCGAAAGCTATTGTTGGAGAAATCGCCTGTTTGAAACAATCCTTGCAGTAAATTAAATCAAACGCCTCGTTTTCAAAGTCCATAAAGTGCATATCCATATTTCTGGCCATGAATCCTTGTTCTCGAATCTTTGCGTTTTGTCCCTTGTTGACTTGGATACCTATAACTTCATAACCAGCATTTCTGAACTCTTTTATCTCCGTTCCATCGCCACAGCCGACTACAAGGACTGTTTTAACGCCATCAGGCGTTGATTTAACCAATTCCTTAATTTGCTTAATCTGATTCTCTGAAGGTACATCCTCTTGAGTGGAAATATCCAATATCAAATCCCACTTTTCTTGCAGTGTGCCTTTTAAGGATTTTAGAATTTCAAGTTTGCTTTTTTCAGTTCTGATACAACCTCCTCATAAGTTTTTATTTTTATGCCTGAACTGTAATAACCGTCCCAGTTATCATAACTTCCAACTTTCGGAGCTTTCTCCTTCTCCAACTTTTTGTCATTTCTTTTCTGGCATTCCTTAATCGGCTTATCAAGCCAAAACTTTATATCCGCTTGAATATCAGAGTCGCAGGAAACTATTATCGTAATCGGCGAGTCAAGGTACTCTACTAAAGTATCAATTTGCTTGGCGTCTAATCGCTTTATCACTTCGTCGTCAAGCAAAACTGTCTTATAACCCAAATGCTCTAAAGCCAAATGCAGTTTATAAGCTATGGTCGTTTTACCCGATGAAGGTATGCCGTTAATCAGAATTTTCATACTTTTTGACTCTATTCTCTTTTCTCGCTCTTAAGTATTCTTTGTCATCTTTGTCTTTGGGTTCAGTACTCGAAGAAGTATCGAATTTATGCTCGACCTTCGCATTCTCCAGATAAGCCAATACTCGTCCGGACTTTGAGACCCCTTGAGAGAATATCCAATCCTGCTCGCCGTGATAGAAGTCGTTTTCTTCCCACCTAAAACTCTTATAGACCTCAACGGGAGCAGCGATACAAGCCCCGCCTAAGTGTTGTACTATTCCGATATAATGCTTATCTAAATACCCGTCTCTGATCCTCGGAGACCCGCCTGGGTGGTCTATAAGTCCTTCAATATAAGGTGAGACTACCAATCCATGTGTTCTCTCGAAGACATCAACAATCGCTTCAAGCCAACCCTCGCTGATAAATTCAAGATCGTTATCAACCTTTATGATAATGTCATACTCAAACCCGATCTTATCCAATAAATAATTAGAACCCCTTGAAATACCGAGATTCTTTTCTTCGGTGTAGAGTTTGAGGTTATAATCTTTCTCCTTGTCGCAAAGCCAAGTCCAAGTTTTATCTGTTGAACCTTGATCCAAGATATAATGGTCAAATGGATACTTAGTCATCTTCCGCATACTCTCCAAAGTGTCCATCGTGTATTTGAGACGATTCATTGTAAGAGTATAGACGGCAACTTTCAATTCAGGTCTTTTGCCAACTATCGTCTTATCAGGCCAAATTTTACACCCCTGAATACTGAATCCTCTCAATTCATCTTGCGCTTGAGGAGTAAATATATCCACTCCCCTTTTAACCATTTCATCTCGTTTCTTATGGCTCTTTAAGGTGTTGTTATTCCTGTGAGAATAATAATCGGTAATTATAAGCGGCACTCTCCTAAACTTCTTACCCGCTTTGGCCATACGAACCCACAAATTATAGTCCGCAAAGTATTCTAACGACTCATCCCAGCCTCCGCAGGACAGGATGGCCTCTTTGCGACAGAGTACATCGGAAGTGTCAATGTAATTCTGCTTGGATAAAAGAGACAAATTAAACTCCGAGCGCGGTTCGCCGGGGAGGTTCGGCTGTTTGCCCGTCTCATCAATCACCATCCTGTCCCCATAGAGAACATCTACCGGTTCTCGCTGGTACTCTTGATAGAGAGCCTGTAAATGGTCTTTACGGTAAGAATTATCTGAATCAAGATAGGCTATCAAATCACTTTTAGCGGCTAAAGTCCCCTCGTTTTTAGGTCTGGTGTGATTGCCGAAGTTCTTGCGATAAATATAAGCAATCCGTTCATCTTTCGGTAATTTATCCTTTATATCCTCTCCGCCGTCCTGAACAACAACTATCTCAAAATCTTGGAAGGTCTGGTTCAGAACACTCGGTATCGCTCTTTCGATCAATCTTTCGGTATATCGGTCGTGCGAAGTTATCACTACACTGATTTTCGCCATTTCTCTCCTTATTAAATATTTTATCGTAATTATTATACCATTCTTTGGTCTTATTTTGTATAAGCGGCCAAGCCGTCTATTTCTCCCATGCCAACACATCCTCTGACCAGACAAGGTGCAATTCCCTGTCATCCTTCCCAAGGGCGTCTTTGGAAGGAAGCAGGATAGTATTGCCTGAAAAGTAGTTGTAATAAATCACCTCTCCCTTTTTGTAGGCTGTCCCCTCGCCAACTTCCAAGATTGTGGCCTTACAAACAATCAAATCCTCCCGTTCCTTTTTTGGCTTAGGCAAGATAATCCCCGATTTGGTGGTATCTTCCCTCTCCTTTAACTTAATCGGCTCGGTTAATAAGAACCCTTTAGTTGGTTTAATCATCTACCTCCTCTTATTATTTTAGACAACATTACTCTTACTTGGCGCGGTTTCAAAACACCTTTTATTTGTAATCTATGAATAAGTCCTCTTAATGACCGATGGGCGTGTCCATCATCTCCATACTTTAAGGTAGCGTTTTTATAAATGTTTCCCGGCGGAATACCGCCGATAAATTTTGTATAGCAAAATAAGGCGTCGTTGCCGCCGTGATAAATATGTTTTCCCCTGTTTGAATGTCTTACTACCTTAATTCCCTTAATGTCGAGGAATTTTGGCAATGCTGAACGTAACATTGTCCTCCCGAGTAGTTTTCAGACCTTGCGCCCTTTTGGTCTGATAAGAGCGCAAAGACTACTTATTAGTAGTTATTCAAAGCTGATGCCGATTCTAATCTGACGAATGCAGATGGAGTCAAAGCTCTGGTTGCGAACGAGAAGTAATAACCAGCTGTTGAATAACCATTGACAGACGAGGCCGGAGCCGGGTCTTTAACGATTATATCAACATCTTCAAGGTCGCTGATACCAAATGACTCTTCGCCTAGAATGTAGGACTGATACACAGTCGCTGAAGCTGATTGCGCAATGTTCCAAGAACCGACTGCGCTATTCCACGCTTCAGTGGTTTTAATAAACCTAATCTTGTGTATCTCGCCGACTTCACCCTTGAGGATATTGCTGAATGTTCGAGTGTCATATTTAACAACATCCTGCCAATTTGTGTCGGAGGAAACGTCGTACAAAACGTCCGGGTGCGCAACTGCGACATAGAAACCGTCAGAGTGAGGTTCTACATCGAGTCTTTCCAGCTTATTGCGAGCGGTGCGGAAATCAGCGACATCTGCGGCGTAAATCGAACTTTGCGCTACAGTTGCCCTTGAAGCCGCCCCATCGGTATAAGCCGCCATTCCACCAGTCGTAAGGTTGGTGTCGCGGATAACCCTGTCCATCTTCGCGGCGGCGTGTCTTGAGAGTTTGCTCATTACTTCGGTCATCGAGCCAGTCAACCATGTTTTAGCAAGATGTCGGGAGATTTGAACAGCGTCATTATACGGAATAAGATATGCTGTCTTGTCTCCGCCGGAAAGCACGTAGGCTGTGGGGTCTGTCAATCTATTACTTTATAACCCTTGCGGGCGATTGGTCATTTCTGCCAATTCTTAATGTTTCCATTAAGTTTAGACTGTCGCTTCCTCAATGTCATTGAGGTCTCTTCGCTCAGTCGTTGCGGTCGGTTTTGCGTGTGGTCTATTATCGTTGTTGAGTAATTTCATTTTGCCCCAACAATCTTCCATAAAAATAGTTTCTTTTTCGGTTCGTCTAGCAAACCTGCATTTGGTTTGTTTTCTATTTTTTTGAAAGTTTATTGCTAACTTTGCTTGTTCGTGTTTGATTCGCAAATATGGTTCAATTATCTTCAGAAAACTTGCTGCTTGATTGGAATTAAGTCGCCAAATATAATTTGTACGCCAATTCTTTTCAATGTTCGCATATCTTGTTTTTATACAACCACCGAATACTTTATATAACCAGTCAATCGGTTCTCGGTAATTATTGCTTATAAAAACAAGCAATTCATAACGATAATTATTACCATATGGTTTGCCAGCTCGATAGATGCTCACACATCCCTCGCCATCGAACAAACCAGCAATATAAGACCTTTCCACTGTACGCAATTCCTTACCTCTGGTTGTCATATTATTATTCATACCTGTAGTATACCATACACCTACAGCTTATGTCAAATAACTTAGAGTTCCCAAGGTATTTAGAAGAGATTTAATGAGAACAACTATTTTATTCTCGGTCGCGGCTGTGGTATGTAACGACATATCAGCCATAGACAACCAGTGAATAATCTCACCATTTTGCCCGGGTGCTTTTCCCATTTCACCTAGATCACGGAAAACCAGTCGAGATCGGAGTTCTTTTAAGAACTTCTCAATCCACACTTGCTTCATCAGAGTAGCTGACATCGAAGCCGATGTATTATGTGCCATAACTACTCCTTAATTTTTCAAGTTACTTAACTTACCTGTCGATCTCCCCAGTTCTGGTTCACATAAGCCTCTTTCTCTGGGAGAGTGAGCTTATTGAACGCTTCCTGGGTCATTCCTTCATTGGACTTTGCCCCAGCTTTCTCCGAAAAAGATCGGGTTTTCTGGAGCATCTCCTTTTCCTTCTTCTGCGCTCCTATCTTTTCCGCTTGGCTTGATTGTGATGTTCTCAACTTATTTATTCGTTGAGCGGCGTCATACAAGGTTTTTGCTTGGCCTGATCGGTACATCGCGACTGTCGCGTCTGCAGAGTTGGGATCATCTTTGATGTAGGGAAAGTCCCTGTACACCCGATCCAAATCAACTTCCTCTCTGGCCGCTTGCCTTGCCGTTTCGCCACTTGCCATCGCGTAATACTGGGCAGTTGCTTGCTCGTAAGCCGGAGCGTCTAATGTTCCGTCTTCAAGCGTGAAATTCTGCCACTTAGGGGCGCCGGAAACTCGCTGTTGCCTTGATAGCTGATCGAAGGCTTGCGCTTTTTCCTGAACCTCTTTGTAATTGCCAAGTTTTCCCTCAAGATTTTGATGCATTTCTGCAATTTCTTTCTTGCTTCTACCACGATAAACCTCTGGCAATTCTTCATCCTCGCTACCCTCGGCTGATTCTTCTTCCTCGGACGATTCAGTTGACTCATCGGTGTCAACAACCTGTTCCTCTTGGACGTTGTCTTGAAGAGCAACCTCGGTGTCAACGCTACCCTTTTGGTCTTCCATATCTACCTTTCTGGACGCTTTCGCGCTACCCATTATTGGCTAATTCACTTCGTATCAGCCAAGAATGTCCTTTTTCTTTGGAGGCGGTTCTTTCAAGATATTTTCTATAAATGAATGAAACTTCTTAATAACTTCGGCTTGTCCGGCGTAATATGCCCCCCACTTACCCATTTCTTGAGCTTTAAGATAAATCAGATTGTCTTTTATCTCACGGGTGATATTCTCTTCGGCCTGATTAAACCAATCGTCAATTATCTCCCAACCCTTAGTGGTGATTGTCTCCTGAATAAAAGCTGATTTTTCTTCTCTTTTCATTGTTTAGCTTGCTGTTGAGCTTGTATTTTCTCCAAATCCATCTGATGTTTAACCATCATATCGTTTTGATTTTGTTGTTGGCCTTGCTGTTGCTGTTGCTGTTCGGCCGTCTGTTGTTCTTGTTGCATTGCCATCATCTGTTCAGGCGGAGTAAAAAATCTTTCAGGGTTCTCTATGTCCAAATAATCTGCCGCTTCAATGATTGCGTCCATAGCGTTGAATCCTTGAATTGACACTGCTTGTCCGACCCAAGTCATAAAGTTTTGATATTTAGTTTGTTTGTCAATATACCCTACCGAACCTGGGATTATCTCAACCTGATAATCGGTCATCATCAGGACTTCTTTGGCAATCGCCGCTCTTTGCGTCCCTTGCGGCCCGGAAATCTTAATCAGTTTTTCCTCGGTTTCGGATAAGTACTGTCTATCTAACTCGAGGAATAATTGAGCTGTTTTCCGCAATACATTCTTTTCAAATCTCCTTAAGGTTAAATCAAATCTAGTTCGAGCTTCAGCGACAATTGTTTGTATTCCACCCATTGTCCCAGCTGTTTTATCAGTGGCCGCTTGAGGCACGCCGCCAGAGTATCCTGAAAATCCTGCCCCCCGTTCAATTTCCTTGTTTATTTCTTCGCCAACTAAGAAGGCGCTTTGCTGAATTGAACCTTTGCTAAGAGGGAAGACAGCGTCAGGTGAACTCATATGTACTACCGGATAACCTTCTAAAATAGCGTCCTCGTCCACTTCCCGTCCCGATACAACTCCAAACTGCCGTGATAGAAGCGAGGAAGCATACTCTATCCTCTGGGTCATTGTGATATTGTGAACTTTTTGCAAGTCCTGTATCGGTTCTAAAACCCCGATTCCCAAAAACTCATGTGGAACTTTTACATATCTCATTGCCACAAAAGGTTTGCGTCCGTGATTGTCGGGATTGTCCTCATCTCTTATAACTATGGACTCTCCGGCGACTGTAATTACCTGATCATCCTCCCAATACTCTAAGAGGTGAACTTTATCCTTGAATCTTTCATTGTTAGCTTTGGACTTTATCGTCCTCGCCTGTCCTACTCCGCTTATGTCCTTCTTAACCGAGTCGGCTTCCACACTGTCAATGTCCTTGTAAATACCTTCCTGCTCTTTTTCTCTTAAATAATCCTTGTCAACCCACTTTTCGTAAATACAATACTTGGATTGTGAAATGCTCTTAGCTCCCGGCTGATAGTAAAAGTTCTCAATCGGTATATGCTCAAAAGTCGGATCATCAAAGGATTTTTTGACGACTGATACTTTTTGCTCTGAAACCTGCCCCATCTCATCTGTTACAAGCTGTCCGAATGGGTCAATCATCGGCTGATCTTCAAACTGTGTTATAAGTTGCGTGTCCCAACAGACTTTAGCCACCGCCGTCCCGCAGACAAACATTTCAGTAATAAACGAGATATACTCTTCGTCCATTGGCTCTTCGGCGGTTGGGTTGTCAAACTGATATTCTAACAGCGCTGATACAAGTTTCTCTGCTTCCTCAAACCCGTCATCTCTGGCTGAAGCTAAAATCTTTGGTGTTTTGACAAACATCTTCGAGAGTAGTCCGATTGTAATCGCGAACCCGACAGGATTGAATACCTTAACGATTGAACCCTTTTCCTTGTAGAACCGCCATAAACGGTACATATCTCTAAACAACTCAAAACTCTGGTTCTGATTTCTTTTAGACGCTTCGTAGGCGTTTAAGACCTTTGTCAAAGAACTAATATCATCAGCGACCCTATCAGTCTCTTGAGGTATGTTAGGTTTGAATTGAGTTGGTTGCAATGCTTGATCCACAATTAACTCTTTTGCACATCTCAATCTATTTGTCAAGAGACCAATTCGTTCTGATTAGTCCAATTCGATGAAAATACATATAACTTCGTCTATTTTCGGCTGATTTTGGCGAAAATCCTATAAAATATGTGTTTGATATAAAATTACGATGGTTGAAATCCCGTAAACACACTTTAGAGCAGGTTAGATTACCAGGCTTAACTTTACCCCCACATATTATGCACCGAAACATCTTTCCTCCTCTGGAATTTGTGGGAAAAACCGAGATCATCCGCAGTGGTAACTTTTTCGAGTTTTAGAGGTTTAGTCATCAACCCTCCCGCCATCTCCTCATCGTCATTCATCGCCAAAGCGTCGAGAATATCATCGTGTTCAGCCACCGGAAATCTCAACATCTCATCTTCCAAATCTACAAAATCAATTGGCTCTCCCACAAAATAAACCGATCCTGATTCAAAATAAGACGTTTGACTTTCAATCCTCTGAATTTTTGAGGTTTTAGTTTTTATCTCCACTACTTCAAAAAACTCATCCCTTCGCCTCATCTCCTCTTCTAAAATAGGTCTTAAAGTAAATTCAAAGGCGCTCTGTTCAATTCCTACTTTGTCCACCGAATAATGCTTGCGTAAATCGAATATCTTATTGATTAGTTCACTCTCGGAATATCTTGCTCTCCTAGCATAAGGAAAATACCTAAAATTCTCTTGGTCTTTTTTCCTAACCGATATGCCGGTATAGTCGGCAGTCTTGACTAAAGAATAAGCTCTGTCAACTGTCATCGTGGTATAAAACTGCTTATCAGGTAGTTTGTCTAAATACTTAATCCAACTTTTCTTGAACTTCGCCGACTCATCGTCAACAGGGTTGTTGAGGTACTGCGTCGAAAAGAGGTAGCTCCCCTGCGCTTTTTTAATCTCTTCTAAAACCTCCTTTGAAAACCTTGAAGGGAATATCGGCTCGCCGCTCTCGTTGTAGCAAGAGTGAACCTGCGGCACATACTCTTGCGAATGTTCTTTTATAAGCCAAGCGTAAAGGTCGTTGAAGTGATACCTGGTCCCGATTACAACCACATCCCCTGAAGGATCGAGCAATGATAAACATAACTTGAACCACACCTTTGTCTTTTCTATCTGCTCGGGTGTGTTGACTGTCTCGGTATTTACTATGTCATCAGCGACAATACAATTATGAACCACAAGACCATTGCAATAAAAATCGTGTGTATCGGCAACCTGAATATCGTATACCATTCCGCTATAGCATCGAGTCCTAATTTTCCTGATTGGAACTACCCAAAACTGTGGTGTAAAAAACGATCTAAATGGCTTAAATTCTTTTTGTTTTTGCTCTATACCCAGCAAAACTTTTAACAATGGATGAGTGGTTGATAAATTCCAGCTTCTATTGAAGTGGCAAATATTATTTACTACCAAACCCATTCCTTCTTCTTTTTTAGAAATTGAAAAACTTGATGGTATTCCGATTTTAGTCAATAACAACTGTATTCCAGAAAGTAAATCCTTTGAAATACTCGAAAAAGAGACAGTATCTCCACAAATACAACCGTCTCCCCTGAAATACCCAACTAACAGTTCTCTTTGCAAATTAAAAGTATTATTAAGAAAAAACGGAGGAATAATTTTATTGCCAGCTCTATCTCCACATTTTTTGGTTAATTCCTTAAAGTCATTATCCGAAAAGCACACCATCAATGTAGAATTTTTTGTTTCTCTTATACTACATTCTTGACCCAACACACTCTTTACAATCTGCTGTGCGTCCTTTGCCAAGTACATCTCTTTATTTGAAAAAGTCAATCGTATCTGCCCGCCGCCAACTGTTCTACATCCCTCTGCTAACCAATAACCTATCAACCGCCAAATATCTTTATTTTTTGCCAGGTTCGCAATTCTCTTATTTGTTTTACTAATCAAACTATTTTTTGAACGACATCGAGGCACAACCAACATATCCTTTTCTGTAATTTCTCCTGCGGTTTTCCATTCAAATCTATCGCCACTCCAAACATATATTCTATGATCTTTCGTAAATTTGCTACTTTTCACCTGATATTGAGGAAGTATTTCCACAATATCTTTATTGCTCTCTTTTTGTATATATTTGACAATAGAATGGAATTTACCGTCCGAAGACAAAACCCTCAATCCTTTTCTCAATTTTTCTGCTTTAATAAAACCATTTGAGGTCAACACCTCTGTTTCTGGCACTAAACAATCATAGTGCTGGCTAACCAACGACTGACCCACTCCAGCAACCTGTATAGTCGGTTCTTTAAGGTTTTTACTGCGTCCTCTAACGATTATCTCTGTTTCAGTCCATTTGTCGTCTCGATTAACCTGATCGCCTATGATTGCTCGCAATTTCTCATTTCTTTCAAAATGTCCTTTTATTTCTCTTAAAAAACTCTTGGCGTTTTGCAAGGTGGCGTTAGCGATTAAGATTCTTATATTAGGGTTCTGCGCTATTCGATAGATAACATAGCCGATAGTAATCATTGAGCTATTGTGAGTTGAGATAAGAGACCTGCCGATAAGGTAGATGCCATCTTTGTTCTCTACTTCTATACAAGAAACAGGCACGCTTGGACAAGAAATCACATTTATAATCCTCTTGCGCCTTGGATATTGAGGGTTCGACAAATACTTTAATTTTCTCTCCAATCTAAAAACTGGTTCTCGTCTATGTCCGTTAAAAGTTATTTGGAAAAATCGTCTCTCCCTGTTCTTATACAAACCATATCGAGTATGTAAAGATGGATTCAATCCCAATGTCTGACATAATACATAAACATCGTTGGCTAACCGCTCACTAGCAGAACAATAAATACATTGGCCGTGTTTCCGTTCGCAAGAGCCATCTGTATCCATCAATCCTTCGAGTAACGCCTGTCTATCCTCTAACGACGAATGCAATAACTGAAAAGGTATAAATTTTTCCTTAAATATACCCAATTTTCTTAAAACATTATTTAATGGCGAACTATATTTTTTGTTCTTGATACCATAATCAACCGAGACAGATAATCCCCTTTTATACTTATGAATTTTATACTTTATTCCGCAATCCTCTATATTGCGGGTCAAATTTTCTATGTCCTGAGCAGATGTGGATATATCGTTTTTTCCCCTAGTTCCATCGCCTAACCACAAACCAATAATATACGCAGGATAATCAAACCTTGATCCATCAGCTATTTTAACGACTGGTATAGTCGGGTATGGCCTCGATCTATAAGTTTGCGATCGCTGACATTCTTGCAATAATTCTCGCGTATTGATCAATTTTTTAGTCCACTTTTCCCGTCTGTTCTTATATCCAATTCTTGCGCACGAACAAACATCTACACGCCAAAGATGGTCGCCGCTAACTTTTACTGAAGTATTATCCGAAAAAAATACTTCATAACAATCAGCATCATCAAAAATCGGTGTTTTGGCTATTATTTTAGTCGGATAACCGTCAGAACCATAAACAAAATCTCCTACCTTTAATTCTCCGTGCTTCTTAAACCCAGAAGGAGTGAATACGGGATAATTTAAATCTACCGCTTTAAAATGGCCTCTTGGCCATAAGTGCAGTTGTCGTCTACCGCCATTTTGAACGGAGTCGCACATCAGCCGGTGCGGACTCTCGGCCATTTCCTTATAATCTAAAACTTCATTGTTAAAATGATAGAGACCGCCTATGCTTTTCTCCAGCCGTATCTGCCCTTCAATGAGTTGGTCTTGGTTCATTTAGTCGTTTCTTCCAAACTATCTAGAACACCCTCTATATATTCTCTTAATAGTTCTAGTTCGGTTGTCGCTCCTGCATCATCAACCGAGTTGATATAACCGCTTAACTCGGCAAGGATATGTTCTAATACTTTCTTCATCTTTCTCTCCTCTTTCTCTCCTCTTTAGGCGGTTTATAACTTGCCCCAAAAATCATCATAATCATAAAAATAAGGATTATTCCTGCGCCGATTATTATTGGTATGTACATCGTAGTCTCCGGGGTGAGCATTTTTGATTCACTCTATCTTTTTAGCCCAACTATCAAATAAAAGTAGAATACTCAATGCTCTGTTGGCAAAAGTTGCTTAACTCTTGTTGTCTTTTCTTTCACTCCAACCTCCCTTTTATCTCCTCAACATTTTTCTTATGCACCCTTGCTAATACTTTATAAGAGTATTCTGCTCTGTCCTCGTCTGTGAGGGGGGTTTGATTTATTTGGAGAGCTAGGTTGACATTAGTTCCGCTTCCTTCTGGTTCGCCGTCAATCTTGTCAACGATATGCTGTCTGTTTTTCGGATCAGCCAAATATCTATCTATAAAGATTTGGAATCTATTTGGGTCGCTTTCAAATATGTGTCTTATGGTTTCAACAATAGAAATAGAGTTCTTGGGTCTGCCTAGTGCGTTGCCATTCCAATCTTTGCCACTTTTGAACGGCTTGAGATTTCTTAGTTTCTTCGCAGTTCCATCTATGATTTCTTCATTATTTTGCGACATCTATTTGTACCCTTAATTGCTTCTCGCAAAGTCCTAATAACTCATCAACACTTATGTTATAAAACTCAAATGTTATTTCTGCACCATTGACCCCATCAAAAACCTTTGGCTTTATCTTCGGATCGCTGGTGGCTGTGGTAGAGATTACTGCCACGACTTCCACTTCACCTCCTCAAGTTGTTATAGATTTCTTTCCATTCGTACTCCTTAACCGGTCTAACCTCGTGCTTTTGTTTTAATTTCTTATAGAGGCCGGGAAATTTCTTGTCGAACCAATCCTGTCCTTTGGGGTCTTCGTGCCAACTATCGCCAGCCCAACGATGACAACCGGCACATAAAGCTATTATATTTTCCGGATCGGCCGCTATCACCCCCTTGGCTTTGACCGGAATAATGTGCGAAGCGTGGATTTGCTTATATTCGCCTGTCGCCCCGCATTTTTGACAAGTAAAATTATCTCTTTCCTTCGCTCTTTGTTTCGCTTGGTCTATTGCCTTCTGTCGAAAAGTCATTCTCCTTCCCCTTCTTATTTTTATCTTCTAACTTCCGCCTTAACTTTCTTTTAGTTCCTCTCAAAATCCGTGTTCCTCTTAACCATTTATCTTTACAGCGCGCCAAAAATTTCTGCCACTTTCTCTTTTTTCTTTCAGAGTTTTTTTCTTTGCGATTTTCCGTTCTGTAT
>Ga0315284_10009838_pt1 | contig 13610 bp, 9 predicted proteins | sample YL17G09_16_MG_FD_203696 | JGI IMG/M metagenome (GOLD analysis project Ga0315284, IMG submission 203696) | Sediment microbial communities from Yellowstone Lake, YNP, Wyoming, USA - YL17G09_16 | ecosystem: Environmental > Aquatic > Freshwater > Lake > Sediment | place: USA: Wyoming | collected...
GGGACGAGGGTGCTCAGGCTTCGCGCCGGGCTTTCCTTTGCCTTCGCAATGGCGGCAGTCCAAGTCGTCCTTCTTGTTCTCTTGGGCGAAAGGAATCCCGGCGGCCTTGTGGCTCTCTGCGCGGGCGACCTTGCGCTCAGCGCGATCTTCGGGGCGCTGAATCAGCGCAAGCAGAGCCGGTCCGCAAGGTGGCGGCGCGCGAGCGCTCTCAAGGAACGGCACGACAAGGAGACCTTCGAACCGGCGCTCAACATCTACCACTTCATCGACCGGGAAGGAACCGTGCTACGGCGCAATGAGGCATCAAGAACTGCCATTGGGCACCTCACGAGACGTTCGCTCCAGCTTTCGGAGTACGTCCACCCAGAGGACACGGACCGCATGAAGGCCGAACTCATCCGACTGTTCGAACGCGAGGAGATCCGTGGGGTGAAGCTCCGTTTCATGTCGGAGGAGCGAAAGGCCTTCCCGGTTGAACTCCGTGGGACGCGAATCACGGATCGCCTCGCCGTCCTGGAGGCACGGGATCGCAGTCGAGAAGACGAGCTCGAACGCAGGATGATGGAGACGGAGGCTCGGTACCGCATTCTCATCGAGAAGGCTATTGACACGCTCGACTCGGGCATCATCATCACAGACCCACGGCAGGAAGTCGTATGGGCCAACGCCACCACCGGTCACTTCTTCGGCATCGACAGGGACCGTCTGATCGGCGTGGATGCGAAGCGCGCCAGGTCTCGATACCTTGGCGTGTTCGAAGAAGCCCAGTCGTTCTCCGATGCTGTCGAGAAGGCCGTCGAATCGAATGCGCGCATCGAGTCGATGACGTGCCATGTCCGCCCTTCCCTAGGGCGCGAGGAACGCGTCCTCGAGTACCGGTCGATCCCCATCGAGACGGGCGGGCGCATTGACCACTTCATCGACGTCACGGAGCTGAAGCGGCTGGAAGCGGACCTGCGCGAGAATACAGACAACCTGGAGAAGTCGAACGAGAAGCTCGAAGAGTTCTCCCACGTCGTGTCGCACGATCTGAAGGAACCGCTGCGCACGATCGAGGCGTTCAGCGGGTTCCTCCTCGAGGATTACCACGACAAGCTCGACGAGGAGGGCGTCGACTATCTCAACACGCTGAAGCGAACGTCGGGTCGCATGCGCCAACTGATCAACGATCTCCTGAGTCTGGCGAGTATCCACATGGACACGGCGTCGTTCGAGCGCATCAACACCCAGCGAGTCCTCGAGGAGGTCCAGGAAGACCTCGAAGTGCGCCTTCAGGGGGTGAACCTGCAGGTTGTCGACGACTTGCCGCCCGTCAAGGGGAGCAAGGTGCGCATCCACGAACTGTTCAGCAATCTCATCGTGAACGCCATCAAGTACAACGACAAGGCCCTGCCGACAGTTCGCGTCGGGTGGCAAGAGGAAGCGAGGAATGACGGAACGGTGACGTTCTTCGTCGAGGACAACGGGATCGGCATCGAGGAACGCTATCAAGAGCGCATCTTCGGGATCTTCGAGAAGCTGAACCCGCGAGAGGACGTCGAGGGAACGGGAGCTGGTTTGGCGATCTGCAAACGCATCGTGGAAGAGCACGGCGGCAAGATCTGGGTCAACTCGGAAGTTGGCAAAGGAAGCACGTTCTTCTTTACTATCCCAAGAGCACGAGAGGTGGAATCCAATGCATAACCTCGAAAAGATGAAAGTGCTGGTGGTCGAGGACAACCCGAACGACGTTACGATCATCAAGCGAGCCATGCGCAAGAGCGACGCCAAGTGCGAGCTGTACTTCGCACACGACGGCGAGGAAGCGCTGAACATGCTGTACCGGACGGGGGAGTATCAAGACACACCACGCCCGGACCTGATTCTTCTCGACATCAATCTGCCGAAGATCAACGGCCTTGAGGTCCTGGCGAAGATCAAGGAGGACGCGCATCTTCGCCGCATCCCCGTGATCGTCCTGACGATATCGGAGCGAGAAGAGGACATGGTCAAGGCGTACGACAGCGGCGCCGCGAGCTACATGACGAAGCCGGTCGATTCGAAGGACTTCGAACGCCTACTGCAAACGGTTCAGGACTACTGGCGCATCGCGCAGATCTCTCCCAAGTAGCGTTGACAGACCGGGGACACTCGTCCGCTTCGGACGCCGCGGCGGTACGCGGCGTCCGTCGCCAGCGGCTGCTCGGCGGCACCCGCCTGGGACCTGGTGTTTGCCGGTCGCCCACTATGCTGTCGACGGCTTGTGATAGACGCGTGAGGTTCGGGCGAAGCCTATCCGACTTCCCCACCGGAACGAGAGCCCGGTGGAACTCGACGCGCGCAGGGAGTGCGGTGGGGCTGTTCAACGCGACCCTCGGCAGTACAGGAAAAGGATTTGGGGTCACGACCAACGGTTCTTACCCCAGGGAAGGTGGATGAGGTAGCAGGTCCACCTTCCCTTCCCCCCTTTCGGCACAACGCAGGAGAAACCTCGAGCCTGTCTAGTTTTGCCATCGTGTGGACAGCCAATCACCGCAGAGCGCGCAGAGGACGCAGAGAGAGCAGGGTCACTGAACAACACCTCCAGGCCTCACGACGGAGTCTGGAACGAGGCCCGAGGACTCGAAGATGAGGGCTGCCGTTCCTCGGCGCTCTCTGCCGTGAGCGCACCAACGCGTGGACAGCCAATCACCGCAGAGCGCGCAGAGGACGCAGAGAGCAGAGTCACTGCAGCGTCGCACGCGTTCGGTTCTGACGAGAGAACGCGCCGCACTCGGGCTTAAGAAGAGAGTGCTAATGCGCTCGATCTTCACGAAAGAGCGCACCGCACCCTGTTGTGCGAGGCGGCTCGACGGTTCTCGTTGTCAAGCCGCTGGGGAGAAGCCTTGCTGAATGGCGGCTTCTCCTGACCGGGTTTCTATCGTAGAGGCCGGAGGCAATGACGTCGGAGGCCAAGCTCTCGGCACCAACAAAACGCCGAGAGCCAAGCTCACGACGCTACAGTGGAGAGGTGGAATCGTCGCGAGCCCCTTGGCTTCTCTTGGCGAGCTTCGCGTGATGCACGCGCCGTCTCGCGCCAAGGCCTGAAGTGTCCACACCGTTCCGACACTGGACACTCTAGCCGCCAGCGATGAATTCGTCGTAGACAACCGCCGCCGCCAGGCGCACATCGGCGCGCTCCTCGTCGGTCAGATCTACTCCTGCCGCGGCGACAATCCGGTCCATCGCCATCCTCACCGCGGCAGGCACGTCAAACAGCGGAGCCGTAGCGTCCGCGCGCCCATAGGAGACAGCCGCAACGTCCGTAGCGATGCGCGCCCACGAGGGATTGACCAGCATGCTTCGCACCGCGAACGTCACGGCCTTCGCCCGCCGCTCTTCGTCGGCCGGGCCGTCGCGCAGCACGACGTGAAGGGCGCTCTCGAATTGCTCGTTCAGATCGAGAATCGAGGCAGAGAACCCCTGGGCGATCAGATCGGGCACGTTAGGTGGCGAGGCCGCAATGTCGGATCGCCCGTAGAAGACGGCGACAACGTCGGTAGAGACCCGGACCCACGAGGGATTGACCAGCATGCTTCGCACGGCAAAGGTCACAGCCATCGCCCACCGCGCCTCGTCCTCGGGGGCGTCGCGCAATGCGGTGTCGAGCACGTTCTCAAACCCCTCATTCAGATCGTGAATCGAGGCGAAGAACCCTTGAGCGACCAAGGAGGCCTCCACGTCCGTCGGCAAGTTCCCCGCCTCACTCAGGGCCGCGAGCGCCGTCGCGAAGGTCGAGCAGAATCCCTCGCTCGCCACGCGAAGGCGCACGAGAGCCCCGAGCCCTTGTACGGTCTGGGACGGAGGCTGAACGATCCACTCCTCGTGAAGAACCTGGAGGGCGTCGAGGAAGCGCGCCCAGGCTGTACTGAGGCCCGCGGGGACAGCGACCGCCGTTCCTGCGAAGAGGTGGTCGCCGAACGATCTGTAGAGAGCTTCGAGCGGCGCGAACTCCGCGTAGGCATCGGCGAAGTCGCTTCCAAGCCGCGCCTGCGGCCATGCCATGGCGGGCATCGCGACGGCAACCAAGACGAGAAGCGCAACTCCCAGGGCACGCATCGCCATCGAGTATACCTGGCCTACGGCGCTGTGAGAGCGGGACCTGCCATGCAGCCAGACAGGATCCGAGAACGCGCCACACCTTGTCGTCTGTATTCCTATCTGCGTTTTCCGGAATCCCCGGCAAACCGATGCCATTTGTCAGACGCCAGTGACCCGTATAGAATGGGGCAGAAGAGTTGGGCACCGGAATTCCGGTGGAACAAAGGAGATCCAAGGAGGTCGCGTTGAAAAGACTGCTAGCGGTCGTCCTCGTGCTGACGCTGGGCTTGTCCGTCGCAGGCTGGGCGGCAGGGAAGATTGGCATTGTCTATGATGTTGGTGGACCCGGGGACTTGTCGTTCAACGACATGGCGTACCTGGGAGCCTCGAGAGCAGCAAGCGAGTTCGGAATGACGATCACGTCTCTCGAGAGCGCCACGGCAGATGACTACTATCCGAACGTCCAGACCCTTGCCGCGAGCGGCGAGTGCGCGATCATCATCGGCATTGGTTTCATGATGCAAGATGCTGTTTCGCTTGTGGCCACCGAGTATCCGAACCAGAAGTTCGCGATCATCGATGGCTACTTGGACGGCCCGAACATCCAGGTTCTCGGGTCCAAGGAAAACGAGATGTCGGCGCTGATCGGCGCACTGAGCGGCCTGCTGGCCTCGCAGTACGGCTACCGGTACGTCGGCGTCGTGCTCGGCATGGAAATCCCAGTCCTGTACCACTTCGAGGCCGGGTTCCGTTTCGGCGTGGATTGGGCGTTCAACGAGTATCAGAACCGCGGTTTGGGGATCCCAGCCGACGTCGGCATGCTGTATGTGTACACGGGGTCGTTCGACGATGTTGCCCTCGGCAAGAGCAACGCCCAGGCGCAGTTGGCGCAGGGCGCTGTGGGCGTCTTCAATGTCGCCGGGAAGCTCGGCATCGGCATGATTGACGCCGTTGAGGAGACACACATTGCGATGGGCACGACGACGGCCCCAACCGGAGCGCCGTACTTCTTTGGCGTTGACGCCAACCAAGACTGGATGAAGCTCGGCCTCTACGGCCTCGCGAGCGGGATGAAGCGAGTCGACAACCAAGCCTACGGCGCCGTCAAGGACGTCGTCAACGGAACGTTCGTGGGCGGTTTCAAGACGTCGGGCTTGGCGGAAGGCGGGGTCAGCATCTCAAAGGAACAAGATCTCGTCGACGCCCTTCCGTTTGCAGTCCAGACCGGCAGGATCACGCTGGCGGACTCAGCCCTAATCATCCGCAACTGGGAGGCGAACCGAAACGCGATTCCAGCGTTCGTCTGGCAGCTGATAAGCGATCTCGAGGCGGGCATTCTCGATGGGTCGATCGTCGTTCCGACAGCCAACACCAAAGCCGAGATGGAGGCCATCCGGGCGCTCTATCCTCTCCCCTAGCTGGGAGCCCTATTCTGAATGAACCAAGGGAGACGGGAGCGTTGCTCTCGTCTCCCTTTGCTAGGGAAACCGGGGGAATCTCATGTCAGCGCGAGAAGACGTGAAGGCGCCTCAGGCGGCGTGCCTGTTGCGCGCAGAGGGAATCACCAAGGTGTACGGGGACGGCACGGTGGCCGTTGAGGGAATTACTCTCGACGTGCGACCCGGCGAGATCCTTGGGATGCTCGGCGAGAACGGGGCGGGGAAGACGACGCTCACGAAGATCCTGTCGGGACTCCTCCCGCCGACTAGCGGGCAGGTCGTGTCTCCGCGCGGCCTCGTACGGTTCGCAAGCCCTCGTGAGGCGCTCGACTTCGGGATCGGAATGGTGCATCAGCACTTCGCCCTCGTGGGTACGTTCACGGCGGTGGAGAACGTCACGCTCAGTCATGAGCGTCCGTTCTCGCGAGTCCGGCTCGGCCAGACGCGCGCACAACTGCAGAAGCTCATGGAACAGAGCGGGCTCCGCGTGCCGCTCGACGTTCCCGTCGAGAAGCTCGCTGTGGGGGAGCAGCAGCGAGTTGAGATCCTGAAGGTCCTGTCGCGAGACGTATCGCTGCTGATTCTCGACGAGCCGACGTCCGTCCTGACGCCTGTGGAGGTTGACGTGTTGTTCGCCCTCCTGCACCGCCTGCGCGACGCTGGGAAGTCGATCATCCTGATCACCCATAAGCTACGAGAAGTTAGCTCGGTCACTGAACGCATCGTCGTGCTGCGCCACGGGCGGTTGGTCGGGGATGTCGCCACACGCTCCGTGACTCGCGAGCAACTCGCAAGGTTGATGGTCGGCGAGATGGCCGCCCCAGCGGTGGGAGCGGCCATTGAACTTGCGGAGGAGACGCAGCTGCTCGGACAGGACGAGGAGAAGACGGGCCCAGGAATCCTTCACGTGACCGGGCTGACTGTGAAGGGGAACACCCAAGAGGTGGCCGTTAGGGATTTGTCGTTCGATGTCCACGGCGGCGAGGTCTTCGGGATCGCCGGAGTAGAGGGAAACGGCCAATCCGAGCTCGTGGAGTCGTTGGGTGGCCTCCGCACCGCCGTTCACGGACGAGCGACGATCCGGGGAATGGATATCTTGGGAAAGGATCCGCGTCAGATCTACCGCCTCGGCGTTGCCCACATCCCGGAGGATCGTTGGAAGCTCGGCCTGGTCCTCCCATTCACGTTGGCCGAAAACGCCATCCTCGGGATCCAACGCTGGAAGGAGTTCTGCGGATTCCTAGGATTCCTGCGCAAGAGGCGGATCACCGCACACGTGCGCCAGTTGATGGACCGGTTTGGGATCCAGGCCACCGGGCCGAACGCCCCAGCCAAGAGCCTGTCAGGCGGCAACCAGCAGAAGCTGATCGTCGGGCGCGAGCTGGCCAAGGACCCGGCGATCATCATCGCAGCGCAGCCGACGCGAGGTCTCGACATCGGCGCCGCCCACTACATCCGCGAGCTTCTCGTCGAGATGCGCCGCCGGGGACGGGCCATCCTCCTTGTGTCGGCTGATCTGGACGAGGTTCTCGCGCTATCTGACCGGATCGCCATCATGTACGAGGGCCATTTTGTCGCTGTGGGACGGCCGTCGGAGTTCGATCGAGCGCGAATCGGCCTGCTGATGGGCGGGGCCGGCGCCAAGGAGGCGGCATGAAGCGCAAGCTTGCTGAAAGGATCCCGGCAAGACGGCGGTCGCTGACCGGTCTCAGCCCCGTTCTCGAGTCCATGCTGGCAGGAGCCCTCGGCCTTCTGGTCGGGGTTGTAGTCATGGTCATATGGGGGTACAACCCCTGGGCGGCCATCGCTGCGCTCTTCACTGGCGCCTACGGAAGCCTCACTGGGTTCGCCAGTGCGCTGGCCAAGGCAACCCCTCTGCTCCTGACCGCCTTGACGTTCTCGATCTGTGTCCGGGCGGGGATGTTCAACATCGGGGCTGAGGGACAGCTCTTCATGGGGACGCTCGCCGCCGTCGCCGTCAGTCTGGTGGTCCTGCCTCCGGGAGTCGACCAAATCGTGAGGCTCGTCCTCGCCATGGTCGCCGGTGCTCTGTGGGGTCTCGTGCCGGCGCTGCTCAAGGTAACCCGTGGGGTGTCCGAGGTCATCTCGACGATCATGTTCAACTGGATCGCGCGATGGCTCGCACTCTATCTCGTGCTCAACATCCTCTTCGACCCGCTTCGCGCGGAGAAGACGATCAGCATCCCGGTGAGCGGCCGCTTGCCCCTGCTGATGCGAGGAACGACCCTCTCGGTGGGTCTCTTCGTGGCGATCGCCTTCGCGTTGATCGTGTACTTCATCGTTTGGCACACGGTGATCGGCTACGAAATTCGGGCGGCGGGACTTAATCCGACGGCCGCGAAGTACGGGGGCATCAATAGCCGACGGACGATGTTGCTGAGTTTCACCCTAGGCGGCATGGCTGCCGGTCTCGCCGGCGCCTGCTACGTCATGGGAACGCCTCCAACCTACGGCGTCTTCGCGGGGCTTCCCGAACTGACAAACCTTGGCTTCGACGGCATGGCCGTCGCCATGGTCGGGAGGAATCACCCGATCGGGATCATCTTCTCGGCGATCTTCTTTGGGGGACTGAACGCCGGCGGCCGCGCGATGCAGTTCCGCGCCGGCGTGCCACTGGAGATGGTCCGCGTGGTCAATGGGACCGTCGTGCTGGCGATGGCGATCCCCGAGCTCATCCGGATCTTCCCGCTGGTCAAGAGCGGCGTCCAGAGGATGATCTCGTCCGTGCGGCCCCGCCGTGGAGCAGATTCGGGGGATATTCCTAGCGATCCGGATTCCTCCACGTCACGAGGCGACACCACACGGAAGGAGGAGAGAGACGCATGAGCCTGGACTACTTCTGGATGGTACTCATCATGTCGCTCCAGGCAATGGTCCCGCTCGTCCTCACGGCGGTGGGTGAGATCATCGGAGAGACCGCAGGCCTATTCAACATCGGCCTCGAGGGGATCCTTCTGATGAGTGCGTTCACCGGCGTCCTGGGGGCGAAGCTCGGCGGCCCTTGGGTGGGGCTGCTGGTGGGCATGGTTACGGGAGGCACGATGTCGCTTGTCTTCTCCGTGATCGCGACTCGCTTGAAGGGGAGCCAGATGATCGCCGGGATTGGGATCAACCTCTTCGCTCTCGGATTGGTGGCCTTTGGCCTCGCTGCCGGCCCTCTTTTTGTTTCAGAAGGGATGCGCCTACATGCGATCCAGACTCCGGTCGGGATGGGCCTGAGCCCCATCGTGATCGTCGCGCTCGTTGTGCCATTCATCGCCTACTACTTCCTGAAGCGGACGCGCGCCGGTCTGATACTGAAGGCGGTAGGAGAGAATCCAGAGGCCGCGGACGTCGCGGGGATCAACGTGCTTCGTGTGCGTTTGCTGGCTACGACGTTTGGCGGCATCCTCGCCGGACTGGCCGGCGCCTACATCAGCGTCTCCTGGGTCGGGTCCATGACGAAGGAAATCTCCGGTGGGCGAGGGTTCATCGCGCTGGCCACGGTGGTCTTCAGCGGGCTGAATCCGCTGCTGGCCCTCGTCGGCGGCTTCATCTTCGGCTTCTTCGAAAGCCTGGCGCTCTGGATCCGCAATTTGCCGGCGCTCAAGGCGATTCCGACGCAGTTAATCGCTATGACTCCCTACGTGGTCACGTTGCTCGTGGTCACAGGCGTCATCGGGCGCGTTCGGTTCCCGAAGGCACTAGGGGAACCGTACAAACGCGAATAGAGGATGCCTTGGTTCCGAGGCTGCTAGGATCTATGATCGAGGTATGAGGATCACTCGGCGGCCGGCGAGGATGTCCTCGCCGCGTGAGCCGGGGGTAGCGTTCTACAGGAGGTGCGCAATGCGGAGAATCGTGGTGTTGGCTCTCGTCGTAGTGCTGGCTCTGAGCGTGCTCGGAGCTGCAAAGGGCGCATTGGGATCGCAGGATAACCCAATCCAGATGCTCTTGGTTCCCTCCACCCAGGGAGAAGCGATCAAGCAGATCGGCGACCAGATCGCGCAGGCTCTGTATGGCCTGACCGGGTTGTACATCGACGCCGTCCTTCAGCCGGACTACGCCGCAATGGTGGAGAGCTTCGCAACGTCTGAGGGAAACATGTTCGGTATGCCCACCAGCGCTCAGTACATCGCTATCTACGAGCGGACGAACGGCAACTGCGCCATCCGGCTTTGCTCCGTGCGATATGGGCTTCTGTACTACTACGCGGCGATCTACGCGCGCCGCGATAGCGGCATCATGACCCTCACCGACTGTAATGGGAAGATCTGGGCGGCAACCGATCAGATCTCGGGATCGGGCTACATCATCCCCAAGGCGGTCTTCGACGGGTGGGGCATCCAGCCAAGCCAGACCATCATGACCGGCAGCCACGCGAATGCCATCACCGCGGTGGTCAACGGACAGGCGGACTTCGCAACCTGCTACTACACTGCTCCTGTTGCTCCAACTGGCATGACCGCAACGTGGCAGTATGGCGACGACCCGGAGCGATGGATCTACGACGACTACAACGGTGCTCCCTACCCAGTTGACGTACGGGGAAAGCTGAACGACGTGCGAAGCAGCATCGTGTCGACATTCAACGTTGAGAGTCTCATCTCGGACTTCAAGGTCGTGCAGTTGATCGGAGAAAGCATTCCGAACGACGGCGTCTGCTTTGGGCCGGACTTCCCAACGGACGTCGCCGACGTGATCGTCAATGCAATCAAGACCCACATTGCATCGGACGCAGGGAAAGCTTTGTGGAGTTCCAAGACGTTCTACGCGTGGAACGCAGTCGCGGACGTCACGGACTCGTTCTACGATCCTCTCCGCGTGGTCATGAATATTGCGATCCCCACGCGGTAGCGTGTGCACAGAGATCTAGGGTTGATGACGAGCGGGAGGGAGAGTGCTCCCTCCCGCTTCTTGTGAAGGGAGGCAGGCGAATGGATGACCTCCTGGTCGTCGAGCACCTGACGAAGGTCTACGCGCGCGGAGACGTCCTGGCGCTGGATGATGTGAGCTTCTCGGTCAAGCGGGGGGAGTTCCTCGTCGTCATCGGGCTGTCCGGGTCGGGGAAGTCGACCCTGCTGCGCTGCATCAATCGCCTGATCGAGCCAACCGCCGGGCGGGTCCTGTTCGACGGAATCGACGTCACCACGGCCTCTGCTAAGGGGCTCCGTGAGGTGCGCAGGCAGATGGCGATGATCTTCCAGCAGTTCAACCTAGTGAAGAGGTCCTCCGTTCTCACGAACGTCCTGTCTGGCCGGCTGGGCTACATCTCGCCGTGGCTCACCGCCGCACACCGGTTCCCGCGCAGCGATATCCAAGCCGCCCTGGCAAGTCTCGAGCGCGTCGGGATTCCCGAGCAGGCCTACAAGCGCGCCGACGAGTTGTCCGGGGGGCAACAGCAGCGAGTCGGGATCGCGCGGGCCCTGATGCAGGGGCCGCAGCTTCTCATGGCTGACGAGCCGGTAGCGAGCTTGGATCCAGCGACGGCCAATTCCATCTTCCGCTACCTCGAGGAGATCAATCACCAGGAGGGGGTCACCGTCTTGTGCAGCCTGCACTTCCTGAGCCTTGCCCGGCGGTACGGGACCCGAATCCTGGCTCTGAAGGACGGGAAGATCGTCTTTGAGGGGCTTCCTGTAGAAATCGATGAGATCCGATTTAAGGAGATCTATGGAGAAGACGCGGAAGAGGTCGAGATCCGCTAGGCCTCATAGCATATGGTGTGCTCTGGGGGATCTCAAACCGCGCGCATTCGCGCTTCTCTTTGATTGGGCGTCGTGGGGGTACGTCGCCTACGGCGTGATCTACCTCCTGAACCACTATTGGTACAAGGTCCACGTGAACTACTATGGAACCCTCACGGTCCCGTCTTGGGGCTGGCTTCCCATAGTGCTCGGCACATTCGAACTTGCGGTCCTAGGACAGGCAGCCGGTCAAAGCCTGGGGCTGAGTCTCTTTGGGCTAAAGCTCTTGACGACCGACCGGGACTACCCACGGCCGGCCGCCAGGCTGGGCCGATTCCTTTGGTGGCACGTTTCTGCGCTCTCTCTTCCCATTCAGTCGGTCCGCCTGGTCCAAGGAAAGAGCCTTCTGCACGATGGGATGAGCGGCACCTGCATGTTCGCGCTTAAGGAGGTCAAGCAGGACATTCCTGTCAGGAAGCCCCGCCGATGGTACTTCTCCTTCCGCGGTCTGGTCGGAATCGGCCTGATCGCGATCACGTTCTGGGTGGGATGGCTTACGACGAAGATCGATCTCGGCATGCTCTTCGGCCGAGCCTCCCGGTCTGTGTATCTTTGGAAGGATCTCGTCAGGCCGAGCTTCGAGCACTTCGCGACCATCGATCCAAGGGTCGGGGACACCTTTTGGGGCGCCACCATTCTGGGAGGACTGATCCAGTCCATCTACATGGCCCTGTTGGCCACGCTCCTCGGAGGCGTTATTGCCCTTCCGTTGAGCTTCCTTGGGGCTCGCAACATTATGGGGTTCAACGCGCTGGGTTGGATCGTCTACACGGTCACCCGGACCTTTTTCAACGTTTTTCGCTCGATCGAATCCATCTTGTGGGGCGTCGTGTTTGCCGTCTGGGTCGGTTTCGGCGCGTTCGCCGGCGTCCTTGCACTGACGATCCACACCATCGCCGCGCTGGGGAAACTCTACTCGGAGCAGGTGGAATCGATCGACCCAGGTCCCCTGGAAGCCATTGCCGCGACTGGCGCACGGCGGTGGCAGGTCGTTCTGTACGGGGTCGTCCCTCAGGTCGTCCCCTCCTTCCTGGCCTTTTCCCTCTATCGCTGGGACATCAACGTCCGCATGTCCACGGTCATCGCTCTGGTTGGCGGAGGCGGGATAGGCCAGATCCTCTTCTACTACAAGAACGCGGTAGGCCTGATCAAGAACTCGTGGAACCAGGTCGGTGCCGTAGTTGTGTGCATTGTGGTTGTCGTGTGGGCGCTCGACTACATCAGCGCGCGCGTGAGGGAGAGGATCACCTAGCATGGAGGAGCGCTACTACGCCGGGTTCATGAAGAAGAGACCGCAGTTCATGAGCTCTCTTCTCGAGACACGCAAGCGAGTGACTGTGTTCCTCGTTGATGTCGTAGCGATTCTCTATGTCTGGCTTACGGCGTCCTACTGCCTGGCGATGCTCTTCCTCCACGGAGGGGGGGGCGCGGGACTACCTTGGTGGGCGATCATCGTGGCAGTGGAGGCGACCGCCCTGTGGGAGAACCTGGGCGTCTCCATCGGGATGAAGCTGCTGAGGGTTCGCCTTGTCGCCAAGGACTCGGGCTCACCCACTCTGGTGAGGCGGCTAGTTCGCTTTCTCGTCTGGCACGTCTCCGGACTCCCTCTCATCGGGATCTTGGCCATGAGCGGCGGCCTCGCTTGGCACGATCGCGCAAGCGGTCTCCGGGTCGTGCGCTCCGAGGATGTTTCCCGGGTGCGACGCCCGCTCTACGCACAGAGTTGGTTCATCGCAGTGGCGTTGCTGGTTTTGGCCAGCATTGCGACGGCCATGCTCGTGACGGGCGTGAATTTTCGTGCGTTCTTCTCAGGAGCCGGCAAGACCGCTCGGATCTGGGCCGCTTTCCTCAGGCCGGATTGGTCCATTCTCGGAGACGGCATCCGTCTTCTCTTGGTCACGATCTTCATGGCGTTCATGGCTACGTTCTTCGGCGTTGTCCTGGCGGTGCCGCTCAGCTTTGCCGCCGCACGCAATCTGACCGGCGGATGGATCGGCAGGCCGGTCTACTTCCTCGTTCGGACTACCATGAGCATCATCCGGTCGATCGAGCCGATCATCTGGGCGATCATTTTCATCGTCTGGATTAAGGTTGGGGCGTTTCCCGGCGTGCTCGCCCTGTTCGTCCACTCCGTGGCTGACCTGACGAAGCTCTATTCCGAACGGCTGGAATCGATCGATCCCGGCCCTGTAGAGGCAATCCGCGCTACGGGCGCGACGCAGCTTCAGGTGATCCTCTACGGGATCGTCCCTCAGATAGTCAATCCCTTCCTCTCGTTCACCCTTTACCGCTGGGACATCAACGTCCGCATGGCCACGATCATCGGCATCGTGGGGGGTGGGGGAATCGGCGAGCGGCTCTATCA
>Ga0315284_10009839_pt1 | contig 13610 bp, 18 predicted proteins | sample YL17G09_16_MG_FD_203696 | JGI IMG/M metagenome (GOLD analysis project Ga0315284, IMG submission 203696) | Sediment microbial communities from Yellowstone Lake, YNP, Wyoming, USA - YL17G09_16 | ecosystem: Environmental > Aquatic > Freshwater > Lake > Sediment | place: USA: Wyoming | collected...
CTTACAATCACCCCCCCCCCCTCCCTCTCCCCCATCAAAAACTATCAACGCACCATAAATTGCGCCAGGTCCCCAACCACTTTGCTCGACGGCGTCACTTTGACGATGTCTCCCAGCGCAACGTTGGCTGCCGCGTACGCGGCCTTCACCCTGTCCCAGCCGCTCAACCCCGACCCCATCGTGTCGTCGTCGTCCAAAAGCCCCAGGCTGAGCGCCTGGAACTTCAAGTTGGTGTACTGCCCTCCCGGCATCTCGTGGTCGTAGACGTCAGCCGAAGGGCTGCGCATGTCGGACTCGAAGGGCGCGTAGAGGGCGCGGGTGCCCTCCCAGTAGCTCGAGAGCCTCGAAAGCATTCTCGGGTCGATTCCCGTGTCGAGGTCCGTCCCCTTCGTCGCCGCGACGACGGCCCCCAGCGACGGCTGCGACGTCGTGCCCGCCATCGAGTCCACCGCGCCGTCGACGATGTCGGCCCCCGCCGCGGCCGCGGCCAGCAGCGTGGCGACGCCCGTGCCCGCGGTGTCGTGGGTATGGACGGCGATCGGCGTCGCGGGGAAGCGCTCGCGCAGCGCCGAGACGAGCAGGGTGGCCGCCGCGGGCTTGAGGAGGCCCGCCATGTCTGCCGTTGTTGTTGTTTTTTGTTTTTTTTCGGTTTCCGTCGGAGGAAAGAGGGGAGAGGGGGAGGGGAGATCGAGAAGAAGGGAAAGAAGGAAGAGGGGAAGAGAGGTGAGTGTTTTTTTATCCACCCAAGAAATTTCCGGCGCTCGGCGGGAAAAAGAAAGAAACTCGAAATCCTCCTCTCTCCTTCCCCCTCTTACCTTTGATCGCTAGCGCGTGCACCCCTGCCCCGTTGACCAGCTCGTCCGCCAACGTCACGTAGTACTCCAGGTCGTACTTGTTTCTGCTCTTTCCGTCCCTGCCGACGGTGCTCAGCACGTCGCCGGTGTAGCAGAGCGTGCCCTCGGCGACTGCGCCGTTGACGGCCCGCACGGCGTCGACGCCGAAGAGCAGGTTGTCGCGGTAGTTGAGCGAGTCGAACACGCGGAAGACGTCGACGCCGGCCGCGTGCGCCTCCCTGGTGAACTCGCGGACCACATTGTCCGGGTACGAGGTGTACCCCACGGCGTTGGCGCCGCGGAGGAGCATCTGCAGGGGCACATTGGGCACGGCCGCGCGCAGCAGCTCGAGGCGCCTCCAGGGGCACTCGTGCAGGAAGCGCAGCGAGACGTCGAACGTGGCCCCGCCCCAGACCTCGAGGGAGGCCGCCGAGGAGAGGGCGTGCGCCGTGAAGGGCGCGGCCCTGACGAGGTCGTGGGTGCGCACTCGGGTGGCGAGCAGCGACTGGTGCGCATCGCGCATGGTGGTGTCCGTGACGAGGAGGCCCCTGTGGGCTCGCACGGCCGCGGCCCACCCTTCGGGCCCTCGCGCGGAGAGGACGTCCTTCCATCCCGCGGGCGGCGGGGCGTAGAGCGGGGAGGAGGTCTGCTGCTGGATCGGAGCAGAAGAAGCAGAAGAAGAGGCGGAGGAAGACGCCGAGGCTGCGGACGCCGCAGCGCCGCCGCCGGTGAGGAGCGGCGGCCGGGGAGCCTCGGGCGCCCTCTTGGCTGGCGGCGGGCCCACCGCCCCGGGGTGCGCCGCCCCGTTGACCACGACGTCCGCCAGGTACGTCAGAAGCTTCGAAGACTGAAATTGGTCGGTGGAGAAGGCGAACAGCGCCGGGTGCCTCTCGATGAAGCTCGTCGTCGCGCCGCCCGAGAGGAACTCCGGGTGGCGGAGCACGTTTTCGAGGAACAGGATGTTGGTCTTGACTCCCCTGATTTGAAACTCGTACAGAGAACGCTGCATCTTCTGCACCGCATGCAAAAAAGTGTCGGCCTTGCAGACTACCTTGACCAAAAGCGAATCATAGTGGCGCGAGACGACGTTTCCCGCTGTCATCGCGCCGTCGAGGCGGACGCCGGGGCCTCCCGGGGAGCGGTAGGCCTGGATGCGTCCGGCGTCGGGCTGAAACTGGCGCTCGGGGTCCTGATTTGAGTTGAGAGGGGCGACGGAGAGGGAACGAGAGAGGGTGAGTTTTATTTATTATTATTATTTTTTTTTGGGGGGGGGGGCAATAGGGGAAAGAGAGAGAGGGGGGGGGGAGGGCGAAACATTTTTTGTGTGTTCGAGCGAGGTCGAGGTCGGAAAAAAAAACGTCTCGAAATAAAAAAGGAAAAAAACTCTTCTCACCTCGCAGGTGATCCGGCACTGGATCGCGAAGCCGGCCGGGGGCTTCACCGCGGCCTGGTCCGCGAGGCCCAGGTCGGCGAGCGTGGCCCCGCCCGCGATCCGGACCTGCGCCTGGACAAGGTCGACGCCTTAAATTTTTTATTTTTTTTTTAGGAGGAAGGAAAAAGGGGGAGGCTGAGTTTTTCGAGTCAAAGAAGAGAAAAAGCAAAAAAAACTCGAAGAAAGAAAAAACTCGAAAAGATTCAACAAAAAACTTCTTCTCCCTTACCCGTCACCTCCTCCGTCACCGTGTGCTCAACCTGAATCCTCGGGTTCACCTCCAGGAAGTAGTGCGACCCGTCCTTTGCGACCATGAACTCCACGGTGCCCGCGTTTCTGTAATTGACGGCCTTTGCCAGAGCGACAGCGTCCCTGTGGAGAGCAGCGCGCGTCGCCTCTGGCAGATTCGGAGCCGGGGCGATCTCGACGACCTTCTGGTGCCTGCGCTGCACCGAGCAGTCCCGCTCGTGGAGGTGGACCACCGAGCCGAAGTTGTCGGCCAGGATCTGCACCTCGACGTGCCTCGGGTCTTCCACCAACTTCTCGCAAAACATGCGGCCGTCGCCAAACGCGGCCGCGGCCTCGCCGGAAGCGAGGTCGAAGGCGGCGGCCATCTCGTCGGCGGCCCTGACCACGCGCATCCCGCGCCCGCCGCCGCCCATGGCTGCCTTGAGGATGACCGGGTAGCCGGCCCTTTCGGCGAAGACGGAGGCCTCGGCGGCGGAGGTGATGGTTCCCTCTGTTTGTTTTGTGTTTTTGAGGTATTTTTTTTCCCATCAAAAGGTTGAGTTTTTTTTTTGGGGGGGGGGGTGCTTTACGTTCAAAGGATCCCCCGTCTCTCGACCCCCCACACACCCACACACACACGCACACAAGAAAGAAAAAAACACCCCCTCCTCACCTGTCCCGGGCACCGTCGGCACTCCGCACGCCTCCGCGGCCCTCCTCGCCGCCGTCTTGTCCCCCATCGCCTCGATCGTCTCCGGTCGAGGACCGACAAACGCAATCCCTTCCTCCTCGCACCGGCGCGCGAAATTCGCGTTTTCTGACAAGAAGCCGTATCCCGGGTGGATGACGTCGACGCCATGGGCCTTGGCGATGGAGATGATGCCCTCGATGTCGAGGTAGGCCTGTGTTTGTTCGCCAAAGAGAGGGAGGAGGAGGGGGGGAGAAAGGTGAGATGAGAAAGGGGCCCTTTTTTTCCTTCGTTTCCCCCTCCCTCTCGAGATCTCGCCCTCTCGCTCTCGAAGAAACTCCTCAAAAAGAAAGAAAAAAGTCCGACTCCTCTCTTACCGCGACGGGCGTGGCCGTGGGCTCCCCGACCTGGTACGACTCGTCGGCCTTGTACCTGTGCGGCTGCAGCCTGTCAGCCCTGGAGTAGATCGCCGTCGTCGTCAGGCCCAGCTCCGTGCCCGCCCGGAAGGTGCGCACCGCGATCTCGCCGCGGTTGGCGCTCATCAGCTTCTTGAAGGGCGTAAGCTCGTCGGGGCTGACGGCGATGCCCTTGTCGTTGAGGACCGGGGCCGGGGCGGGAACGGCGGAGGAGGCGGCGGCGGCGGCGACGGCGACGGCACGGCCCGCGGCAGCGGGCCTGCGGGCACGGAGCGAGGGCCTCTGGGAAGAAGGGGGGCGGCGGCAGAGGCGGAAGAGCTGCTGCTGGGACAAGGCAGCCGTCGCCGTCGCCATCGCCGTAGTCACCGTGGTCGTCGTCCTCGTCGTTCTCGTCGTCGCAGGGGCGGCGGCGCCAGCTCGGCGCGCCGGGAGCGGGCCGGCGCGCAGGAGCATCTCTCGGGGGAGCAAAGAAAAGGTCGAGAGAGGCCGGAGGGGAGGGGTGCGTCGGGGCGTCGATTGCCTTTATTTGCTAAACTCAAAAAGATGGCCTCTTTCCCTAGTGCTTTGCGGTAGGGTTTTTGGTAGCAGAGGATCGCGTGAGTGTGCACGTTCTCTCCCTGGGAAGCAAGAGAGGGACAGCGGAGTGAAAAGGGCGCGGAGGAGGAGGCGTACTCTTTCCATTTGATCTGACATCTGCGGCACGGGACCGAACGAAGAATGAAACCACGTGAAGAGCGCATCATCATCTTCCGGAGCAAACAGCCGCGCAGGACTCTGATGGGCAATCGTCTTGTGCGAGGGAGTCCAGGGGGAAAAAGAGCCTCCCTCTGCCGAGTCGGAAGCGAAGAGAGAGCTTGCACAGAGGCAACGACTGGGGCGGCGGAAGGAAGAAGGAGGCGAGGGCGGCGGCGGCCGTTGTTCGTAGTCGGAGCGTCGTTCGACGATCGACGGAAAGAAGAGTTTTTGTTTTTTCTTTCAGCTCTCTCTCTTGTCCAATTCTGCGAGTGAAGCAGCAAAGAGAGAAGAAGGGAGCGTCTCGGCGCGGCACCTACCTTGTCGGAACGAGAGAGACGGAGGGAAGAAGAAGCACAGAGAGCAAGTTGCTCCTCTCTTGACCTTTCTTCTTCTTTTCAGAAAAAATAGTGCGGGCTCCTGAGAGAGGAGGGGGGGGGGAGAAAAAAGAAGGGGGGGGAAAGGTGCCAGCAAGAAAAAAAAAAAAGAGGGAGAGCAAGAGGGAAAACCCAAGAGCTCGCCTCGTCTCGGCTCTCTCCACAACTCGACTTCAACTCTTTCTTCTGCCCTTTCGCCCCCCCGCCACTCCAGCCATGCAGTCTGCCCTCTCCACCTCGGTGTCCACGCGGTAAGCAGCACGCGGTCCCGCGGCTCTCGCGTGTCGCGACAGCGAGAGCGCCCGTGCACGCGCGTGCTCGTAAAGAGAGAGAGGGTTCTCTCGACCTTGCAAAAGAGGTCATTGGGAAGAGAGCAAGAGAGAGAGCAATGGAGATCAAGAGCTCTCTCCTGCTCTCTCTCTCTCTCATCTTTCCGCCCCCGCGCACGCAGCGCCTGCCCCCTGCCTCCTCTCCCCAAGGCCGGTCGTCGAAGATCTCTTCGCGCTCTTCCCGCGCATGTGCTTTGAGTCCCCGCGCGAGAGCCAGAGACCGGAGAAAGTCCGCCCCTTGGTGCCTCGTTGTCACTCGCTCGCGGCGCCACGAAGACGACGGCGACCGGCCAACAGAAAGTTCAGAGGCTCATGTTCGCGTCCCCCTCTCTCTCAAACGACCCAAATCTCCACCAGCGCTGTCGCCCCGCGCCGCGGCTCCCTGGTCGTCGTCGCCAACTCCAAGAAGACGGACATCAAGAAGCAGGGCCTCAACTCGATCAAGGTGAGAGAATGAGAAACTGAAGGAACGCACTCCCGCCGGCGTCGTCGGCGCAAAGAAAAAAACGCGAGCCGAACTCGGTCGTTTCTCACCCTCTTATCTCTTTCTCGCGCTCGTTCCTCCCTCTCCCTCTCCTCTCCTCTCCCTGCCTCGCTCCCTCTCCACCGAAACAAAACAAAAACAGAACGACGTCGTCAAGGCCAACCTGATGGGCATCTCCCGCAAGATGAAGGACAAGGACTGGACCGACTCCCAGGGCCGCAAGGGCAAGGGCTTCGGCGTCTACAGGTTCGCCGACAAGTACGGGGTGCGTCGCCGGAAAAATCTCCTGCTTTTCTCCCCTCGCTCTTGCTTCTCGGGGGGGTTTTTTTCCCCCTCCCGTCGCGCCCCCCTCCCCACCCCCTCTCTCCCACCCGCACCCCCCCCTCCCCCTCCAAAAAAAAAAAAAAAAAACGGACCCTCCCACGCGCACCCACGCGCAGGCCAACGTCGACGGCTACTCCCCGATCTACACGCCCGACACCTGGTCCGAGTCGGGCGGCTCGTACAAGCTCGGCACCAAGGGCCTCGTCGCGTGGGCGGGCCTGATCGCGGTCCTGCTCGCCGTCGGCGCCAACCTGATCATCTCGACCAGCCAGATCGGCTCCTAGGGTTTCGGCTCGATCCGTCTCCCTCTCGCCTCGCCCTCCCTCTCGTTGGAACGATGGGAGGGAGGGGGAAAGAGATGGGGGGCTTTGTTTTTTTGAAACAGATAAAGAAAAAGGAAAAAAGGTTTTTTATCGTTGGCCCTGAGATGGAAAGGATTTGATTTTGATGGTGGCGAAAGAGAGAGAGAGAGAGAGAAAGAACGCTCTTCTTCTCTCCATTTCTCAGCCCTCGTGTAATCAGAAGAAAGCAGAAACCCTCGGGTCAAGGAAGGAAAAAAAATAAGTGAGCCAGAGGGGAAGAGAGAAACTGAGAGAGAGAGAGACGAGTTCGAGTTTTTTCTTTCGTTGTTTTTCCTTTTTATTTTTATTTTTCACGCCCCGATGTTCTCTCTTCTCTCTCCACGCCAGCTGCAGCTTCAGCCGCAGGTGGCTTCACCCCGACCAGAGTGAAGTGCCGCGGAGAGTGCGCCGCGGTCCTCACGCCCACGAACCCGGCCTCCCTTGCCGCCGCGGGAACGTCGAGCGTGATGTATTCCAGCAGGTGCGGCTCGCTCGACCGGAAGGCCGCAAACGCGAGGGGCGAGCCGAGGACCCTGCCGAACGCGGCGCTCCCGGGGTCCATCTCCCCCAGGATCACCACCCCCCCGGGCTTGAGGATCCGAAAGGCTTCCCTCAAAACGGCCCTGGTCGCCGACTGGGGCAGCTCGTGCATCACCAAGTGCAGGGACGCGACGTCCGCGACTCCGGACTCGAGCCCCGTCTTTTCCGCCGCCGCGTGGATCAGCCTCGCCTTCCTCCCGGCCTTGGGCCCGAGGCTCCCCGCCGCCTCCGGGATCGCGTGCGCACTCGCCTCGGCGGCCGACAGCGACTGGAGGTGCGCGAAGACGCTCAGCATCTGCGGGGACAGGTCGACGCCGACGAGCTCGGCCCGCGGGAACGCCCTGCCCAGCTCGCGCGTCGAGAGGCCGACCGAGCACCCCAGGTCGACGACGAGCCTCGCGGCGCCGAAGTCGAAAGGTCGAGAGGAAGGAGACGGACCGGAGGAAGAGGAAGACGAAGAAGCAGAAGCAGAGCTGCCCATTTCCTGGAACGCCTCCGTGATGAGCCTCGCCGCGACGCTCGAGTGCGAGCGCCTCAGGGTTTCGTCCCCCTTTGGGTCCAAAACAGCCGGCTCCTTCGGGTCGCTCCCCGTGTCCATCACGGGAGCGTGCACGGCTTTGGAGCTCGCGGGCCCCTCGAGCGCAGCCTCCCAGTTCAAATTCCCGGTTTCGTAGCAGTGGAAGGGCTCGAGGTAGTACTCCGGGTACGCGAGTCCCGCGTCCTCGATCTCCCTCATAGCTTCTTCCCAGTCTTTGGCCCTTTCGAGCTCCGCAGCGTAGCCTTCAATGTCGACGCCGACGCTGAGCCCTCGCTGGGAAATCTTGGCCCTCGCGGCCCTGACGGCGGAGTCGAAGATCGGCGGGAAGCGAAAAAGGGCCTCTATGAGGAGCTGGAGGAGGAGCGGGGTCGTTGGCGCCGCGACGGGGGCGCCCGGGGAGCGGAAGGAGGGGGAGCCGTCCGCGGAAGAGGAAGAAGGAGAAGAGGGTGTGGTCGAGGAGGAGGAGGAGGAGGTGGAGGAGGAGGAGGAGGAGGAGGCTGCTGCCCTGGCGGCAACGGGGCGGGTCCTTCGAGGGGGGGTCGAGGGAGACGGCGCCGCCGGAGTCGGGGTCGGGGGTGAGGCTCGAAGCCTTATCGCTAACGTCGGCGACGACGGCGCTCGGCGATTCGCGACGTCGCCTCTGCTAGTACGCCGCCGGGCCGAGCCCTGGAGGGTCCCACTGCGGACGACACTCCCGTGGGCTGATGAAGTGATCATTGCGCTTGCCCTCCGCGTGGCTAATTGCCGAGAAGAAGGAGCGAGGTGCGAGAGAGAGAGAGGGGGGGGCGGGACGCGTTTGATTCGTACGAGAACCGAAGAAGAAAAAAGGCAAGGGGGTCGATCGAGAGACTGATTCGCTTGGCCGTTTTTTCACTTCTCTCACTCTCTCTCGCTCGAGTGTTTTTTTGCCATCAGTCGAAAACGGATCTTTTCTCGCTAAAAGACTTTTTTTGTATCGAGCCTTGCTCTCTCCCTCATGCGTCTCGTGCGAGGCAGCAGCTCCGTCTGCGGCGCGGCGAGCCACGGAGGCATCGCGGCGCGCCCGGTGACGGCGGCGCGAACAAAGGTTCTTCTTGCGGAGTCGTCGCCCTTGTCGACAAAGACGACGCATGTTTCATCATCGTCTTCTTCTCGCCGCCCTCTCGTCACTGCCTCTGCCTCTCCGGGAGATGGCCTCGCCCAGGCGACGTCCCCGATGCAATATCCGCTGAATGGAGCACCGTGTGAGTTTGATACAGAAGGATATGGAAGAGCAGGGGGAGAAGAGAAAAAGAGTTGATGATGAGATGCTTCTCGAGTTCGCCCTTTCAAGGGCGGAATTTTTTACTCAACCTCGGCCCCAAAACTCTCACTTTTTCTTCTCTCTCTCTCTCTCAACAACGAAAATTCCCATAACAGCCCCCGAGGAGGTCCTCCAGATCAAGCACCTGCGCAACTACTTCAAGCCCCGGTAAGAGAAGTTGTATCGGAAGAGAGAGAAGAGACAAAGAGACGAAGCAGAAGGACACACAGAACAACAACTCACCTGCGGAAAAAAAACGGAAAACCAAAAAAAAAACAGCGACTCCCCCTTTGTCAGAGACAACAACGCCGGAGGAGGTTTCGTCGGGGACTCGGACGCCGTGGGCATCCAGGTCTCTCGCTACGAGTCCGAGGATTCCTCTGGCGCGTCTTGCTCCGGAGGGATCTACTCGACTTTCGACGATGTGAGCTTAAAATATTTCGATTTTTTTTTCCTTTCTCGAGGTTTTCCTTTCCCTCGAAAAAAAACTCATCTTTCTCTCTTTCTTTTTCTTTTCTTTTTCTTCACTCGTCCCGAAACAGGTCTGCATCCCCTTGCCTCCCTACGCCACCCGCTCCGGGCCCAGGAAAACCATCTACGCCGACCCCGCGACGACGACGGCGGCCATCGTCACCTGCGGGGGCCTCTGCCCCGGTGAGTTGTTGGAGGGAGAGAAAGAAGCGAAGAAGAGAGAAGAAAGTTTGGGAGTGGAAAATGGAAAGAAACGTTTTTGGTTTCTTTTTTCATTCGGGGAAAAAAAACTCACTTCTCTCTCCTCCCTCCTTTTTTCCAAAACCCAAACCCAGGCCTCAACGACGTCGTCCAGAACATCGTCTTCACCCTCGCGGACTACGGCGTGCCCTCTGATCAGATCCTCGGGATCAGGCACGGCCTCCGCGGCTTCTACGCGCCCGGCGGCGGCGCCGTCGGCGGCGGCGGGAAGCCGATCGAGCTGTCGAGAGAGGCCGTCCAGGGGATCCACCTGAGGGGCGGGACCCTGCTGGGCACTTCGCGCGGCGGGGCGGACGTGTCGGAGATCGTCAGGAGGCTTTCTCTGTGGGGTGAGAGAGAGAGAGAGAGGGGGGGGAGGGGGGGTGGGGGAAGGGCGTTTTTTTCGGGAAAAAAACAAAAAAACTCACTCTTTCTCTCCCCCAATCAAAAAAAAACTCACAATCAGGCGTCACCCAGCTCTACGTTGTCGGTGGCAACGGCGGCAACGCCGCGGCAGACGCGATCCACGACGAGTGCGAGCGCACCGGCGTCGTCTGCTCCGTCGTCGGCGTGCCCAAGTCGATCGACAACGACATCCTTCTGATCGACCGCTGCTTCGGCTTCGACACGGCGGTCGAGGAGGCGCAGCGGTCCCTGTTGGCGGCTAAGGTAGAGGCATCGAGCGCGCACCGCGGCGTGGGGCTCGTGAGGCTGATGGGGAGGCAGTCGGGGTGAGTTTGAGGAGTGGAGTTTTTCTTTCTTTGTTGAGGGCCGGGTTTTCCGGGTCGTTTTTCGTCGCTTTTCTTTTGCTTCTTCCCCCTCCTCTGTCTCTCTTTTCTTTCTCTCACCCCTCACCTCTTCTTGCCCTTCTTCTTCTTTGCTCTCTCATCGACAATAAAAACCGAAATCGACGCAGGTACATCGCGATGCAGGCCTCGATGGCCTCCGGGGTCGTCGACATCTGCCTGATCCCGGAGGTGCCGTTCACCATCCCGAAGCTCTGCGCGGCCGTCGAGGCCGTGCTCGACCGGCAGGGCGACTGCGTGGTCTGCGTCGCCGAGGGGGCGGGGCAGGACCTCGCTCGGCACGGCGGCGGGAACGGGCACGGCGCAGGCACTGACGCGAGCGGCAACCCGATCCTCGAAGACGTCGGCGCTTTCCTCAAGTCTGCTTTCAAGCAGGGAGTGCCCGGTTGCGACTGCAAGTACATCGGTGAGTTTCGTATGGTCTTAGGGGGGCATGAGAGAGAGAGAGAGAGAGAGAGAGAGAGAGAGAGACAGAGAGAGACAGGACAGAGAGAGAGGAGAGAGAGGCCTTTGGAAACTTTTCTTCAAACAAAAGCGCGCAACACAAAAAACCCTGGAGCGCGCGCCAACCCTCAAACACACCACTTACCAGATTCGTACCAACTTACGCGACTTCCTTCATCTTCCCTCCAAAACTCAAAAAATTTCCCTCTCGCTCCTCGTCTCCAGACCCGACCTACATGATCCGCGCCATCCCGACAAACTCCGCCGACCGCATCTACTGTAAGATCCTCGGCCAGGGCGCAGTCCACGGCGCGTTCGCCGGGTACACCGACTTCACCGTCGGGCTCGTCAACACGCACTACGTATACTTGCCGATCCCGGTCATCATCCAGGCTCCGCGCGTGGTGGATCCGCAGGGGAGGCAGTGGAACAGGCTGAAGACGGCTATCAAGCAGCCGGACCTGATTTGAAGTTTTTTTTTTTGTGTGGGTGGGTGGGGAGGGGAGGTGGAGAGAGTAGAGGGAGAAGACAAGTTTTTTTTTTCATTTCGCTTAGGTTTTCTTCTCTTTGTCAAAAGAGATGGAGAAAAGAAAAAAAAAACATCGTACCCGTTAGTCTGTCATCTTTTGTCGTCATGTTGCTTGATAGTCTCTTTTTTCACAGAGTGAGATTCGGGAACTCAAAGAAGATACAACGAAAAAGAGAAGCGTTGTCACGGAGGAGCAGCTGCCGTTGCTGGCGCCGCTGCCGTTGTCTCGCCAGAGGGGCCAGCTACCGCGCTGCCGCTGCCGCTGCTGCCGCCCGCTTCTCGTTGCCTGCTGTCCCTCCCGAACGACCGGTGCAGCCTCCGGTGGTGGTGGCTCTGGTTCCGGGCGAGACTGCTGCTGTCGCTGGTGCCGTCGCCGCCGTTGCGGCCGCCACGGTGGAGCCGTCGCTGCTGCTGCCTCTCCGGGAAAGACCACGAAGAAGAAGGAGAAACGCCTCCTCCGCCGCCGCCGACTCCGCTGCTCTCCTCCTCCTCCGTCGCGGAAGGGGGGACCAAGGAGGCCTCGTCGAAGCTCTCCCTGATTCTGTTGCTTCTCGCGTCTGCGTCTACAGCAGCAACAGCGGCGGCGGACAAGAGCAGCGGCGACGGCGAGGGCGGGGTCGGCCCGAGGGAGAGCGAGAGGCGGCTCGGCGGGGAGGAGGCGGGGGAGGACGACGGAGAGGGCGAGGAGCAGCCCTCGCCTTCTCCCGAGAGCGAGGAGAGCGAGGGCGAGAAGATGGCCGGGATCGCTACCGGGACCGAGGGTGGCGGCGAGGAGACGAGGGAGCCTACTCGGAGAGGAGGGAAGGAAGGAGGCGACGAGGGGAGCAGCCGCGCCGTCGGCGTCGGCGACGGCGACGGCGATGGTGACGACGGGGGAGAAGGGGAGACGGAGAAGAGCCTGCTGCCTCCCGCTGCTGCCACGCGGCGAAGAGGCACAGGCGCGGTCGTCGCTGTCGACGGAGGCACCGCAGCAGAGCCAACAGCAGCAGCAGCAGCAGCAGCGGGGGCAACAGCAGCGGGGGACGGAGAAGAAGCCCCGCGCCGCAGGCTCACCATTGCGACCTCCCCTCCTCCACCCCACCTCCTCCCCCTCCTCGCCGTCAGGGGGGCATCGGAGGCCACGGACTCTGTCTCGCTGGACTCGAGGCCAGAGTTTTCGTCGCCGCCGCCATCGAGGCTGGGGCCTGCGGCGGCAGAAGCAGGGGGAGGCCGATCCCGCCCTCCACCTTCTCCTCCTCCTTCGCCCCCTCGCCGGAAGTGCTCGGCGTCGAGCCTTTTGAGCGCCGCCGCCGGGGCCCTCTCGTGGTGGTGAAGGTGGTGATGAGTATGAGGGAGGTGGCTCTGGTTCCCGCGGCGCCCGTGCCTGGAGTGCTGCTGGTGGTGGTGGCTTCTGTATCCCTGTTCTTGGTCGGCTCCTCCTCCTCCTGCCACCCCGGCGGCGCTTTCGCCGCCGTCGTTCACAGCAGCGGCTCCCGCTGCCAGCGCCGCCGCCGCCGCCCTCGTCCTCCTCTTCCCATCTCCTCCTCCGTCGCCTTTGGTAAGGATGCTCCGAGCAGCCATGACCCCCAGCAGGGCTCCCGCCACCGCCCCGGTGACGGCTCCGGCCGCGCCAGGGGCCCAAAGGGAGGAAGCGAGGCTCGAACCGGCAGCTCTCGCCGCGGCCGGAGAGGGCTCCCGCGGCGGCACGGCTCCGGGGCAAACGACGCTGCTGCCGCCTCCGCCGCGGCATTCTCCTCCTCCTGATAGCTCGGAGGCCGCTGCGGGCGCGAATACAAAGCCCCCGGGGCAGGTAAACGTGTTTGTCAGAGCTGGTTTGAGGAAGACATAGAGGAGAGAGAAGGGAGAACAAGAGGTGAGCAAGAAAAAGACGGGAGTTTTTTTTTCTCTCTCTCTCTCTCTTTTTCTTACCGTCGACCTCTCCGCAGCCTCCCTTTGCTGCTAAAGCCAGCGCCGCAGAAGTTTTTGGGTCCAAAAAAACTAAAAACGAAGGGAAAGAAGGAGAAGACGAAAAGGAAGAAGGAGCGCAGAGGGAAAGAGCAGGGCCCGTTCCCAGAGGGCACTCGCCGCCGCCGCCGCTCTCGGCTGCTCCCGAAGCCGAAGCCGGATCCGGAGTCTTTCCTCCTCCGAGGCCGCTCCTTCGCACGGGCCTCCTTCTCGGATTCTCTGCGGCGGAAGAAGAATAACAAGAAGCGGAAACCAAAAGGAAGGAGAGGAGCGAGAGAGAGGCGCAGACGAGGAGGAGGAGGAGGCGGGGCAGAGGCATCATTGTTTTTTTGTAACCGACGTTGCTTCCTGCAACGAAAAACGCCTTTCTTCTTCTTCCGCTTTTTCCCCTCCTTTTTTTTCTTCCCGTCGCCGCTGATAGTGAGAGTCGCAAAGGAAGAAGAAAAGCGTTTTTGTGTCTTATTTATGAAAGAGGGCCAAATCACATTTTTGAAAGAGAAGTAACAGTTTTTTTCAAGTTTTTTTTCTTTTTTGAGTTTTTTTGTCTTTCTCTCTCATTCTCTCTCTCTTTTGTCAACGTGTGGATTTCTCTTTCTCTCTCCCTGTCTCTCTCTGCCTCAATCGATTATAAG
>Ga0315284_10009840_pt1 | contig 13609 bp, 9 predicted proteins | sample YL17G09_16_MG_FD_203696 | JGI IMG/M metagenome (GOLD analysis project Ga0315284, IMG submission 203696) | Sediment microbial communities from Yellowstone Lake, YNP, Wyoming, USA - YL17G09_16 | ecosystem: Environmental > Aquatic > Freshwater > Lake > Sediment | place: USA: Wyoming | collected...
TCGACGGCCCTGCCGGGATTTCCGTGGCCATACCAATAACCGCGGCCACCCCTTCAGCAGGTGTGGCGCCAAAGGGTGACCAGCCCTGGCGTGAGTAGTGTCTTACGTCCGTATTGCAGCCAGCAAGGGGTTGATTTAACTCATAGAGGCCTGTCTTCTTTACAGCCATCCAGCCGATGAGGGAATCTGTGCCGAAACTGACGTGTATTCCTGATGAAAATATGATAAGATGTCGAGTTGAAGAGTCTGTCGTGGAAGCACCGCTTAATCGGCGTTGTTGGTTCAGAGACGGCGAGTTATCTCCGGCTGAAATGCGTTGAGGTAACACAGAGTGATAAGGCGTTTGTCAGGTAAAGTGTTCAGTGGCGCAGCATTCAGTTTGCTGTTTTTTGTCCTATATTATCTGTATTTGTGGCTGGTGGTTGACCTCCGACTCATCTACCACGGCGGCGGGATGATTTTGAACTTTCCCGTTTTCTATCTCGGACGGGAATTCTTTCGCCAGACCGTTTCATTGCCCGGTGGGTTTGTCGATTACATCAGCGCCTTTCTCGCACAGTTCTTCCATATCGGGTGGGCAGGCGCCTTAATCGCGACTATGCAGGCGTATGCCCTATGGTTATGCACAAGGTCAATCGCGAGGGTTTCAGGCCCACGGCTATTTGAATGGGTTAGTTTTGTGTCGCCCATTCTTCTGCTTATCCTTTACCTGAGGTATGCGTATCCATTGGGGATAGCGATGGACTTGTTAGCGGCGCTGAGTTTTGCGTGCCTTTATATAAAGGCAGCATCAAGAAACCGACCGACAAGCATAGCGGCATTCCTGTTATTATCGATAATTCTATATGCGATTGCCGGCGGAATTTACCTGCTGTTTGCCGCTATCTGCGGCCTGCACGAGCTTCTTTTGATGCGTCGCCCCGCCATAGGCGTAATCCTTTTGCTATCGGCGCCGATAATCGCATTCATCGAAAGCACGACCGTTTTCAAGATGAGCTTCATCAATGTTTTCAATGACTTTATACAGGTCGGCTACAAAGGGGAAATAAGCTACGTCACCAAAATCACGACAGCTTACCTGCTTTATCTGTTTATGCCGATGATACTGGTTGTCTTATGGCTTGTGAGCAAAATGAGGTTTATATTTACGGGCCGAGGGACGCCAGCAGGGGCGCCTTCCAAAGCAAACAAGAAAAATAAACAAGACAGTGAAGGCCGGCTTATAGTGTGGTTTAAAACAAAAGTATTGACCACCTTAGCACCGTCTGCGGCCATTGTCGCAGGCATCCTGGCCGTATGCTTTTTTCACAATTCCTGGAATAAGACGCTGATTGCCGTGGATTACTATGCCAGCAACAAGATGTGGCAGCAGGTGCTTGATGTTGCCCACGGGCAACCCTACAGCATATTTATCAACCACGCGGTTAACCGCGCTTTATATCACACCAATCGGCTGACGCAGGATATGTTCGTCTATAAACAGCAACCAGACGGGCTGATGTTGAGCAAGGAATCAGCGACGCCCATGGGCTGGTGGCGATTAGCTGACACTTATATCGACCTCGGGCATATGAATTTGGCGGAGATTTCTCTTAACGAGGTAATGGATTTATATGGAGAACAACCATTATTTTCAAAACGTCTTGCGCTTGTAGGTATGGTCAAGGGTGACATAGCTTCTGCGCGAGTTTATCTCGATGCGCTGAGCCGGACGCTGTTTGACGCGGAATGGGCCAAAGAGCAATTGAAGAAAATTGAATCCGACCCCAATCTGTCAACGGACGGGGAAATTCAGCGTCTGCGCAGTATGAAGCCGGTGATAGACAGAGACCTCGCATCCCTCAACGAAAACATTTTCCTGGACCTGCTCACAAAAAATAAGAACAACCGGATGGCCTTTGAATACCTCGAGGCGTTCTATCTATTGACGGACCAGCTCGATAAGTTTGTCAAACACCTGGAACTTCTTAATAATTATGATTACGCTGGAATACCACGGGTGTATGAGGAGGCGATATTGCTTTACAACAGCAAGACAAAAGAGAAGCTGGAAATAAGCGGCCGGGAAATCAACGCTGATTCGCGTCGCCGGTTTGATAATTTTATTGCGGCCACTTCAGGCGGGTTATGGACCAACAAATATAAACTCCGGCTGGATTACGGGGACAGTTACTTTTACTACTATAATAGCAGGCAATCTGGAAGATAGTAATGAGAAAACGTGTACTATTAGCGTTATTGCTAATCGGGATATCGCTATCGGCTGTATGGACTCACCATTCATTCGGCAAAGCCATTAAGACAGGCGAGTCTACTTCCATAAACCGGCCCCCGAAAATATATCCGGACTACAGCTCAACAGTTTTGCCTCCGAACATCGCGCCGCTTAATTTTATCGTGCAGGAAACAGGCAGCTATTATTTTGCAAGAATTTACGCCCAAAAGGGCAATGCGATAGAAGTTTGGAGCCGGTCACCGAAAATTCTGATTCCGGAGAATTCCTGGCGTCAGCTCATTGAGAATAACATCGGGGGTGAAGTGCATTTTGATATTTTTGTCAGCACCGACGGGCAGCAATGGTCCCGATTCAGCACAATCACCAACAGGATAGCCAGCGAAAACATAGACGGTTATTTAGTTTACAGGAGGTCCCATCCGTCTTTAACTCTCGTAAGGGGGCCGATTGGCATTTTCCAGCGAGACCTTGCCAACTTCGACGTGAAAGTGGTTTTGGATAAGCGTCGTTACAAGGCCGGCTGCATGAATTGCCATACGTTTTATCAAAACCGCCCCGACAAAACGCTGATTGGCGTCCGCAACGTGAAATACGGGCCGATAACGCTGATGATAAACGGCAAAAAGGTTACTAAAATCAAGGCCAAATTCGGATATACAGCGTGGCATCCGAGCAGCAAACTGGTGGTATATTCTCTAAATAGGCTGCCGATGGTTCTTCATACCGCCAATGATGAGATACGCGATACCGTGGATATGGATTCGACGCTGGCTTACTACGTCTTTGATTCGGATGAAGTCAAGGTAACGCCCGAGATTTCGCGGCCGGATATGCTCGAGACGTGGCCTGCCTGGTCTGCCGACGGGCGATTCCTGTATTTTTGCCGAACACCTATGTTATGGACGGATAAAGAAAAGGTCCCGCCGGAAAATTACGAGAAAATCAAGTATGACCTTGTGCGGATAAGCTATGACGTCGCGAATGATAAATGGGGAGAAGTAGAGACGGTTGTTTCCGCCAGGGATACCAATATGAGCGTAGCTATGCCGCGAACAAGCCCGGACGGTCGCTGGCTGATTTTTTGTATGTATGATTACGGGGCCTTCCCGCCCTGGCAAAAGAGCAGCGATTTATACATAATGGACCTGAACTCCGTTGAGAAAACCGGAAAGTTCGAATACAAACGAATGGACATCAGCAGCGACCAGAGCGAGAGCTGGCATAGCTGGTCCAGCAACAGCCGGTGGATAGTTTTCAGCAGCAAAAGGGAGCAGGGCGCGTTCACGAGAAGCTATATCAGCTATATTGACGAAAACGGCAATGCGTCCAAGCCGTTTGTGGTCCCGCAGGAAGACCCTGAATTCTACACTTTCTGTCTGGACACTTTTAATACGCCCGAGTTTGTGACTGGTCCTATCACGGCTACCGGAGAGCAGTTGGCGCGGGGCATCCAAAGCAGCGTGGCCTCAGCGAAAATGCCAATGGCCCTTACAACGGCCACCCCGCAAGGCAAGAAAAGAGACAGCTCGTTAGACCTTGAATAAAGTTTATGTTTATCGTATTGATATATAAATGACAATGAGGAATCTGCTTTATAAATTGTCGAGTAGAATTTCTGGACCGGCAGCGTTGAACTTATTGTTCTTTCTGCTGTGTTTTGTGTTTTTATGGCTGGTAGTAGACCTTCGGCTCATCTACCACGGCGGCGGGATAGTTTTGGGCTTCCCTATCTTCTATCGGGGATGGGAATTTTTCCGCGAGTCTGTTTCCTGGCCGGGCGGGTTTGTCGAGTATATAAGCGCCTTTTTTGCGCAATTCTTCTATATAGGATGGGCTGGCGCCCTGGCAGCGACCGTGCAGGCGTGGTTACTCTGGCAATGCAGCGGCTCGATTATGAAAGCCATAAGCGGCTGGCAGGTTCGATGGGTCTGTTTCATACCGGTCATTGGCCTGCTGGTTATCTACTCTCGATATTCATATCAGTTTAACGCCATTACGGCCCTGCTGGTGACGCTGGGCTTTGTGTGTTTGTATCTGAGAATACCCTTAAAGAGCAAACCTTCGGCTTTGCTGGTTTTTCTGGTCTTGTCGATAATTCTCTATGCGATTGCAAGCTGGATATGCCTGCTGTTTGCCGCTCTATGCGCCATATACGAACTGCTTGTCAGACGACGGCGGCTTATGGGCGTGACGTATTTGGCGGCGGCGCCAGTTATTTCATATATTGAGAGCTTGCTGATATTCGACATGGGCCTTGTCGACGCCCTTCGCAATCTTCGGCCCTTCCTTCTTTATGAGGCCGGCCCAGTAATAGCACCGGTGCTTTGCATACTTTACCTGTTCCTGCCGGTCACCGTAACCGGATTGTGGCTTATAAGATGGGGGATGTCCTTTGATTCCGCCAAGAAGAGGGAAGAAGCAGAGGGCCACTCCCCGGGCAGATTCGCTGTCTGGCGTACAGGAACAGTTGCGAGGGTAATCGGGTCAGCGCTGCCATTTGTGATAGGCGTCGTGGCGGTTAGCTTATCGCACAACGACAGACTCAAAACGATACTTGAGGTTGATTATTACGCCTGCCGGAGGATGTGGCCTGAGGTTCTTCAAGCCGCCAGGCACAATCCACGTTTCAAGTTCACGAGCCGTGCGGTCAACCGGGCTCTGTATCATACGGGCCGGCTGGCTGAAGATATGTTTGCCTATCCCCAGCATCCTGAAGAGCTGTTTTCGACCGCTACTGCCAGAGGAGCCGCATTCTGGGAGCTCTTTGACACCTACCTCGACCTTGGTCAGGTGAACGGGGCAGAATACATGCTTCTCGTGTCCATGGGGGTTTACGGAGAGCGGCCTATATTTCTAAAGCGGCTGGCTTTGGTAAACATGGCCAAGGGCAAGACCGGCGCCGCGATGGTCTATTTAGGAGCGCTCAGCAGGACCCTGTTTGACGCCGGCTGGGCCCGGGGCTATCTGGAAGAAATCGAGCGTGACCCGAACCTGTCAACGGATAAAGAAATTCAGCAACTGCGCAGTATGATGCCGGAGACAGACAGGAATATGGAGTTGATAGACGAGAACCTGCTCCTGGACCTTCTCGACAAAAACAGATACAACCAGATGACTTTTGAGTACCTGATGGGGTTTTATTTGTTGACGAACCAAGTCGACAAGTTTGTAGGAATGCTGGACCGTCTGAATGATTTTGATTACGTTGGAATCCCGCGGGTATATGAGGAGGCGATACTGTCTTACAGTTATATGACGAAGACGAAGGTTGAGCTGCACGGTCGGGAAATCAGCCGCCAATCACATGAGCGGTTTGAGAATTTTGTCAAGGTCTTCATCGGCCGGTACGGGACAAACAAGAGAGCCGCTTTCAATGAGCTGGCGAGGGATTATGGCGACAGTTACCTTTTCTATTCTGTCTATAGATTTTCGGGAATCAAGCGGTGAGAAAACGGATAATAGTATGCGGGCTTGTGTTCTTTGGGGTACTGTTGGCTGGTGCGATGGTTCACGGTCTGCGCGGGCGTGGTGCTCAGGTTGATAAGTATAGTACCGTGGACCGGCCGGCGAGGATTTATCCCGACTACAGCTCGACTGTCATCCCGCCCAATATCGCGCCTCTCAATTTTGTGGTGCAGGAGGCGGGTTCGGGTTATCTTGCCAGAATCTACTCGGAGAAAGGCGAGCCGATGGAAGTTTTCAGCCGGTCGGGGAAAATTCTGATTCCCGTGGGTTCCTGGCACAAGCTTTTAGACAAGAACAGGGGAGGCGAGCTGCGCTTTGATATTTTTGTGAGGACGGCCGACCAGGGCTGGGTTCGATTCGACACAATCACCAACAAAATCGCCCGTGAGGACATCGATGGTTATATGGTGTACAGGAGGATGCCTCCGTTTCATTATCCCGTAAAGGGCCAAGTTGGCATTTATCAGCGCAACCTGGGAAACTTCGATGAGAAGCTGGTGCTGGATAACTTTCGCTACAAGGCCGGCTGTATCAACTGTCATACGTTTTGCGGGAACCGGCCCGGCGAGATGTTCATGAGCGTCCGCAATGCGAGACAAGGCATGATAACACTGCTGATGGAAGGCGGAGTGGTCAGTAAAATAGGCGCCAAGTTCGGGTATGCGACCTGGCATCCGAGCGGGAAACTGGCGGTATATTCCATCAATAAACTGCCTCTGATATTTCATAGCGCCAGAAGCGAGGTTCAGGACACGGTGGATATGGATTCAGCCCTGGCTTACTATGTTGTTGATTCAAAGACGGTAAAGACGTCGCCGGAGATTTCGAGGAAGGACACACTGGAGACGTGGCCCGCCTGGTCTGCCGACGGTCGATATCTGTATTTCTGCGTCGCACCAAAGTCGTGGACGGACCAAACAAAGGTTCCGCCGGACGGGTATGACAAGATAAAGTATGACCTTGTTCGAATAAGCTACGACATTGAAAATGACAAGTGGGGCAAAGTGGAGACGGTGCTTTCGGCAAAGGACACGGGGCTGAGCATCGCGATGCCGCGGGTCAGTCCTGACGGGCGCTGGCTGATGTTTTGCATGTTCAAATATGGGTGCTTTCCACCGTGGCAGCCGAGCAGCGATTTGTACATTATGGATTTGAAAGCGGCCGAGGAAACGGGCCGGTATGAATACCGTCGGCTGGAAATCAACAGCGACCAAAGTGAGGCGTTGCACTGTTGGTCGAGCAACAGCCGGTGGATAGTTTTCAGCAGCAAGAGAGAGCACGGGGCACTTACGAGGAGTTATATTAGCTATGTTGATGAGAACGGCAAGGCGTGCAAGCCGCTGGTAGTGCCACAGAAAGACCCGGCGTTCTATGGCCGTTGTATGGATACCTTGAATACCCCCGAATTTGCCACAGGGCCGATTGCGGTTACCGGAGAGCGGCTGGCGTGGATTCTCCGAGGTTCTGCTGAGGTTTCTGTGGTGATGCCGATAACGATGGCCACCCCAAAAGCCGGTGCTGCGCAGGAGGAAAACCAGGTTTTGCAGGAAGTGCAATAGCGCGTTAGGTCCTCTATTGTAGCCCGCAAGGGGCTGATTTGGCTTGTATAGGCCTGTTTGTAGGGTGGCGCCGAGATATTTTACAGTAAGTATTGCTTTCTCGGAAATAAATGGTATAATAAATCATTATAGCCACCTAACAGCAATGTATCGCTTTAAGGTGACTTGGGTAGGGATTTGAGGGTGATAGAGCCAGGATGCCTGTCAAGATATACACTCGAAAGGTTCAATCCTCATCGGCGACTGAGATATATATTTCAGCCGTGCCGAGGAGCTGCGCGCCCACACAAAGCGAGATTGTGGAGTTGTTCGCGGGCATTCGGAAGGTGCTGAGTAGCGAACATGCGAGCATTCTGCAGGAGCGGATATTTACCATTGAAGGGGCATTGGACATTGTCTCAGCGGCGCGCCGCGAGGCGTATGGCGAGATGGACGACGGTGTTGCCCCGAGCTTGCTGACGGGCAGACAAGGGCGGTGCGGGACGATATCGGGGGTGCAGGTTCACGCGGTAATCAGTCCCAAAAAGCCGGAAGTAGTCGGAGTGGATGGCAAGGCCTGCGGACGGATAGTGAAAGTTCCGGGGCGGACTTACGTTACGCTTTCAGCGATATCGGCCGGCAAATCGGACAGCGGCAGTGAGCAGGCCAGGGCAATGTTGGAAAAGGGAGAATCGGCGTTAAAGAAATTTGGGGGGGATTTTGCGTGCGTGCCGCGGACGTGGATGTGGTTAGGCGACATTCTGTCGTGGTACGGGGAATTCAACAAGGTGCGGAACCAGTTCTTCGTGGAACGGGGACTGATTGGCAAAGGGAGCCGACAATCGATGCCGGCGAGCACGGGCATTGGGCTTTCGCTTGCCGGCGGCGGGCAGTGCGGTATGGACCTGACGGCGGTCTTGGAGCCGGCGGGTTCGATTGAGTTTTTGGCGGCAATTGGACGACAGCAATGTGCACTCGAGTATGGTTCGGCGTTTTCGCGGGCGTCGCGTGCGAGCAGTCCCGCGGGCGAGACTGTGTTTGTCTCCGGAACCGCCTCGATAGATGCCAAGGGAGCGACTACGCATATCGGGGACGCGAGGGGGCAGGTCGAGACAACGATTGAGAACGTCAGGGCGGTGTTGCGGGATATGAATTGCGGTGACGGAGACGTAGTTCAGGTCATTGCATACTGCAAGACGGTAGAGGTGGAAGACGTATTCGAGGAATTCAAGAGCCAGCTCGACTGGCCGTGGATAACGGTGAATTGCGACATCTGCAGAGATGACCTTTTATTTGAAATTGAGGCCGCAGCGATGCCGAGAGGGAGGCAATGAGGGCGCAATTATTGGATGTCAAGCAGGGATTGGTTGTAACATCTTTGCCAACAGGTACTTAGGGGCTGACAAAAAATTGAAAAAAACAAGAAAAAACGCTTGCAAAGAGTAATTGTTAGCGTGTACAATAGACAATGACAAGTTAAGAGTTCTTTTCTTTAAGTATGTTTTGGTTTCCGTGGGACAGTGGAAATTAAATAAGTGTGCTATATTTTACCACTGTCTCACAAAAGCCGGAGTTCGAAAGAACTCCGGCTTTTTATTTGGAGAAGCTGAGACGCGTAGCGGTGAAGTTGGCAGGGAAAAAGGTCTGGCAAACGGGCCAATAACAGGGTATTAGTGGGTGGAGCCGGCGCTGATGTGGGCAGCAAGGAGGATGTGCCTTAGCCGGTCGACGTTGAGGTGGTTGAGGTATTCTTCAGTGAAATCCAGCCGGAAACGGCCATTGAAGTTTCTTATGCGTCTTTTGAGCTCGTCCCTGTCGAGGGCTGCGATTGAGGTTGCGGTCTGTTCGAATAGTTTTCTTGGATCCATTGCATCACCTCTATTACTACGACGCCATTCTGAAGTCGGGCCAGCGATTTTGGTATCGGCCGAACAATGAAGGTTCTTTTGCAATAATTGACGTGTTGCATAAGAAGCGTTCAAATTAGCTTGCGTTTGCAAAAAAATTAGTATGCGATTTGTGGTATGGTCTGATAAGTTTCTGATATGAAGACCGAGGCGTTGGATTATTACCTGCCGGAAGAGCTGATTGCGCAGCAGCCGGCCAAGAGTCGCAGCGGGTCGCGGCTGCTGGTTTTAGAGCGGCGACCCGGCCGCATAACCGATAGTCGGTTTGCAAAGATAGGAGAGTATTTGCGCGAGGGTGATTGCCTTGTGCTGAATGACACAAAGGTATTGGCTGCGCGTTTTTTTGCGAGGCGCCAGACGGGCGGAAAGCTGGAGGGGTTGTTTTTGGAGCAGCCGGCCAAAGGCGTATGGGAGGTGATGCTGAAAGGGCTGGGCAAGGTCAAGGCAGGGGAGAGTATCCGACTGAAGGATATTAGCGGCGAGGATTTTTGTTGTGCGGAGGTGGTTGAAAAGAAAGGCGAAGGCAAGTGCGTGCTGAGGGTCGAAGCGGATGGGCCGGCGGAAAAAACGCTTGAAAGGATCGGCTTTCCGCCTCTGCCGCCTTATATCAAACGTGATACGGATTTACGACAAGCAGCCGAAGATAGGCAGCGATACCAGACAGTTTATGCCCGTCATTTGGGTGCGGTGGCGGCACCGACGGCGGGTCTGCACTTTACGAAAAAGCTAATCAGGCAGCTTGAGGGGCAGGGTATAAAGGTCGCGTATATCACGCTGCATGTGGGCGAGGGGACATTCAAGCCGGTGACGGCGGAAAAAATAGAGGGGCACAAGATTCACCCTGAGCGGTTCAGCATCGACGTCAGGAACACTCGCATAATAAACGAGGCAAAAGAGAAAGGGGGCAGGATTATCGCGGTGGGGACGACATCGGTGCGGGCGATTGAAACGGTGGCAGCCGGCTCAAAGATACAGGCAAACAGCAGCCAAACGCGGCTATTCATCACGCCGGGGTATCGGTTCAAGATGGTGGATGCAATGGTGACGAATTTTCATCTGCCGAGGTCAACGCTGCTTGCTTTGGTTGCGGCGTTTGCGGGGCTTGATACGGTACTTGCCGCCTACAGGCACGCCGTTGAGGAGCGATACCGGTTTTACTCATACGGGGACGCAATGCTGATAACGTAGCCGGGCCTGACGGCGCGTCGCCGAATAAAGAATCTCCTTATATATTGACGAATAAGTATGCGTAGCAGATAATTAAGAAAACAAGCGTCCCGTAGGAAAAAAGGACGGGCCAAACAATACAAATTTAGGAAAGGAGTAGAAGATGAAGATGTGGGGAAAGAAATGTATTCTGGTCCTGGTGGCGTTGGTAATTGCTTTGGGGTCCGCGACAATGATAATGGGCTGCAAGGCGAAGAAGAGCGAGGAACCGGCGAAGAAAGCTGCTGAACCAGCGAAGAAAGCCGCCGAAAAAGCAATCGAGTAATAAGCGGACAATCCAGCAAAGGAAACCCGGTGCCTTTAATGCTGTTGTTGGAGTATTGGGGTAGCTCCTGGTTTCGGGCTACGGCGTAGGTGGTGTTTTTTGTCCCGTGGCCGGAGCAGAGTATAGAGGTTATTTGCCCAACCGAGGGCTAAAAATTATTGGTTGACAAGGGCTCCTCTTTAGCAAGGGGAGCCCCTGCTTTTTGAACTCACACGTAGCCGCCGATTGGGGCATCTTTTCTGTCGATATTTTCGCAAGCAAACATTTTGACATCCGACTTTGATGAGCATATATTCGGGCGGGTAACCATCGAATAACAGATTATAAGGCAAGAAGGAGCTGGAAAATGAGCAGGAGAATTTTGGCAAGTTTGGTTTTAGCGGTGGCTATGGTTTATGTCGGCGGCTGCGAAATGCAATGCTGTGCGAAAAAATGTAAGGAGCCAGGAAAAATGAGCATTAAGGTGGAACCATTCGGCAAAACGGCGGACGGTCAGGCGGTGGATATCGTGACACTGACAAACGGCAAGTGCCTTACGGCGAAGATAATAACCTACGGCGGGATTATAGTGTCGTTTGAGGCGCCGGACAGAAACGGCAAGCCGGGCGATATTGTGCTGGGGTTCGATAATCTGGACGGATATCTCAAATCACATCCGTATTTCGGAGCGATAGTCGGGCGATATGGCAACCGAATCGGCAATGCGAAGTTTACACTTGACGACAAGGAGTACAAACTGGCGGCGAACAACGGGATAAATAGTTTGCACGGCGGGATAAAGGGATTTGATAAGGTCGTCTGGAAAATAGAAAAGGCACAAGCAAAAGGCAACGAGGCGGAGCTGGAGCTGAGCTACACAAGCAAGGACGGCGAGGAGGGCTTTCCGGGCAATCTGAAGTGCATCGTTAGTTACACCCTTACGGCGGACAACAAGCTTGAGATGGAGTATGAGGCGACAACGGACAAGCCGACGGTTGTGAATCTGACCAATCACTCTTACTGGAACCTCGCCGGACAGGGAAACGGCGACATACTTGGTCATGAGCTGATGATAAACGCGGACAAATACACCCCGGTCGATAAGGACCTTATCCCGACGGGCGAGCTGAAGAGCGTTAAAGATACGCCGATGGACTTCACAAAGCCAATGACCATCGGCTCGCGAATTAAACAAGTCGATATAGGCGGCTACGACCATAACTACATGCTAAAGGGCAAAGCGGGCAAAATGAAACTTGTGGCGCGGGTATATGAGCCGACAAGCGGACGGGTAATGGAGATAGAAACAACTGAGCCGGGGGTGCAGTTTTATACCAGTAACTTTTTAGACGGCTCGTTAAAGGGCAAAGAAGGCAAGGTCTATAACAAACACGGAGCATTGTGCCTGGAGACGCAGCATTATCCTGACTCGCCCAACAAGCCGGAATTCCCATCGGTAGTGTTAAGGCCGGGTGAGAAATACGAGACGGAAACGGTGCATACGTTTTCGACGAAATAATCGGCCAGACGCCGTTTACTTTGGCAAGTAGTTGCCGGAGTCGCGGAAATCAGACTTGGCCGGCTCCATTGCCTGCTGGGCATTCGACAGGTCATTGTTCACAAACAGGCGCTCGTCTGTCAAACCAGCGGTCTGGAGAAAAACGCCTGTTCCCTCGGCTGCCCTGCAATTGCGGATTGTTGTGCTGCTTACCCTGTCAAGATTAACAGCCGAGCGGCGGTCGCCGAGGTGGGCTTGTCTGCCGATGAAACCGTCGATTTCAACGTCGCTGACACTCTGACACCAGATACTGTGGTTGAAGAAATCCGGCAGTCCATCATCCCATTCAGTCGTAAAGCGGATGATTTTCAGCCCGGTGACGTTGCCGCAGTAAAGTGCAGGTATATCGTGTTTGAACAGGGCTGTTGCGAAATCGCCGCTTGTGCGCAAATCGAAATTCCCACCGTATGAAGCGTTGAGGGAGCTGTTTTTTATCTTTACTTTGACGTTGTCAAAGACGAGGTCTTCGATGACGCTGTTTTTACTACCCCAAACGACGATGCCGCTTTGTGATTCAGCGAGGATGTTTGAGAAGCGGACGTTTTTTATTTTGCCCAGTTTCCTGATACCGGCTTCGTTTGCAACAGCGGAAACCTGAATGGGTTCACCGTGCCCCCACCAGTGGCCTGTGTGGAGGCGGGTCTGAATGATGATATTTGAAAACAGAAGATTCTCGACCGAGGCGTCATCGCGGACGTTGACAAGCAGACCCCGATTTGATTCGCGGATAACGATATTTGAGAAGGTGCAGTTTTTGACGTCGCCTCCGGTGTAGCCGACGCGAAGGGCGGCCGAGCGGGATTGAAGCGTGCAGTTGGTCACTGTTACGTTTTCGGTTTTGCCCGGGCCCAGAAGGTCGCCGCCGAGAATCTGATTATGACGAGGATCGCCTATCGAAGTGATAGCGATAGCATCATCGCCGGCCGAAATGTCGCAATCGCTGATATGGACGTTGGCGCAGGAGGTGCAGTGAATCCCGTCATTGTTGGGCACGACGAGCGGATTGGCTATTCGGACGCCTGAGACGACAACGTCCCGGCAGCGGTCCAAATGGACCGTCCAGAGCGGGGCATCGGTAATTGTAACGTCACGAATAAGGACGTTTTGGCAGAGAGAAAATGCGACAAGCCGGCCGGGCCTGTCGAAAGGGACAACGGGACCGTCGGCAGTGCCGAATTTGGGGTCCATATATTCAAGGCCCTGACGCGTAAGGTTGGGGTCGAAGTCGCCGAATCTCTCGGGGCCGGAGCGTGTCCTGGTCATATCCATAAAGGCGGTTCCGCTGCCGTCGATGGTGCCCCGGCCGATTATAGCGATATTGTTCGCGTCTTTGGCCGATATGAGGCCGAATCTTTTGCCGTTTATGATGTAGTCGTTGAGGTCGGAACTACCTTTAAGAACTGCCCCTGCTTCGAGATGCAGGGTGGTATTGGC
>Ga0315284_10009841_pt1 | contig 13609 bp, 9 predicted proteins | sample YL17G09_16_MG_FD_203696 | JGI IMG/M metagenome (GOLD analysis project Ga0315284, IMG submission 203696) | Sediment microbial communities from Yellowstone Lake, YNP, Wyoming, USA - YL17G09_16 | ecosystem: Environmental > Aquatic > Freshwater > Lake > Sediment | place: USA: Wyoming | collected...
TGTAGACGCTCTCCCCGCGAACCACCGGCCAGAACAGCAGCTTGTGCATGCCCTGCTTGGCCGTGAACCATCGCCGCGCCTCCTCGATGGCGTCAGTGATGTGGTCCTTTGTAAGTTCTACCTTGACGAACGGGGCGCCCAGGTAGCGCAAGATCCACGCTATCAACTGCTCCTCGTCTAGCAGCTGCCGTTGTACAGCCGGTGAGGGCACAGCAGATTATCTCCTCTTGGGCGGGGTCCGGTTCTGCTTGGAGGCCGGGGCAGGCGGGAGATCGTCGAAGGGCTTCTTCTCGGGCTCCGCGACTTCCTCGATCTTGCTCGATGCGGAGGTATCCACAAGGGCTTCAGCCGTGGGCGGCTCGACGGGCTCCACCAGTACGCTCTCGGGCATGAGCACGGGCACAGGCGTACGCACAGGCGCGCGCGAGGGCTCTTTGGCAGCACCAGAAGCATCTGGGACTTCCACCAGCAGACCGAGGCTCACAAACCTTCCGAGGTCGCCAGTGAGCAGCTGCCCGCTGTTGATGGTCCCGACACCGGGAAGGAACAGACTGGCTGTGCCAGGGGGTAGTTGATACGCCATTTTCGTCACTCCTTCAGTGAGGCAAGTAGCTCGTCCAACCGAACCAACACGTAACCTACGTCGCTGCGCAGCGCGGCCACCTGCTCCCGCAGTGTACCAAGATCGCTGCTGATTGACACAGGCTTTGCGATGGTGCTTTCCACATGCTCGCGCAGCTCGCGCACGGCGGGCTTACCGAAGCTGCCTTCAATCTCTACCAGCTCGCGCATCACGTCTGTTGATTTTGCCATCGTCTGCTCCTGGACCACGTGGTCCTATCACGTAAGGGGCTGAAAACACAAAGGGGCAGCCCTTGCAGGCCGCCCCTCCGTGGGTCGTCAGTCAGTTCGCGATCACAGGTTGGTGACGCGGAGCTGGCCGTAGTACTCCGGGCGGAGCGGAGCCTTGCCGTAGCGAGTGCGCATCGCCTTGCGGAAGCTCAAGTCGTTGGGGTCCAGGAAGGTCGCCGTGATCTGGAGCGGGATGTACGGAGCCCAGGCGTAGCCCGAGTCCAAGTACGTCGAGCCCTTGAGACCGATCAGCATCTGATCGCGAGCGAAGAACGGGTCTTCGTAGACCTGCCACTTGTTCTGCAAGGTGCCGACCTTGTAGATGCCGAACTGGCCGTGCTGCGTCATCTGGCGCGGCATGTCTGCCGGTCCATACGGGCTCTCGGAACCCGAGACGTACGACGCGCGGAAGTCACCATGCGTGGTGAACTGGGCGAGCAGCGCGGAGATTTCCGGGCTGGTGACGATCCAGTTGGCAGGCGCACGGAGCGTCTTCTTGTGGATGAGGTTCGACACCGTGCTGATCTGCGTGAGCAGGCCGCGAAGGTGATCCAGCTCGTTGATGCCAGCGGGCGGGATGCGGTCGAACGAGGCAGTGGTGCCGGTCGAGAGCTGGAACAGCTCCTGGATGATCTCGCGGTCGATTTCGAGAGCGATCTCGTTGGCAGCCGTGGCCACCATCTCGCTCTCAGCATCGACACCGTGCAGGGCACGGAGATCTTCCGCAGCTTCCGAAGACCAGAGGCTCTTCAGGCGGCGCGGAATCGCTTCGATCAGCTTCTTCTTGACGTCCAAGCTCAGCGTCGGGAGCTTGGTGTTCATCTCACCGTCGTAGAAGTAGAAGCACTTGATCTGGTTGCCCAGGCCCACCGCTGCGGTGAACTTGAAGCCCGAGATCGAGCCGTTCGAGTAGTTGATCGTGCCCGAGGCGACAGCGCCCGTCCAACCACCAACGCCGTCGTCAGTGCCGGTCTGCACAACCGCGCCCGTGAGAGGCACGATTTCCTTGACCACGACGCTGAAGCCACGACCGGTGTCCAGAGGACGCACAGGCGTGAACGACAGGTTCGTGTTGAGGGCCGCGCCCGCGCCGCCGAAGTCCACACCGTTGCCGGTGGCGAGCATCTCGCCGTTGACGAACTCGGACGTGTAGTCCTTGTCGAAGTCGCGCGGCATGACGTTGCCAGCCGTGGTCGGACCCTTGGTCGTCGAGTAGACGTAGTCCAGGTAGAAGACAGCTCCCACCGGACCAGTCATCGGCTGAACCGAGACGATCTCGTTCGCGATCAGGTTCGGGAAAACCCGGCGCAAGATCGGAAAGATGAACTTCGTGAACGAGCCCACGTTGAGCTGACGAGTTTCCTCGTTGAGCCCACGCAGGTGGCGAGCCTCGTTCTCAAAGAGCATCGCGGTCACATTGCGAGCATGGCGTTCCTGGGGCGTGCGCGAGGGCACACCTTCAAGGAGCTTGCTCCACTTGTGATCGAGAGCCTGGACGTAGCCCTCGTCCATGATCGTGCGAGAACCACCGTCCTCTGACAGTTGACGAGCAGATACGTCGTTCATCGTTGCCTCCTACCTCTCTGAAAATCAGCCAACACCAGACAGTTTGCGGAGGGATTGAATATCCGCACCCAGCCCGAGGTAATCACCCTCGTCGTCGCTGCCACGACCCTTGGTGGTCATGGTAGCCCCTTGCTTCTCTTCCGCGATCGGTCCCGGTTGGCGACCACCGCGTGTCAGTCTACGAACACGACTGCGAACCGAATCCGGTTCCTCGTTGACCAACGAAACTGGGAACGACTCGATCAGAGTGTCAATCTCCTGGCGAGACGTATCCTCGTTGATCGATTCATTCAGCGCAAGGCGGATCTCGCTGGATTGCGGATGGCCTGCGATCTTTCTTTCCGAGTACGCAGTGAGCGCTTGGATCTTGTTGGCAGCAACTGCCTTCTCCAAAGCCTCTTCCATTGCCTCGATGCGCGCGTTGGACTTGGCCTCCGACGCCTTGCGAGCCTCACGCTCTTCGCTGAGCAAGCGAGCCTGTTCAGACTCCTTCTCACGAGCTTCCGTCAGAACTGCCGTACGAGCAGCCGACGCCGCAGCTTCTGACTCTTCGAGCTTCTTCTGAAGCGCGAGCTTCTCGGCCTCGAACACTTCGTTGGCCTTGCGTACGATCTCCGCAGCCTCGGCTACTGCCTTGGCCTGCGCAGCGGCTTCTTCAGCAGCCGCCTGCTTCTTGGCAGTCAGTTCCGCCTGGACGCTCTCCAGCTTCGCCTTGAGCGCGTCGAGCGTGGAGAACTCTGTCAGATCACCAAGAGCCGCGCGGATGACAGACGCATTGCTGTCTGCTCCGATGGTGCGCTCCAGGAAATACTTGTAGCCCGTGGTGCGAGCAAGAGCTTCCAAGGTGACGCTGTCGTCTTCCAGCTCTTTGATCTTCAGATCGCGAGTCGCCACCGCGTTGCGGAGCTTCACCAAGTCGGCATCACGCTCCGAGAGCACCTTCTCCACGTCGTCAGGGAGCACGAAGGGACGCAGAGCGCTCTTCACCTGCTCCAGCGCTGCCTTGGCGCCTGCGATGGCGGGGTCGGCAAGCAGCTCGGCTTCAACCTCAACCCGGAGGTCGGACTTCAGCTTCTCGATGAGCATCGGCAGCTTGGCCGCGAACTCGTGACGCAGCTGATTCTCGGCCTTGGCCGCAGCCGCATCCTGCATCTCTTGGAGCGCCTTCTCCGGGGTCACACCCTCGGGAAGTTTGCCCTCGAACGACTCGAAAAAGGTCTTGGGGTACGCGGTCTGCATGGCAGGCTCTGCCACGAAGTCGAACGTCATCAGGCGGTAGTCCTCTTGGACCATCTCCTCGCCGTTCTTTCCGGGCTTGGTCGAACCAGCGCCGCGCGAGGACACGCCCACAGCGCAACCGCTCTTGAGCAGCGCCTTGAGGTCTTGACCGCGAGCCGTGTCCAGAACGTCGGCCTCACCGATGATGGTGCCGTCGTCCTCCACTGTGAGACTCGTGATCACATGCGACACGCGCGTGAGGAGCGTGCGCCCGTCCACGGGGTGATCCAACTCGCCAAACAGCTTGCGCTTGCTGAAGTCCCCAGACATGCGACCAATCTCACGCTCCCAGAGCGAACGCGGATAAACGCGCCCGTTCTGGGTTGCCTGGTCAGCACGCGCGAACTCGCCGCGTACACGAACCTTGCCCGAACCGTCCGTTGATTCCAGCACCTGGAACTTGATCGGACGGTACTCGGTCAGTTCATGCACAGGGACGAGAACTCGTTCTTTTGTCGTCTGTTCCATTAGTACCTTCGCCAGCGAAACTTACCCTTGAACGGTGTGCCTTGTAGAACCGATGTCACTTTGCGTTTGGGGGACTTCCGCTGCCTTCGTCTGTACGGGTTTCCCAGGTGTCCTACAATGTCCAGTCGTCCGCTTCGGTAGGCCGTCTTCCGCAGGCGCGGCGCCTCTGCCAGCCTCAGTCTTTTCCCGAGGTGCAGTCGTCGTAGACTTCGAGAGCGTCCAGGAGATCCCGAACGTCGCTCTCGAAGGCTTCAGTGAGCGAGTCTTCGCTCTCCGTGAGGCTGCCGGTCTTGATGCTGAGCGCAGCATCGCCGTAGTCCTCAGCCATCTCCTTGAGGTCCGCGATGATCTCCGCCTTCAACTCTTCCAGATCCTCGTCCTGCACGGACTCGAACTTGGTGGCAAGCTGATCCGCCGTCAGCGCGAGCTGGGCGAACGCATGAGCAATCTTCTTGCGGCTCTCGACCGTGAGGCTCTCGGTCTGCGTCTCAGCGTCTCCGCCGAGAACTTTCTGCACGTCGTCGAGCAAGGAGGACACGCGGTCCATGCCTGCCACGACCATACGGACGCGACCGTGACCGTGACGACCCTTGCGGATCTTCTCGCGCTTCTTCATCACGCGCTTGACAGAACCCTTGCGCAGATGCTTGCGCTTCTTGAGCTTGGTGCTCGCACGACGGGCAACCTTGCGCCACTTGGCGCGCTGCGAGCCGGTGCCCTTCTTGGTGCGGACGCGGCGGAGACCCTCAGCGACTTCCTCGCCCTCGGCTCCCTCCTCGCCCTCTTCCATGTCGTCTTCGTCCGGCTCTTCCTCGTCCGAATCGTCGGCGCAGTCCTCGCAGGGCTCTTCCATCTTCGGCTTCTTGGCTTCCGCCACAGGAGCTGCCTTCTTCGGCGCAGCCGGAGCAGCTTGCTCTGTCTTCGGGAGCAAGCCGATCGCTTCGAGATCCTCGGCCAGAGTCGTCAGCCTGTGTGTGCCGTGTGCCATGTGTTATCTCCTACGGTCCTGATTCCAGCGATCAGTGTGTGATCGACAGTTGAACGTGCGAGCAGAGCGCTCGGTATTTCGGAAGCGATGCCGCAAGAAGATCGCTCACCTTGCCCAGCACTGCTGTGTCTTTGACCTGATGCTCGACATCTTGCAAGACGTCGCGTACTTCGGCTAGGTCGCGCCGGTAGTCTTCCACGAGATTCACGAACTTCGCAGACGCGTTGGTGTCCGGCATGAGCTTGATCACGTCTTCGAGAGACCCGACCGCAACCCACAGCTTCTCCAACTCATCGTTCTGCGTACCGAACTCTGTACGAACCAACTCATCGTAGCCAGAGATCTCATCCGAACGCATGGAGCCGTCGTAGAGTTTTCCAAAACGGGGTGTGCCCGTCTCAGTGTTCTCTGCAACAACGTCTTTCCACGGACACGGTCGGTCCAACAACACTGTCACGCGCGTGGGCACGTCTGCGTACGCGAGCAGCTCTTTGGCCTCACCCAAGCGGGGAACCAACTGCTTGGCAAGATCTACCGCCGTGTCGAGCTGATCCGTGAGCAGTGCATCGACCACGCCGTACATCACAGACTCGATGTGCTGCTTCTTGGCGATGCGCTCAACGAACACAGGTACGGCTGTCGTGTCGAGCTTGAACGCGCCCTTGTCGTCCACTGCGTACTTCACAGTGAAGAGCTTCTCGTTGGACTCTACGACGACATGCGCCGGGAACGTAGCCACGAGGTTGGGCTTGCTGTCCGATCCAAACAGATCCGAACGCAAAGCAACCAGAGCTTCGAGAGTCTGGCGTGCTTGCTCGTGAGAACCGCGCATGATGCGCTGGCGTTCACTGGCAGGGATCATAGGATCGAGCAGCATTGGCGGAAACGCTACAAGCACCAGCAAATGCTGTCAATAACAATCGATCGCTAAGCTGCTAGACGACGCGTCTCGATGTCGCGGATGTCTTCGAGCATGGCTTGCACACGACGCAGGTTCTTGGCGAGGGTGCGATCACTACGTAACAGTTGATCCAGCTTAGCAGAGGCCCGCTTCTCAGCGTCCCGATCTCCAGCTGACAACTCGCGCTCTGTAATCGGACCCGCGTACCCCTTAGCCTTGTTGCGCTTACGCACGTTCTCGCTGAGCTGCCTGAGCGTCGTCGCACCCATCAAGTGCTCCAGACCTACCTCGGGATTGATGGAAGTCGCTTCTTTGTCAGCGTGCGCTTGAGCAGAGGTGGCACGCATCACATCCCCGGACTTCTCAGCTAGCGTTGTTTCGATCTCTTGATCAGAGAACCCGAAAATGTTGCTGAGCATCCAACGCAGGGATACGAACTCCTGCATACGACCGGCCAAGTCCGCGCGAGCATTACGGACTTCGATCTGAGCCAACTCGAAGATAGCGCTCGGAACAGTCATGTTCACGTCGTACTCCACCTTCGTTGGGTCTGTGCCTAACGCCGCCAGATGCACTCGGCAGATCTGACCCAACCCGGTCTTCAGACAACGCTGAACACGCAGCACTGACCGGGCGAACTGGACGTCCTGAGCCGACAACGTGGCCCGATTCACATCCTGCTCTTGCCCCAAATACGACTTCGGAACCTTGATCGCGGAGAACAACTTGTCCCGGAAATACTCAATGTCGTCCATGTGCTGCCACTGAGGGGCAGAAACCACATCAATCCTTGTCGAGTCCCGGCCCTCGCGCGCGGGCACGAAGAAATCCTCGTCCGGGGCAGCCGAGTCAAACGACAGCTCCAACTTGCCCGTGGTCGGATTTACAAACCGTTTCTTACGGTATTGTTGCCGTACCTTGTTCACATAGGCCAGCGCCTCAGCCGGGGGCATGTCCCCGACATCCACGTAGAACGCGTAGCGTTCGATGGCCTTCTGCAAGCGGAACAGAATGGCGGAGTCTTCGAGCATGCGGAGCCGCTTGAAGATCCAACGGGCAGGCTCCAGCACACTGAAGCCGTACGCGCTCCGCCGCACAGAACCCCGAAGTCTGAAGTGCACAACTTCCCAGTCCTCGAACGCAGTCTCTTCGGGGGCAACCATCACCGGCTTGTCAGCGCAAGCCAGGCGTCGGATCTCGTCCCGCTGCGCCAACAGCTGCTCGAAGTCCTCCAGCGGAAAGCCCACCTTGCCTGAGTAGGTCTGGATGAACCCCAGCAGCGCCCCGTAGCAATCCTCGATGCGACGCATGGACGAGGTGGGCAAGAAGTTCAGACCGACCACGCCTTCGTTGGTGATCAACAACTCCTCGTAGTCGTTTCCGTACTGCACCAGCGTGCGCGCGATCTCCCAAATCTCCTCGTCGATGCGCAACCGCTTATGCAGCATGTCCGTCAAGATCTTCTGCACGTTCTCGTTCTTGGCCGTGATCCAGACTGTCTTGTTGAGCTGCGAGTCCGACTGCGTCGCGTCATCGGCAAAGATGTCCAGAGCCGCCGCCAGCTCCGGGTACTGGTTCATCTCCTCGTAGTCAGCGTAGCGGGACAGCAGGTCTTGCTCGATGATCGGAGAGAACGCCACGTCCCCGTAGCCCGCGCCCGAACCGCTTCCGTACGAGAAGCCACCGTTGGCGCCGTACCCTCGGGCAGCGATGTTTCCGACAGCAAGCTTGGCGGCCTGGACATTCTTGTCCGAGCCCATGAAACGATCGACGCGTTTTGCGATATCTCCGAAGAAGCCCACTTAGCCGCCTTAGCCTGTACCGAAACCGCCGCCGATGAATGGGGGCAGGATGCCAGATTTAGAGGTTCCTGTACCACCCCCGCCAACCGAAACCGTACTGGGCTGCCCAGGGCGCACCCCACCAGCGGGCACAGGACCGCCCGGACCCAGGTCCATCCAGGGGTCGATCTCCACCTTCTGCGTAACCAACATCGGCAGCGGCTCCGATACCATGTGCTTCTGAAGCGAGAAGCACACACCTGCGAGAGCGTCCGCGACGTCCTTCTCCCCTTTGAGCGGGTGGTCAATCTTCCGCTTGTTGCCGCGACGATCTTCTTGCAGCTTCTCCAGCTGATCGATCACGGGCTCGTAGTCGTACATGTTCACGCGGCCTTCGTAGAGCGCCGTCTTAAGAGCATCATAGGGGTCGGCAGTCACGTCCACCGAGAGCAGCTCCGATTGATACCCCTGGCTCTTGAACTGCTGAATGCTGTCCGCGCTCTGCCACGAGTCCAGCGTGATCCTACGAATGCTGTACCCATGCGCCGTCAGGTCGTACACGAGGTGGCGAACGTCAGCAAGAATGATCTCCCCGCCCGCAGGCGGGACAATCTTCAGCATCAGGTCCACAACAAAAATCGGAGCCCGCTCCACGAACTGCTGCCCGTTCAAGCCTCGACGCAGCACGTCCTTCCAGCCCCCAATGTGCGCCATGCAGAACCCGGTCGCGTCGCCGCGCAGCGACAAGTCCAAGTGCACGTACCGAAACGCCATCGGATTGAGCACAGGACGCATTATCGCCTGGTCTACACCTGGACCTACGCGTTCCACACGCGACGCCACCATCTGATCCCAACGGAACTTCCCGCCCTTGGACGCGTCCAGCAACACCGTAGTGAACGGGTGCTCCCGCTTAGGATCAATAGCTTCTCGGATCTTCTCACGCCGCTGGATGAACGGGTTGATCGCAACAGTAGACAAACCGGCCAAGTCACGAATGCTGCCTTCGATGTCCGACTCGAAGTCCGCACGGAAATCTTCCGGCACGTCTATGAGAATCGTGTTCTCTGGCAGCTCCTGCTGTAGCTCTTTCTCTTCACCAGCATGCAGAACGCGCGAAGGCACTGCCTCGTTACCAACCAACACCCAGAACCGCTGGGAGTCGTAGAACACCTCGGGCTTCACAGCCCAGTTGCTGTGGTCCATCACGAACACATGCGGGTCATCTGCGTACTCACGGATCTTCCGCTCTGTGAACGAGTCCTGTGTGGTCTTGGAAGACGCTACGAACAAGATGCCAGGCAGCTTACCACCACGATCGAAGCGCGACTTGATACGGCGCCGGATGATGTCGTAGACGCGCTCCGCCATGTCGGTCGGAGGAGCTTTGCTACCAGACCCCTGCTCGTAATACTTGCCGTAGAAGTTAGCCTCGTCGATGAACGCCGCGAACGTGTTCAGACCTAGTGCGCCCGAGTCCGTGGCAGCACGAGCAGCTACCCAGATCGCAGAAGGAAACCGCAGCTCCTTCTTGGTCGCTCGAAACGAGAAGCTCTTGTTGAAGTACGGAGACAGCTTGATCTTAGCCGCGATGTTGTCGAACGCGACGCGGATGGCCAGCGCCTCGGATACGCTCATGCACGTGACCGCGATAGTCGAGTCAGCAGTCAACCCGAAACTCTTCTGCGGGTTCTTCATGCACGACAGCTCGTAGAGCACGCGACACAGCCCGGTGCTGGCGAAGAACGTGTTGTGGATCACGATGCCGTTGGCTACCGCGTTGTGCGTACCGGGCACGGTAAGATCATAGACGTCCTGCATGCCGGTCGGTGTTACGGACGCTACTCTCTCCCAGACAAGATCTGCATCTGCGTACCAGCGATACTGTCCGGTGTAGTTCACGGCTTCACACAAGCGCTGAAACTTTTCGCGGCTCATACAAGAGCCTTGAGCAACCGAACCGTGTTTCTGCCACCACGCTTTGTTGTGCGGACCTGTTTCGCGTCGAATATCCTTCAGCTCCTCGCGCCCAATAGGTACTACGTCCCAGTTGGTGTTCGACTGGATCTTCTCGACACACGCACGCAGTTGAGCGCACTCCGGCTCCTTGCCGAAGATCGGACCTACCGCTGCCAGAAAAGTCAGGATGCTAGGCGCGTCCGCTATCTGTAGTCTCCAAGCGTCGTGCTGCTCGCCGCCTTTCACCGAACGCTTCGGTGCGTACGACTTACGAGCGCAGATCCCGAAACGGTGCAGCAACTCTTGCACATCGTCGATCAAACCTTCACTGGCTAGTGCTAGCTCGATCTTCCTTGGCGCCTGATTCACGTACACAGAACCGTCTGTGAACAAGCGGTTCAGAAACAAAGCCAGCTGCCGATCGTTCAACCCGAACAGCCGAGCAGGCACGCGCTTCTCTTTGGACTGACAGTTGATTCCCCAGCGCTGCATCCACGGATTCAGGCCCAGGAACGAAACGTACCAAGCTCCGCGATCAAAGCGCTGCACGCCAAACTCACGGAACTCCGGCACCTGCGCGACCTGCGCCTTGAAGTCTTCGACAAGCCTGGGGTCGCCCTTGCAGTACCGGTGCCCAGCGTGCGTCAGACAGCCGTCTGCGATCAGATATGCGAGCGCGAGCACCTCTGCATCTGAAATATCCAACGGTTGCAAAGGAGCAGGAACAGAACGCGCCCGCGCGACAAGTTGCCCCGGTTGCAAGCTGCCGAGAGGCTCGTACTCACCGGACGCAACCAACACAGGATGATCCAGCGACGCCTCCAACCACTGCCCTGACGCCAGCACCAACTTGGCGCACTGCTTACGACCGGACTTCCAGATCTTCGAGGCGCGAGCCGCTACGATGTTCTTGCCGTCAAACGACGGCACCAACGGCGTCTGCCCAACAAGCTCCCCAATGCGTCGGCGCTCACCAGTAGCGAGGTTTGTAAGATATGTATCAAAAGTGATGCATTTTCCCCAACCAATCCCGCCGCACAAGAACGCTTCGTAATACTCCCCCTTGAACAGATTGATCATCTCCTCAAGCAGCTTGGGGTACATGTTGGCGCAGGACTCACCAAGAAAGTACGGATCTTTCACAAACGTCTCGATGTCCACGGGCGTGGTCTTCCAGTCCGCAGACCCCAGCACATCCATCAACCGACCATGCGGCATGGCAACCGGAGTACCTGCGGCCTCGGCCTCCAACTCATCCAACATGAGCTTGAAAACCTCTCGCTCTTCTAGCGTCAGGTGTGCGTAGTCGTCCTTGCAGAACTGCTCCAGCTCTTCGAGCGTGCGGGTACTCCAACTACGCCCGTTTCCAAAGGTGATCACTGCTCTGCGGGCTCCACGATAGCAGCGTCGGCAACCTCCAGCTCCTGCGCATGCCCCTCGGCAGTCTCAGGCAAGGCAGCGTCCTCGGCCTTGAGCTTGTCCCGCTCTTCTTGGACGACCATGAAGCGCTCCACCAACCCCAAGAGCTTTCTACGGGACTGCGGATTCTCGATGACTTGCTTCACCGAGTCTTTGCCGTAGTTGGCAGCGGCGGTGGTTAGGTTGGAAGCGTCCACGTCCACCGTACCCAAGCGACGATTGACCAAGCCCAGGTCCATCTGCATATCGGCGTACGACTCAAGGATGTCCTTGGCCATGCGAATCTCCGCCGTCATGTTGGGCATGAGCTTCTGAATCTTTGTCTCCACAGCGTGATCGATCTCCACGCGCTTCATCTGGAGCTTGTACAACTTCTCCAGCTCGGCCAGCGCATCGAGCCCGTCCGCAAGCTCCTTGGCTGCCTGGTGGAACACCTTGGGCAAGACCTTCTGCACCAGCGTCCCTGGCGGCAAATCCTTGCGGTAGTCACCGAGCGCCCACACCAACGCATCCTCTGTGACGTCTGCTGACTCTCCCTTCAACTGCTGAACGTGCTGCGCAATCTCCGTCAGGGGCCACCCCGTCGTGATCATCTCATGCACCTCAGTGAAGCACTTGAGAGCCTTCACACGCTTGTGCTTCTCCCCACCCTGACGACTGACCGACTTCACGCGGTTGGGCGACGGAGGTACTGGTGTTACCGGATCTTCCATACATCATGCTGGACCACGTGGTCCCACAGGTCACTTCTCTGCCCAGCTCGCGCCCCAGCCGCCCTCCACGACCACAGGCACAGTCGGCAGAAATTGCTGCATGCCTTTGACCATACACTGTTTTACATCCCAGTCCACCTGCTTTTGGAACTCCGGGTCGCCGTCCTTGGCCTCGACCACGATCTCATCGTGAACCATGTTCACCATCAGCGCCTTTTTTTCGTGCGGACGCAGGGCTTCATAGGTCAGCCGCAGAGCGACCTTCAAGCCGTCTGCGCCTGTGCCCTGAACCGGCGTGTTCGCCCAGGCGCTGTGATCGTTGGGCTTCATGTAGCGGATGCGTCCGCTCAGCGTGCGCGTATAGCCGCGCCTCTTGTTGTTGTCGCTGAACACCTTGCGATGCCACGACTTGAGTCCGCTGTACCCGTTGAAGAACTTGGCGATGAACTCATCTGCTTGATCTTCATCCATGTCCACGCCGTAGTTAGCTTGCGCGTACACCGCCAAGCGCTCTGCCCCCATGCCGTAGAGTAGGCCGAAGTTGCCCGCCTTCGCAGGCTGGCGCATCGCCTTAGTGACTGCGGCTACGTCAATGTCGTTGAGTAGCGCGGCGGTTAGGATGTGGAGATCGAGTCCGGTCTTGTACGCGTAGAGCATGCGAGCGTCGCCGGAAATCTCCGCTGCGATGCGCAACTCGATCTGACTGTAATCCCAGATGCCCAGCACGTACCCGAGCACTGCACGGAAGCACGCGCGGAACTCCTTCAGCCGAGGCAGTTGCTGGAGGTTTGGAGAGCTTGAGCTGTAGCGTCCCGCTCCCGTGAACGGATAGAACGACGAGTGTATGCGCCCCGTCTTAGGATCAATGTTGCTTAGGTAGTCAGGTCCGAACGAGTCGCAGAGCTTGAGAACTTTCTTGTACTCGATCAGGCGCTTGATGGTCTCGCGTAGCGCGGGCTTGCGGATCTTCGGAATGAGCATTGCCAGCTCACTCTTGTCGGTGCTCTTCAGCTTGATCCCCAGCAATGCCAGCGACGCCTGCAACTGCTGCGTGGAACCGATGTTGAAACCCACCGGGGCCATTCCCGGTAACCCCAGCTGTCCCCTCGGATGCGGCAGCTCACTGACAAGCTGCGCTCGAAGCTCGCGCTCTTTCTTGCGATTGTCTTCGTACAGCGCGAGCCACATCTCCTTGTCCAAGTAGAACCCGTTGTTCTCTATGGACGCTTCCGGGAGCACGGCCCCGAACTCGATCAGCGCTACGCGATTGAGCCCGTACTTGGAGAGCTTCTCTTTGAGCCCCGCGCGCAAGGGTAGTAGGTACTCAGTGTCGTCCGCTGAGTAGTCGAGCTGTTGCTTGGTGAGCGCGCCGCTCCAGTTGGAGCCGCCCAAGTCTTCTCCAGCCTGCACCGTCAACTCGCGCGAACGGATGTCATACAGGTTGTGGCCGAGATTCTTGCCGTTGTAGATCAAGGCGCTTGCGCGGTAGGTGTCGAACACCGGCCACAGCTCGCCCGCGATCCCGTACTTGTGCAGGAACCAACGCTGCTCGAACTTCGCGTTCTGGATGACCTTGACGGTCTTGGTTTTGGGGTCGCCAAGAGCGCGAACAAGCGCCTCGGGATGTCCTGTCTTGAACAGGTCCACCACGTGGTGCGTGGTCGGCGTCTTCACCGACATCAGA
>Ga0315284_10009843_pt1 | contig 13609 bp, 8 predicted proteins | sample YL17G09_16_MG_FD_203696 | JGI IMG/M metagenome (GOLD analysis project Ga0315284, IMG submission 203696) | Sediment microbial communities from Yellowstone Lake, YNP, Wyoming, USA - YL17G09_16 | ecosystem: Environmental > Aquatic > Freshwater > Lake > Sediment | place: USA: Wyoming | collected...
GCTCCGGATGCGGCTACGCCTGATGGGTGCCTTCGCCCATCCGGCCGCCGCCGAACGCGCCGTCTTCGGCCAACTCCTCCGCTGGCACCTCGTCCCCGAAATTACACACAGAACTTGACACTACCGTGGCCAGGAAGAGCCGTGACGCCTGGGCGGGGGGATGGTATACTGCCGCTAAGCCGCAAGCGGCTAGGCCGCGAGCGGCGCCGCTTGCGGCTTAGCGGCCTTTGCCGTGTGGAGGATGTATGTACGAACCAACACGCGATGAGTTCCTGGCGATGGCCCGCCGGGGCAATACGATCCCCGTCTATCGCACGCTCCTTTCGGACCACCTGACGCCGGTCCTGGCGTTCAACAAACTCCTAGACGAGGACGGGCAGGGGTTTCTCCTGGAGAGCGTCGTCGGCCTGGAGCGCGTCGCGCGGTACACCTTCCTGGGCGTGCGTCCGCGCGAAACGATCCGCGCGTGGGACCGGCGCGTGGAGGTCCAGCAGGGCGATCGCGTGACGCGGAGCGAGTGCGACGATCCGCTGGCCCGCCTAGCCCAGTGCCTCGCCGCCCACAAGGTGGTCCATCACGGTCACCTGCCGCGCTTCACCGGCGGCGCGGTCGGCTACGCGGGGTACGACATCATCCGCCACTACGAGCACCTGCCGAACGCGCCGAAGGACGATCGGAACCTGCCCGACATGGTCTTCGGCTTCTACGACACGATGGTGATTTTCGACCACGTGCAGAAGACCGTCATGGTCGTTTCGAACGCGATCCTCGGCGACGAGGAACCGGTGAAGGCGTACGATGCGGCCCGCGAGCGGATCGACGCCGTGTGCGAGCGGCTCCGGCGCCCCGCGCCCCTCAAGGTCGAGGACATGGTCCGGCGCGAGGAGGTCCGGCTGCCGTTCAAGTCGAACTTCGAACGCGGCGACTTTCTGCGGGCCGTCGAGGCGTGCAAGGAGTACATCCGCGCCGGCGACATTTTCCAGGTGGTGCTGTCGCAGCGGCTCCGGGTCGAGTCGGGCGCCGCGCCGATCGACGTGTACCGGGCGCTGCGGGTCATCAACCCGAGCCCGTTCATGTTCTACCTGAAGACGAAGGACGTGACGCTCCTGGGGTCGAGCCCCGAGATCATGGTCCGCGTCGAGGACGGCGAGATTACGAGCCGGCCGCTCGCCGGCACCCGTCCGCGCGGTGCGACGCCCGAGGAAGATAAGCGCCTCGAGCAAGAACTCCTCGCGGACCCGAAAGAGCGGGCCGAGCACGTCATGCTCGTGGACCTGGCGCGGAACGACGTCGGGCGCGTCGCCCAGTACGACACGGTCCGCCTGTCGGACGTGATGCACGTCGAGCGCTACAGCCACGTCATGCACATCGTGTCGAACGTGACGGGTCGGCTGCGCGACGGGTGCACCGCCTTGGATGCGCTGCGCGTGAGCGTCCCGGCGGGAACGGTGTCGGGGGCGCCGAAGGTCCGCGCGATGGAAATCATCGACGAGTTCGAGCCGACCAAGCGCGGGCCCTACGCCGGGGCCGTCGGCTACGTGGATTACTCCGGTAACCTGGACACGTGCATCGCGCTTCGGACGATGGTCCTTTCGGGCGGCGTGATTGACGTCCAGGCCGGCGCGGGGATCGTCGCCGATTCCGTGCCCGAACGCGAGTACGAGGAGACGCTGAGTAAAGCCCGCGCGCTCCTCCTGGCCGTCCAGGTGGCCGAACGCGGCTTCGGCGCGGCGTGAACTGCCGCTAAGCCGCAAGCGGCCGCTTGCGGCTTAGCGGCCTTATGCCTTGCGGAGGTCGGCTGTGGCGCGCCCTCTGGTCATCGCGTATCACATCGTCTGGACGGCCTACGGGTGGTGGCTCCCGAACGATCCGCGTGGAAGCATGTCTCACAAAGTCCGTAAGCCTGCCATCGGGGGGCTGGGCGATCCGCATTACGGTCGGCGTGCGATTCAGCCCCCCGCTCGCGCGGTGCGGCAATTCTATGCGCGGGCGCGGGAGGCGCTCGCGTTTCCGCTCCTGGAAATCGGCGCTGCCGAAAGGGCCATGGTCGGCGACGCGGTTGCCGAAACGGTTGCCGCACGGCGCTATACCTGCTACGTCTGCGCCATCTTGCCGGACCATGTGCACCTCGTTGTCCGCAAGCACCGCGACAAGGCCGAGCAGATGATCGAGGCGCTCCAGGATGCGAGCCGCTTGCGCCTCCGGCGCGCGGGCCTGCGCGCGCCGGACCATCCCGTGTGGAGTGTGGGCGGCTGGAAACGGTTCCTTGAACGCCCGGAGGCTGTACGGAGCACCATTGCCTATATCGAGGGAAACCCGGCGGAGCGCGGCCTTCCGCCGCAGGCCTGGCCCTTCGTCGTGCCTTACGACGGCTGGCCCCTTCATCCGGGCCACAACCCGCGGTCGCCGTACGCCCGGCGCCTGCGCGGCACGAGCGACGAAAGATAACGGCCGCTAAGCCGCAAGCGGCACTACGTTTTTTTCAACTTCGCGCGCAGCGCTTTGGCCACATTCGGCGGGACGAAGCGCGACACGTCGCCGCCGAGCGAGGCGACCTCCCGCACGAGGCGCGAGGAAATGTAGGCCACCCGTTCGTCGGCCATCACGAAAACGGTCTCGACCCCTGCGATCGTCCGGTTCGTCAGGGCCAACTGGTACTCGTACTCGAAATCGGAGTGCTGCCGGAGACCCCGCAGGATGACCGAGGCCCCGTGTCGGCGGACGAATTCGACCGTGAGGCCCTCGTAGGAATCCACGGCGACGTTCTTCAAGTCGGCGACGGCGTCGCGCAAGAGGGCGGTGCGCTCCTCGGTGGTGAAAAGGGGCTGCTTGTCCGGATTGGACGCGACGGCCACGATGAGCCGGTCAAACAGGGCCGTCCCCCGGCGGATGATGTCGAGGTGCCCGAGCGTGACGGGGTCGAAGACGCCGGGATAAACGGCCACTCTCTCGCTCGCCATGCAATATCCTCCGTTCGCGTTCCCGGCCGCTCGCCCGGTCGAGTCGCCGTGGCGACGAGGGCCGGGGATCGCCGGAAAGGATTGTAGAAAAGCGTCCGCTGTCGGGCAACAGCAAAGGCGGCGCGGATTGCTTGACGGGGCCGCCTCGCGGCGCTATAACCGCCGAGGCTGTCCGCAGCGAGCCGTCGCGCTTGAGGCCAGGAGAGCGTCATGCAGGATGCGGGATGGTGGGTGGTGGTGTTTGCGGCGTTCGCGCTGGCGGCGGGGCCGTCGTGCGTGGCGGGGGCCGAGGCCAGGCCGGACATTCTGGGGACGCTTCGCCCGGGCCATCCGCGCCTCTTTGTGACGCGCGAGAGCCTGGAGCGGCTTCGGGCCGGCGTCGGGCAGGACGCTGGGATGAAGACCCTCTACGAAAAACTCCGCAGGGAGGCGGACAAGACGCTCCGCGAGGAGCCGGTGCGCTACGAACTCATAGGGCCGCGACTCCTGTCCGTCAGCCGCAAATGTCTCGACCGCGTCTCGACGCTCGCTCTCGTGCACCTCGTGAGCGGCGAGGCGAAGTACGCCGAACGCGCGGCAAAGGAACTGGAGGCGGCGGCGAAGTTCCCCGACTGGCATCCCCAGCATTTTCTGGACACGGCCGAGATGACGTGCGCCTTCGGCATCGGGTACGATTGGCTCTACAGTTTTCTCTCCGACGCGCAGCGCGCGCAGGTGCGCCAGGCGATTGTCGAGAAAGGGCTCCGGGAAGGTCTGAATTGTTACCGGGGCAAGGCGAGTTACGGCTGGTGGACGGGCGCGCATCACAACTGGAGCCAGGTGTGCAACGGCGGCCTGGCGGTCGGGGCGCTGGCGGTCGCCGACGAGGAACCGGCCGTCGCGGCGGAGGTCCTCACTTCGGGCCTGAAGGCCGTCCAGGGCGCGATGGCGAACTTCGGCGTGGACGGCGGCTGGAACGAGGGGCCGGGGTACTGGGGCTACACGCTGCGGTACACGTCCATGTACCTGACGGCGCTTCAGTCGGCCCTCGGGTCGATGAAAGGACTCGACCAGACGCCGGGTCTGGCGGAGACGGGCCTCTTTCGCATCCACTTCATCGGGCCGACGGGGCGAACGTTCAACTTCGCGGATGCTCGTGAAGGAGCGGGGAGCGCGGCCGCGATGTTCTGGCTCGCCCAGGTCTTCAAGAAGCCGGTTTACGCGGCCTGCGAGCGCCGGATAATGGGCGACGGCGCGTTCGATCTCCTGTGGTACACTCCCGAGGGGCAGGGTCCTGCCGAGAGCGGTCTTGCGCCCTCGAAACTTTTCCGCGGCGTGAATGTCGCTTTCTTGCGCAGCGCGTGGGACAACCCGAACGCCCTCTGGGTCGGCTTCAAAGGGGGAGACAACCAGGCGAACCACAGCCACCTGGACCTGGGGACGTTCGTGCTGGACGCGCTCGGCGAGCGGTGGGCGCTGGACCTCGGATCGGATGATTACGATCTGCCCGAGTACTTCGGCGGCAAGCGGTGGACCTACTATCGCCTGCGGACCGAGGGACACAACACGCTCGTCGTGAATGGCGAGAACCAGGACCCGAAGGCGAAGGCCCCGGTCGTGGCGTTCTCGTCGACGCGGCAAGAGACCTCGGCCGTCGCGGACCTGTCGCAGGGCTACCCGATGTGCGGGCGCGTTCTCCGCGGCATGGCGATGATCGCGCCAGGGCAGATAATTATCCAGGACGAGGTCTCGGCCGGCGAGCCGGTCGGGGTCGTCTGGCAGATGCACACCCAGGCGGAGGTCAAGCCGGAGAAGAATCGCGCGGTCCTTTCGCTGAAGGGCAAGCGCCTCGGGGCCGAGATTCTGGAGCCGGCGGGCGCGGTGTTCGAGGTCGCGGCGGCGAACCCTCCGCCGCCCGAGGCCCAGCAACCCGACGTGCGGAAACTCGTGGTTCGTCTTCCGGAGAAGGTGAAGAATGTGCGGATCGTCGTGCGGTTGATGGTCGAAGGGGCGGGAGGGGAGTCGCCCGAGGTCCATCCGCTGGCCGAGTGGCCCGGCCGGATTGAAAACGCGGGCGGCGGGGGTGTGACTGTTTTTTCTGGCATGCCGTTTTAACCTGTCACCCCGACCGACCGAAGGGAGTGGAGGGGTCTCGCAGTGGTCTTTTTGGCCTTTGGCACGGCGAGATTTCTCCGCTCGTCCGCCTTCGGCGGACTCGGTCGAAATGACAAGATTGGGGCTGTTCCCGGAAAAAAGGGTGCCGGAAAAAATAGTCGCACCCGGGCGGCGGAGCGGGGTCGAAATAGATTGAACGGGCGGCGGGGCCGCGCTATAATACCGGCCGCGAAGGTGGAAACTTATGGACCCATCCGTGAGGAGGAGCCGAATCATGATCATCGGCGGACGGACTGTTTGGCAGGCCCTGGCGATCGGAGGCCTGGGGATTCTGTTGATTGCGGCGGGCTGCAAGACGACGCCGCCCGAGGAGGGCGCTCCGGGTCCGGCGGCGCCGACGGGGCCCCATGCGGAACTGCTGAAACTTTTTCCGAAGGGGCAGGACGTGACCGATTGGAAACCGGTGGGCGACGTGGAAGTGTTCGGGCCCGTCGCGAAGCCGGAGGAGAAGGTGAAAGCCCTTGAGTCCGACGCGGGGGCCGACGCGGTGCTCGTGCGTGCCTACGGGTACGTGAAGTCGGGCGTGGCGCGGTACGGTCGCGGCGGGACGGGCGAAGCGATGACGCTGCGGATCTACGAGATGGAGAGCCCGTCGGAGGCGTTCGGCCTGTTCAGCGTGGGTTCGTCCGGGACGCAGTTCCCGCCGATGGGGCTGGCCGCCCGGATGTCGGACAAGGCGCTGGGGTTCGTCAAGGGGCCGTACGCCGTGCTGGCGGAGTTCCAGGGCGCGGGCGGTGGGGAACCGGCGCTGAAAGAGTTCGCCCAGTGGGTGGACGATCAGATTACCTCCAAGGGTTATCGGCCGGCGATCCTCGAGAGTTTCCCCATGGGGTCGATCCAGGGGGAACGATACTATCTGCATACGTTCAATGCCTTGGCGAGGCTGCCGTTTGTGCCCAAGGGCGACGCCGCAATGGTCGAACGCGCCCTGGCCCTCGGACCCGAGACCGACGTCGCCATCATGGGATACCCGACGACGCAGACGGGGGTGGTGAACTACCTCTTCGTGATCCGGTACCCGACGGCGGCGGATGCGACGGCGGCGTACAACGGCTACTCGGCCTACCTGGATGGGAGCACAAACTCGGCGGAGCGGAACATTGCCGTCGCGCCCCCGGTTCAGACGTACCTGGCGGGGACATTCAACGCCGAGGAAAACTCCATCCGCGACCGCCTGGCCGAGGTCCTGACGGGTCTAGGGGGCTGAGATTCCCTATCCCGGCGCCCTTCGAGTGCCTAGCGCTACTTTGTCAACTCCGCTCCTCGACCCTGGCTGGGCGCCGTGGCGACCGCAGGTAAGCGGAGGCGCGGTGGCCATTCTTGGCCACCGCGCGGCGGGCAAGAATGCCCGCCGCGCTATCTCCTCTCTCGGGGGCGCGAAGTTGACAAAGTAGCGCTAGCGGGCGGCCCGAGGGCTGCCCGCTTTCTTTCCCGAAGGCCATTCGGCGGCATGCCCTCCCCTGGCCCGTGCCACGGCGGGGAACGTGACCGCCCGCTTCCGTCTTCGCCCTTCGGGCTACGCCGTGACAAGTCCGCGGGCGGCTCGCAAGGTGAGCCGCGGCCGGGAGGACGCGGCGACGTGCCCTCCCGGAGTCTTGAAAATGGGCAATCTGGGCGGTCCTGAGAGGGCCTTCAAGACCTCTGAATCGGGTCTTCATGGGAAAATGCTTGCATCGGGGAGGTGAGGCGCGTAAACTGCCTTCCTTTTGGCGGAAGAAGGGTGCAGAAAAAGGGTGTTCAGGCGATAGGAGACAGGCGTGGCGAAACACTTTGCGGACCGGATGCTCGATGCCATCGAGGCGAAACAGGCGCCCCTGTGCGTCGGTCTGGACCCGATGTACGAGCGCCTGCCGAAACAGATCCGGGAGATTGCCTCCTCGAACCGGGCGGGTCTGGGGGAGCAGGCGGCCGCGGCACGGGAGTTCTGCCAGAGCGTCATTGACATCGTGGCCGGACAGGTGCCGTGCGTCAAACTCCAGAGCGCCTACTTCGAGCGTTGCGGGCCGAGCGGCGTGCGGGCGTATTTCGAGGTGGCGGACTACGCGCACGAGCAGGGCCTGCTGGTGATCGGCGACGTGAAACGTGCGGACATCGGATCGACGGCCGAGGCCTATGCCGTCGCGCACCTGGAGGAAGTTTTCATCGGCGAGGGGAAGGACGAGCGGACGGTCACGCTGGACGCGGCGACGGTGAACCCGTATTTCGGGAAGGACGGCGTGCAGCCGTTCATCGAGACGGCGAAGGCGGGCGGGCAGGGCGTCTTCGTGGTCGTGCGGACGACGAACCCGTCGGCGAAGGATTTCCAGGATTTCAAGGACGCGGAAGGACGCCGCGTGTTCGAGCGGATCGCCGAACGCGTCAACGACTGGGCCAACCAAGAAGGATGCCTGGGGGACTGCGGGTACAGCCTGGTGGGGGTGGTAGCGGCGGCCACCTATCCGGAAGACACCAAGTTGCTCCGCGCCTTGATGCCGAACAGCCTGTTCCTTGTGCCGGGGGTCGGGGCCCAGGGAGGCTCGGTCGACGACGCGTCGCTGGCATTTCACGACGACGGATGGGGCGCGCTTGTCACGGTGTCGCGGAGCGTGATTTACGCCTGGGAGCGGCCGGAGTACCAGCACCTCGGCGAAGTGAACTGGGAGGAAGCGATCGAGGTGGCGACGGTCGACGTGAAGGCGGCGCTGGCGGAGGCGCTGGCCCGGCGTACGGCGACGGTCTAAGAGCCTATTCCAATATCCCCCCGTCGGCCCGAGGTTGAGCGAGCCGCCGGGTGGCGAGGCCGACGAGGGAGGCGATTCCATGTCAAGAATCGCCGACCGAGGAGAACGACGCCGGCCGGCGGCGCAGCCAACCGAAGCCAGGCGGGATATTGGGATAGGCTCTAAAGGCGGCGCGAACGGTTCGGATGCGTGGATGGAGGCCACCGGCAAGATCGCCCATCGTGGACCGCGGGGCCGGCCGAGGCCGGCGTCGGCGGTCCTCGCCCGCCCGGAAGGGTTGGCGGTGACGATCATGGGTCTGGGGTTGTTCGGGGGCGGCGTCGGGGCCGCCTCTTATTTCGCGCGTCGCGGCGCCCACGTCACGGTGACGGACTTGAAGCAGGCGGAGGCGCTCGCGCCGAGCCTCGAGGCGCTCGAGGGCCTCGACATCACGTTCCATCTGGGCGGGCACCGGCCGGCCGACTTCACGGAGGCCGACCTTGTCGTGGTGAGCCCGGCGGTGCCGAAAACGTCGCCTTACCTGGCGATGGCCGTCGAAGCAGGCGTGCCGGTCACGAGCGAGATGAATCTGTTCGTCGCGTTGTGTCCCGCGCCGCTGGTCGGCGTGACGGGTTCGAGCGGCAAGAGCACGACGACGGCGCTTCTGGGGGAGATGCTGGCGCGGTTTCGCCCGACGCGCGTGGGCGGCAACATCGGCAAGAGCCTCCTGGACGAGGTGCACCAGATCGGGCCGGACGAGACCGTTGTCCTGGAACTTTCGAGTTTTCAACTGGAGGACCTGGCGGCGATCGAACGGAGCCCGCACGTGGCCGTGGTCACGTGCGTCAGCCCGAACCATCTGGACCGGCACGGGACGATGGCGGCCTACGTCGCGGCGAAGAAGAACATCCTGCGGTTTCAAGGCCCCCAGGACGTGGCGATCCTCAATGCCGACGACGCCGAGGTTCGTACTTGGGACGCTCAGACCCGCGGCCGGGCGGTGTTCTATTCCGTCAAGGAGGCGCTGGACGACGGCGCTTTTCTGAAAGGAACGGAACTGGTGTTTCGGCTGGGAGGCACGGAGGAACGGGCGGACCTGGCAGGGCGCGTGCGGCTCCGGGGCCGGCACAACCTGGCGAACGTGCTGGCGTCGGCGACGGCGGCGCGGTGGCTGGGGACGCCGGTGGAAACGATCCTGTCGGCGGTGGAAGCGTTCCGGCCGCTGCCGCATCGCCTCCAGGTCATCGGCCGCGTGGGCGACGTCCTTTTCGTGGACGACTCGAAGGCGACGACGCCGGAGTCGGCCCGCGCCGGCATGGAGGCGTTTGACCGCGGCGTGGTTCTCATCGCCGGGGGGTACGACAAGCACGTGGACCCGGAGGTTCTTCTGAAGGCGATCCGGACGGGAACCCGGGCGGTGGTGCTGATGGGTGCGACGGCGGAGACGCTCGCGCGGGCGCTCGAGGGGAACGGGCCGCCGGTCGAGCGGGCGGAAAATATGGACGACGCGGTGCGGCGGGCGGCGCGTCTGGCGAAGGCGGGCGACGTGGTGCTCCTCTCGCCGGGGCACGCCAGTTGGGACATGTTCGACAGTTTTGAGCACCGGGGCGATGCGTTTCGGCGTGCGGCGGAGGCGCTCGGCCTCGAAGCGGTGGCAGCGGAGAACGAACGGGAGGTCGGCTCGAGTGGATTTGCTGGAACGATTTGAGGATGCCGGGCACAACGGGCGGGACCTCAGGCCGCTGACCTTCTGGTCGTGGAACGATCGGCTGGATGCGGAGGAGATCCGCCGGCAGGTGCGCGAGATGGCGAAGGGAGGCCTGGGCGGCCACTTCATGCACGCGCGCCAGGGTCTTGTGACGCCGTATCTGAGTCCGGAGTGGATGGCGGGCGTTCATGCGGCGGTGGAGGAGGGTCGGCACACGGGCGTCGCGCCGTGGCTGTACGACGAAGACTGCTGGCCGAGCGGCGCGTGCTCGGGGCGCGTGTACGCCGGGCGCGAGGCGTTTCGCGACAAGCACCTGGTGTTCGAGGAAATCGAACCGGAGGGATGGGAGCCGACGGAGCGGACGGTGGCGGTGTTTGTGGGGAAGAAGGGGCGTGACGGCGGATACGGGGAGTTCCGGCGGGTGGACGATCCGCATCGCGTCTGCCACCTGCGTCGCAAAGCGGGCGAAGCGGTTCTGCATTTCGTTTACCGGACGGGCGATTACGTGGATGTCCTTTGCCGGGATGCCACCGAGGAATTTTTGAAGCGAACGCACGAGGCGTACCGGGAATCGGTGGGTCGCGAGTTCGGCCGGTTGATTCCGGGCATCTTCACCGACGAACCGCAGTACGGTCGCGGCGGTCACCAGGTGCCGTGGTCGCTGGAGTTGCCGCGGTTCTTCCAGCGTTCGTGCGGATACGATCTGGCGGACCGGTTGCCTGAACTGTTCTTCCCGGTGGGGGACTATCGGCAGGTGCGGTTCGACTTTTACGAGTCGCTGACGCGCCTGTTCCTGCTGGCTTGGACGCTGCCGGTTTATCAGTGGTGCGACCGAAACCACCTGATGCTCACGGGCCACCTGATGGGGGAGGACACGCTCCGGAGCCAGGTGGTGCACGTCGGCGCGGCCATGCCGCATTATGAATACATGCACATCCCGGGCATCGACCATCTGTGCCGGCGGCTGGGGAGCCCCGTGCTCGTCAAACAGGTGTCGAGCGTGGCGGCGCAGTTGGGCCGTCGGCGGGTGCTGAGCGAGATGTTCGCCGGCTCGGGCTGGAACGTCAGTTTCGACGACCTGAGGTGGATCGCGGAGTGGCAGTTGGTATTGGGCGTGAACCTGGTGTGCCAGCATCTTTCGTCGTTCACGCTGCGCGGTTGCCGCAAACGCGACTGGCCTCCCAGCCTGCATTACCATCAGCCCTGGTGGCCGCACTATAGCCTTTGGAATGATTACATGTCACGGCTTCTGTCGGTGCTGACGGAAGGCGAGGCCGTCGCGGACGTGCTCGTGATTCATCCGATCTCCAGTGCGTGGGCCGAGTACAGCCCGCTGGATACGCGCGAAGTGGACGGACTGGACCGGCGCTTCGCGGCGCTGGCGGATGCGGTGCTTGCGACGCACGCCGACTTCCATTTCGGGGACGAACTGATTCTGGAGCGGCACGGTCGGGCGGCGAAGGGAGAACTGGTGGTGGGCAAGGGCCGATACCGGGTGGTTATCGTGCCGGACGCCACCAACCTGCGGACGAGCACGGTGCGGTTGCTGGGGCGGTTCAAGCGGTCGGGGGGTCGGATCGTTTTTACTGGGCGGATTCCCGGCCACGTGGACGGCGAAGAGTCGGACGAAGTCGCCCGCCTGGCGAAGCGATGCCTGCGGGTTGATCCGGCGAAGGTTCGAGGCCGGGCTGCGCTTCGCCGCGCGGTCGCTCCGAAACTGGAAGTCCTCACGGGCGGCGGGAAAGATGCCGCGTCCATCCTCGCCCAATGGCGCGAGGTCGGCAAGGACCACGTTTTCTTCTTCCTGAACGTGGATCCCAAACGAACGGTGAAGGCGCGGGTACGGCTGCCGGTGGCGGGGACGCCGATCCGGCTGGATCCCGAGACGGGCGCGTGCCTGCGCCTCAAGGCGCTGCGTCGCGGCCGGCGATCGACGGTCCCGTGGACGTTTGGTCCGCGAGAGAGCCTCCTGGTTCTGGTGAAGGCGGGGAAGAAGCAGGCGGAGATGCCGGTTGCGGCGTCGCCTCCGCGGCGGGGCCGGTCGATCCGCGGGCCGTGGCGCCTCTGGCGCCGCGACCCGAACGTTCTGGTGCTGGACACGGCGGCGTGGCGGACGGACGAGGGCGAATACTCCGAGCCGATGCCCATCATGGACATCGAGCAGGAACTGGTGCGCCGGGGGGCGGAAGCGGTGGTGGTGCTTCGGCTCCAGTTCCAGTGCGCGATTCGCGATTTGAAAGGCCGGCGCTTCGAACTGGTGCTGGAGCAGCCGGAGCGGTACGAAATGTGGTACGCCGGCATGCGGGCGCCGGTGTCGGATGCGGGCCCGTGGTGGGACAGCGCGTTTCGGCGGATGGACGTAACGCCGTTCGTCCGCCGCGGCTTGAACGTCATCGAGTTGAGAAGGCCTTGGGCGGTGAATCCGAAGACTCGCAGCGCGCTGTTCGGCCAGAGCGGGGATTGGGGAAAGCGGACGGCATTCCCGGAAGTGGAACTGGAGGCGGTGTACCTGGTGGGGGATTTCGGCGTGCGTTTCACGGGCGGAAGCGCCCGGGGTCCGAACGGGAGCCGCTGGCTCCGAGGCCGGCCGAAACTGGTGGACGAGCCCGCGTCGGTGGCGGGCGCCGACCTGGTTCGAGCCGGCTACCCCTTCTACGCGGGTCGGATGACGCTCGAGCGGGAGATCCAGATCAACCGAAACCCGTCCCCTCAGGCGGTCCTGGAACTGCCGGCGTTCAAGGCGATTACGGCGACGGTGGCCGTCAATGGCCAGGAGGCAGGCACCGTCTGGAAACCGCCGCACGTCGTTCCCGTGGGCGGGCTTCTGACCCGGGGGCGGAATCATGTGGCCATCACACTGACGACGAGCCTCCGGAACGCCCTGGGTCCGCACCACCATGCGGGGGGCGAACTGTACGACGTTCGGCCGACGTCCTTCGTGGGGACGAAGGGATGGTACGGGCGGTTCACGGGTCCGGTGAATGCGTACCGGGAGGCATACAACCTCGTGGATTTTGGTCTTGGCGGGAACGTGATCCTGCGCGCCTGATGGGTTCCCGACCGCGGCCCGTGCCACGCCGGGCGAGCGTCGCCGCGTCCTCCCGGCCGCGGCTCACCCTGTGAGCCGACCGCGGAAGCGGTCGGGCATGCACGATCCACCCTGGCCGGTGCCACGCCGCGCCGGCAGCGTTTTTGAGTTCAAGAAGGGCTTGCGGAAACGCCGATTCCACGGAGAATAGAGGGTGCAGCGAGAGGGCGATGCACGCCGGGATGCACGAGAGGTCCGGGCGGGAGCGGGGATGCCTGCCGAGGCAGTGAGCCCCCACATAGTCTTGACAGCCGCATGGGGGGCGGTAGAATGTTTTCGCGGGGCATGCGGGGGAAGAACCCGGTCGACCTTTCGGCCCTTGGGGCGGGTACCGCCAGGGCCGGATCATAGACAAAGGAGCCCAGAGGTGAGCGGACAACAACAGGATCCCCGCCGGGGGGCGAGTCGGGGCATCAGAGCCACCGGGCTGGTCGGGACGGTCTGGGTCCTTGCGGGGGCGGTTCTCCTCAGCACCGGCTGCGCGCAGAATGAAATCGGACGCTACAACTGGTGGCCGACCGTTGTGAACAATCCCTTGCGGGTGCGAAACCCGATCGTCAAGTCGGAGAACTATTGGGTCCAGCGTGACGTTGAGCCGGAAGAGGAATTTCCCGGACCTACGCCGGAAGACCTGAAACAGCCTCAGGAGGACTATATTCTGGGCGCGGGGGACTTGGTTGACGTGACTGTGTTTGAATTGCTTGCACCCGGCCAGCCATACACGACGCGGCAGCGGATCAGCCAGACCGGCAAGATCACGCTTCCCTACCTCGGGACGATCCAATGCAGTGAGTTGACGTCGCGCGGGTTGGAAGAAAAACTGGCGGACATGCTGGAACCGGACTTCCTGATCGACCCGCAGGTGACGGTCTTCGTGCAGGAGTACCGGAACCTGGAGGTTTCGCTGTTGAACGGCACGCCGCGTCCCGGCCGGTATGCGCTGGTGGGGCAGGACATGACGCTGTTGGAACTCCTCGCCGAGGCGGGTGGCGTGCTGCAG
>Ga0315284_10009844_pt1 | contig 13608 bp, 10 predicted proteins | sample YL17G09_16_MG_FD_203696 | JGI IMG/M metagenome (GOLD analysis project Ga0315284, IMG submission 203696) | Sediment microbial communities from Yellowstone Lake, YNP, Wyoming, USA - YL17G09_16 | ecosystem: Environmental > Aquatic > Freshwater > Lake > Sediment | place: USA: Wyoming | collected...
GGGTTCGCTCATCCTTTCCGGTGAAATGATGCTCCGCTACATGAAATGGAAAGAGGCTGCGGACCTCATCATCAAAGGCCTTGATAAAACGATCCAATCGAAGGTCGTGACGTACGACTTCGCTCGTTTGACTGGAGGAGCAAGGGAGGTGAAGTGCTCTGAGTTTGCTGATGCGATCATCAAGAACATGTAGAGCATTCTCAGAGGCGACGTGAGCTCATCTGGCAGAGAGCTCAGATAAACTGCAAACCGGGGCATCTCACACATGTGGGATGCCCTTCTTGTTGGCGTGTCATGAGTCGGTCCTGGGACGATTTGCCGCGGATCCGTCCTCATGGTGGGACCCCTTCCTTGAAAGAGAGCCCATTTTTCAGTATTATTGATGAAAGTCTCTAGAGGAATCAAGCTTCTGCGCGGGAGGGGAGTATGAACACCAAACCCGTTGAAGAACGTGAAGTCGGAGTAGAAGTTCTCACCAAAGAGCCGGCCAAGGTGATTCTCTTCAACGATGAAGTTCACACTTTTGAGGATGTCATCGGCCAACTCATCAAGGCGCTTCGGTGTGGCACTGCGAAGGCCGAAGAGCTAACGTGGGAAGTGCATAACACTGGGAAAGCAGCGGTTTTCGAAGGACCGATGGATGACTGTATCCAGGTGTCCGGTGTTCTGGAGGAGATTGCGCTGCATACGCAGATCGAGGTTTGATGGAGGAAAATCATGGCGATGCGAGTCAAAGAAGGACAAATCCTATACGACGCACGCGGAAGGAAAACCCACGTCGTTCTCCCATTCAGGAGGTATGAAGAGATTCTTAGACGCCTTGAAGATGCTGACGATGTAAAGGCCATGAGGCAAGTTGAGCACGAAAAAGGCATTTCCTGGAAGGCTGCAAAAAGCAAGCTTCGAAAGAAAGCTTAGCGTGTACTCAGTAAGAGCAAAGTCGACAGCTCTTCGCGAACTAAAGGCACTGCCATTCAAGATTCAGAGCAAGACTATTGAGACCATTGACAATCTTGAGCTTAACCCTCGACCAAGTGGTTGTAAGAAGCTGATTGGCACTGACAACCGCTGGAGAATCAGGATAGGAGATTATAGAATCTTATACGAGATTGATGACATCAACAGGAATGTTGTCATTTTTAGAGTGGTGCATCGAAAGGAAGCTTACCGATGACGTCGAGCGAAGTGCGATCTAGCTTCCTGGACTTCTTCGAGCAGCGCGGACACGCGATCGTTCCCAGCTCTCCCGTGGTCCCGTACGATGACCCCACCCTCCTCTTTGCCAACGCAGGGATGAATCAATTCAAGGATCTATTTCTCGCAGTAGGAAAGCGATCCTACACTCGCGCAGCTGACACACAGAAATGCATACGCGTCAGCGGGAAACACAATGACCTTGAGGAGGTTGGCCGGGATACGTACCACCATACCTTTTTCGAGATGCTCGGCAACTGGTCCTTCGGCGACTATTACAAGAAGGAAGCGATCGAATGGGCGTGGCAACTTCTTACGGGCGTGTGGGGTCTTCCGAAGATTAGATTATGGGCCACAGTGTACAAGGACGATGACGAGGCCGAGCAGCTGTGGAAAACAGTGACAGACATCGATCACTCTCACCTTCTGCGATTCGGCGAGAAGGACAATTTCTGGGAGATGGGAGAGACTGGTCCGTGCGGTCCTTGCTCCGAAATCCATATCGATCGCACCCCGGGGGGTAACGCACCACCCTCGATGGTGAACGCTGGTTTACCCGATGTGATGGAGATCTGGAACCTCGTCTTCATCCAATACAATCGTGATTCCGACGGCACGCTCACGCCGTTACCCGCCAAACACGTCGACACCGGGATGGGATTTGAGCGCATGTGCGCTGTGCTTCAGAATAAAGAATCCAACTACGACACGGATGTCTTCACCCCTCTCATCGAGCGCATCAGCGCCGGCACGGGAAAACCGTACAACGGCCGAATGACGGGTATTGAGAAACGCCAGCTGGACATCGACACGGCGATGCGGGTGATCGCGGACCACATCCGCGCTCTCACCTTCGCGATCGGTGATGGTGCGATCCCCTCCAACGAGGGACGCGGTTACGTCCTGCGCCGGCTCCTACGACGTGCATCGCGGTTTGGGCGTAACCTCGACGTGCACGAGCCATTTGTCTGCACACTTGTCCCAACGCTTGTGGAGACTATGGGGAGCGTGTTTCCAGAAATTCGGGAAAAACAGGAACTCATCCAGAGAATCATTAAAGGCGAGGAAGAGAGCTTCAACGCGACGCTGGACCGCGGACTCGAGCGGTTCGAGCAGGTCGTGCAGCAGATCGGTCATTCGAAAACCTTCCCCGGCGAGGATGCTTTCAGACTGTACGACACGTACGGCTTTCCGCTTGACTTGACGGAGTTGATGGCTTCCGAGCGCGGACTGAGAGTGGATGTGGGGACATTCACCGAGTTGATGGAGGAGCAGAGAAAGCGTGGAAGAGCTTCTGGGTTAGTCTCCTTTTTGAAGGAATTTGGTGTCCCTGAGAGCGAAATCGAAAAAGATGAAGGAATAATCGGATCTGAATTTGTAGGATATGATTCTTATGAAACAACTACCACAATCTATGGATTCGGACAAGAAGAAGTTCTTATTCGAAAGACACCGTTCTACGCGGAAGGTGGAGGACAAGTTGGAGACAGTGGTATCATAGAAGGAAATGGATTCAGGTTTGTCGTTCGTGACACGAAACGTGGTGAACCGTTGATACCTCGTGGTGGACCAACGATATCTCATTATGGCATTCCAGCGACTACTTACTCCTTCGACAAAGTCCGTGGACTACAAGTAAAAGCAAGAATCGATGTGCCTCGCCGTCGCTCCATTATGCGCAACCATTCGGCAACACACCTACTCCACAACGCACTTCGCCGGATTCTCGGAACGCACGTGCATCAGGCCGGTTCGCTCGTTGCGCCGGATTACCTGCGCTTCGACTTCGCGCACTTCGCCAAGTTGAGCGAGCACGAGCTTGCCGATATTGAAGCGCTGGTGAACGAGAAGATCAAAGAAGACCTCAAGCTCACTCACTATCGCGATATCCCGTTCGAGGAAGCCAAGAAGATGGGAGCGCTGATGTTCTTCGGCGACAAGTATGGGGACCGGGTGAACGTTGTTGAATTCAGTGAGTTTAGCAGAGAGTTTTGCGGTGGAACCCACGTCGAATCGACCGCAGAGATCGGGTATTTCAAGTTCCGATCCGAGGGAAGTGTCGCCAGCGGCATCCGGCGCATCGAGGCGGTGACCGCCGAACATGCACTTGAACTTCTTCGACTCCAAGATCGAAATGCGACGGATCGAATTGAATACGCCGAGGGACAGCTTCAAGAGACAACGGCGATCCAGCGCCAACTTGGCGAGCAAGCCGCGGACCAGCCCGATGAAGCCGCTCTGGCGGGGGACGCACTCACGTTAGTGCGGAAGAAACTTGATGCCTTGAAATCATCTCCAAAGGCACCGGAACGAGTCACGCTCGATCTGCAAGGACATTTCGCGCAACGTGCACAGCGGGGCTTCGACATTGAGGGCCTCGTGCTCGAGATCGCCGAAATCAAAAGGACCCTGGAGAAAGTGGCATCCAAACAGAGGCTGCAGTCCCAGTCTGGACTTATCGAGAATCTGGTACAGCACGCCACGCTCATCAACGGTCTCAAGGTGGTGTCGTCACGGGTCGAAGCGAGCACGTTGGACGAGCTGAAGATGCTCGGCGACACGCTCCGTGCGAGGCTCGGCAGTGGCGTCGGCCTTCTCGCCTCCGTCCTCGACGACAAGGTCTCGCTCGTTTGCGTCGTCACCGACGACCTCGTGACAAGCAAGAGACTCGAAGCTGGAAAAGTCGTGGCAGCAGTAGCGAGAATCGTTGGTGGCGGAGGCGGCGGCAAGGCGCATCTCGCAACGGCCGGAGGGAAAGATGTATCAAAGCTCGCGGAAGCACTGCGCGCAACAGAGACTGTTGTGAAATCATTCCTCAGAAACTAAGTTCTCACAGGCGATGACAACCTTTCAGAGGCTGCTGAAAATCCGGGAAGAGCGTGGCACAGGATACCTTGTTCTGATCGATCCCGACAAGAACGACATCGACAAGCTTCCCTCCTTCGTCCGGGAGGCCACCGAAGCGGGCGTCGATGGATTTCTCCTCGGTGGCAGCCTCATGCTGACGAACGAGTTCGAAGCGCACCTGCAAATCGTCAAGCGCAATACGACCGTGCCGGTCCTGATTTTCCCGGGCAGCCTTCTGCAGGTATCGTCAATTGCCGACGCGATTCTTTTCCTCGTCTTGATCAGCGGGCGCAATCCAGAACATCTCATCGGAAACCAGGTCATCGCTGCACCGATTATTAAAAAGACCGGACTCGAGGCAATTTCAACCGGGTATATGCTCATCGAAGCCGGCAAGACAACCTCAGCGGAGTTTATGAGCAACACCAAGCCGATTCCTCGCGACAAACCGGACATTGCTCTTGCGCATGCCCTTGCAGCAGAGTTGATCGGAATGAAAATGTTGTATCTGGATGCCGGAAGCGGTGCCGACATCTCTGTCCCTGATGAGATGATTCGCACTCTTTCCCAGCGCTGTCCTCTTCCAATGATCGTCGGCGGGGGCATTCGCACACCCGAGGAGGCGCGAAAGAAAGCCGAAGCCGGAGCATCGTTTGTCGTGACAGGGACTGTCACCGAGCAGAATGATCACCGAACGTTCATCAGAGAATTTGCAGAAGCTGTGCATTCTCTGTCGACTGCACATCGCAAGCGATAGAAGCGACAATCGTCAATCGACAATCAAAAATCCCCAATGGCTCATCTTCCCCTGACGCTCGTGTATCGGCAAAAGTTCATCCTCGACTCGCTGAAGGAAAGCGCTGAACTCAAGCAGCGGATAGCGGATCAATGCGTCCCACAGATCTTGAAGGCAATCGACCTGATGATCAACGCATTGAACAACAAGAAGAAGATTCTTCTCTGTGGTAACGGGGGCAGCGCTGCGGACGCTCAGCACCTGGCCACCGAATTCGTCATCCGTCTCAGCCCCAAGATACAACGCCCGGGCCTGCCCGCTCTTGCCCTCACGACCGACACTTCGACCCTGACCGCCGGTGCCAACGACCTCGGTTATGAAAACGTTTTTGCACGCACCGTCGAGGCTTTAGGGAACGAAGGTGACATCCTCATCGGCATCAGCACCAGCGGGAATTCCGAGAGCGTCAATCGAGCATTTCAGAAGGCAAAGGGGATGAAAATAGTCACGATCGGTCTCCTGGGAAAGGACGGAGGAAAGTCAAAGGACCTGGTTGACCTGGCCATCATCGTTCCGTCGGACGACACCCAGCGCATACAAGAAGGGCAGATTGCCGTCGGCCACATTATTTTCCAGGAAGTGGAACAGGAGATGTTCGGATAGGATTGACAGTTCAGAGTTCCAAGTTTCGAGTTCTCAGTTCCAGATAACGGCCGTTCCCCCAAAACCGTCGGCTCATCCTTCGAACTTCGTCACTCATGTTTCTCTTTATGTCTTCACAGACCCGGAAAGATTTTCTTATTCCGCTCCTCACGGTTCTTTCCGACATCGTTGCGGTTGAGGCCGCGTTTCTGTTCTCCTACTGGCTCAGGTTCTATTCACCACTGACCTCTGTTGTTCCCGTCACGCTCGGCTTCCCGCCCTTGGATGCATATGTCGCGGGATCCCTTGTCGTCATACCCGTCTGGCTGTTTCTTTTCAATTCACGAAGGATGTACTCTGCGAGGCGGAATGTCTATTTCTCCGATGAGTTCTTTGCAATCGTTCGCCTTGTCACCGTCGGTATGCTCATCGTGATGGCCGCGGCGTTCTTCTATCGAGCGTTCTCGTATTCTCGACTCGTGTTCGCCCTTCTCGGCTTCTCCGCTGTGCTCTTCATCTCGATGGGCCGTTTTGCTGTTATCAAGTTTGAACAGTATTGGTACGCGCGGGGCAAGGACCTCAAGGACGTCATCATTGTGGGCACCAACGTCACCGCACGACGCGTCTACTCCAACATTGTCGCGAATCCCTCGCTCGGCTACAGAGTCCTTGGGTACTTCTCTGCGAACGGAATAGGTGAAATGGAACTGACCTATGCGCACTATCTTGGTCCTATTGAGAAAGTGCCCCACTTCGTCCGAGAACGTGTCGTGGATATCGTCCTGATTTCCCTGAGCTACAAGAATCACCCTCAGCTGTATGAGCTCGTGCGTGACTGCGAGGGGCTCAATACAGAGATCATGATGGTGCCTGATATGCTCGAGCTTATGACGACTGGCGTACGTATCAAGGAGCTTGAGGGGATTCCCTTCATTAAAATCAAGGGCATACCGCTGACCACCTGGAACATCATCCTGAAGCGAAGCTTCGACATCGTCCTCTCGGCTCTCATCCTCGTGATCTGCAGTCCAATCTTTGCCATCATCGCCCTTCTGATCAAATTGGATTCAAGGGATCCCGTGTTCTTCCGCCAGGAACGCGTTGGCCTCGACGGCAAGTCGTTCCAACTGATGAAATTCAGGACAATGAGGGTCGATGCCGAAAAGGAGACTGGGCCTGTTTGGGCGAGCAAAGGTGATCCGCGAAGAACGCGGGTGGGCAGCATTTTGCGCCGCTTCAGCCTCGATGAGCTTCCTCAGCTCATCAACGTCTTGAAGGGTGAGATGAGTATTGTTGGACCTCGGCCAGAGCGGCGACACTTTGTTGAGCAATTCAAGAGAGAAGTGCCGCGATATCTCGACCGACATCGAGTGAAGACAGGAATGACAGGATGGGCACAAGTCAACGGACTGCGGGGCAATGCTCCCATCGAGGAACGGACAAAGTTCGACGTTTACTATGTGGAGAATTGGTCGATTGTGTTCGACCTGAAGATCATCCTCAAGACCATCCGTGCCGTCATCTTCGGAAAGGGTGCGTACTAGGCAGACGAGGTCGCCGGCCAGGATGACGCCAGCCCGCGAGCGCCGAACAGCCGAGTTGAAGCCAAGCCGCCTTCCCCTCTTGCTTCAATAATCACACCATGGTCTCTGCATTTATTTTCGGACTTCACGCCATTGCTGCCGGGTATGCCTACGTGAAATGGAGCAGGCAGGGTGGGTGGAGCGAAGGATTGCTCGCCATTGCTTTCATGGCGATTATCTTCGCCGTTGGATGGACGATAGCGACGATGCTCACCAACCTTCTGTTTACCCCCGATTTCTTCATCAGATGGTACTACGGTCAGACGGAGTCGCACTTTCTCCAAACGCTGAGAAAGCAGATCAGCAGGGACACGATTTCGCTCCTCATCCTAACTCTTGGGGAAGTTGCCTTCTACTACTTGTACCTGAGATCCGAAAAGGGTGAAGGAAATGCAAAAGAGGATGAGGAGAAAAATGCGAAGTAAAATACTAGGGGAATTGATCTAAATGCTTCAACGAGAGGGGATTCGAGCCTCTATTTCAACGTAAAGAGGAAGACTATTTCACACCTCTGATCGATCTGAGGTTGAGAAGGTCTCAGTGGCTCGAACCGCCAGTAGCGGACCTCCTTCATCGCTGCTTCTTCGAGGCGAGGGTTTCCCTTTTGCGCAGGCTGGAGGGTTTCAATAGAACCCTTCGGACCGACAACTGCCAGCAACTTGATCTCTGCTTCTACCTTGACCCCATCTGGATACTTCGGCAAGTCCCCTGCAACCTTTTTTCTCGTTCCTCCCTGCAGCCACTTCATCGAGTATCCGACTCCGCCGCCGCTGCCGTCTCCAAAAAAGTCAGAGCCCCCCCTCCCACCCTGACCATAGAGACCGGGTGCAGGCTTCGCAGCTGACCCGATGCCTGAAGACGCAGGACCACTTGGAGATTCGCCGGTGTGTCCCATGACCGGAATCCCACCACGCACAGTATTCACATCATTCCTGTTTCCGCCGCCGACAGCATCATTGCGATCGTATGCAGCATCAGGCTCCAGAGGCGCGAGACTGTTTGCGTTGATCTTGTCGTTCGGCATCGCAGACGGTAGATCACCGAGACCTTGACCGAGGGCCCGCGGTTGTGAGTTGGCCTTCTTCGTGACCCAACCTGATGATGGACGACGAACGGGAGTCAACCCACTTCCTGCAGCCGCATCTGAACGAATCACGATGGGATGAGCTTTCAATCCAAATTCAGGTTGCGCGGGTCCCAGTGTCGACGGTAGTTCCTTGTAAAGGGAGATTTGCACCGTGCGTGTCGATGGCTCGTTAAGTTCACGAGTGACGGTCACCCAGAAGGTAGCGACCAGAAGCAGATGAAGAACAACCGAAAAAACGAGACCGCGCCGCAGATTGGGCCTGTAGCTCCTCATGAGCTCGATGGCACCGTATGCCGGCCACGTCCTTCGAATGAGCAATTGCTCCATCATTTTCTCTCTCATCTCCTCTTAGCCGTAGTGAGAATCAATTCAACGAAATCGCCCATCCGCGCCGAGCGTCACGCGAACCGCTCCAGAGAACAAGCGCAATGAGCCCCCCCATCAACGATCGATCGAGCATGCTTCGTCCGGAGCTTCCAGGCGCCCATTCGCGAATGATGGTCCGAATTCGTTATCTGCTCTTGACTCTGTCGATCCAGTAACTGGACTTGAGCTCGAGCGCGAAGCTCTCGACAGCAAGCTGGGCATCTTTCCGGGATCCATAGCGCCCCACGCGAACGGTGAACCAAGTTCCGTCCTTATATGGTCGGTCCTCCACGAACGCCGGATATCCTGCCTCTTCAAGCCTCTTGACCATCTCGTCCGCTGTCTCCTTATCACGCCACGCAGAAACCTGGACAGTGTATTCCCCCTTCATTTCACCAAGCTTCGGGGCCCCCGCTGACACCGGCATTTCTTTTGCTGGCTGCGACGGCTTTACTGCGGTTTTCGTCGTCTTGCCGCCTGGCTTCTTGGCGACTCCCAGTGGCGGTGTCTCAATCATCGACACTCCCGTGGTATCCTGCGCTGTTCCTGCCTGCTGTTCTGCCGACGTTGGCTCTTGCTGCATCTGCACGACATCCGGGGCCGCCTTCTTGCCCCACAGCTTGATCACGCCAAGCCTGTTTAAGAGATAGACTCCTCCTGCTCCGACGATCACGACCGCGAGCACCACAACGATCACCATAAGCGCCGAGCTTTTCGGTTTCGCTTCCCCTTCTTCCTCCGTTGGCGCTGCCTCTTCGCCCGCCGAACTCTCAAGGTTATCCAGTGAGCCCTCTTCATCTTGCAGGTTGAGATCTGGCATTGCTAGGTCCTCCTTGTATGTTGGAGATTATGCAATAACGTGTTGACTTCAGTATATTCATTCACCATCGATAGCTCGCACCGGCAGAAATCATGAATGGGTCTGCCCGATATCCACGCCAGACCTCAAACCTTCGGTCGGTGAGGTTCTGGACATCAACGAAGATGTTGATCCTCTGAAGCACACCGTACTCCGTCCGCAACCCCAGGAGCAGGTAAGCCGGGATGCTCTTTCCTCCGAAAACATCGACCCGCCGCCGATCGACAAATCTCATCCAGGGTGAAATACTCCAGCCCGGCGCAATGTTCTTCGCAAATACCCATGTAATCTCAAGATCCGGCACGTACGGGATCTTATCCTGCGTCACGGAGCATTCCGTAGAATTCAGGGCAGCAGTGACTCCAAAATAATCATTTGAATTGAACTTCGCAAATACGTCCACCGCATAGGTGGTCAGCGTCGTTGAGCCGGAATACACCATCGACCAAATTCCGGGCGGCACGAGCTCTGACAACAGTGCATAGTCCCGAACCGAACGATATCGGGCGGAAAACCTCGTCCGCCAAACCTCATTCCAATCTGTCTCGAGCGCACCAGCGATATCGGCCCGAACGTCTGCGTTTCGAAGAAGAGACGATGCTGAAAGATACTGACACGATTTCAAAAACGAGGAGAGCGTCCCAAACTCGACCTCGCCCCGATACGTGAGGCTCAGGGTGGAGTTCCCGAGCAAGACATAACCGAGACCGATATGTGGGTAGACCTTCGAGAGTCTCTGATCGAGATTGCTTTTTGCGTGGTAGAAATGGGCCGAGAGGTCCGCGAAAAAATCATGCCACCATATTCTCTGCGAACTCACGCTCACTTCGACGAACGGCAACGAGCCGCTCGAGGATCCGGAGAGAGATGCTGTGGCGATTTGAACCCGCCCCACCAAAGCTGCTGAAGCTATCGAAAACCGCGATTCCAAAGCGAGGTCAAACCGATTCTCGGTCGTTTTTGCTGACGAATCGGAGACTGAAAGACTCTTGAATGCGAGCGCCGCAGTGTAGTCGAGCGGACTCCCCGAAGACGAGGTGAGACTTCCGCCGAGAGAAAACTGTGCAACAGTGCGAGTAAGAGAAGGATCGCTCGATCCGAAGAAGCGGTAAGTCTCGCTACCATAATCCAGATGTCCGCCGCCGGTCGCCCTATCGAGCCAAGAAGAGGTTGACTGCAAGGTCATACCTCCTTCCGCAGCGAATCGTCCTCCCGACCTATTCGTGTACTGCGCAAAGCCTTTTGTCGATCGATACTGTAAATCAGCCCGATACCAATAGTCCTGCTGAAGCTGCCCGAGCCAAAACCCGACTCTTGGCGTGAAGTGCGTACCGAGGCTCGCTTCGATCTTGCCGTTCGAAACAGGCGAATGCACCTGAAGCACGCTCCGTTTTTCTTGAACAGCGACCTCAATCGTGTTCCGATCCCGCGCAGCACCCGCGGCATCATGAAGGATTCTGGGAAGCCAGACATCGTTTTCGTCAGGAGGTTCCTTCTCCACCTCGGGCAAATCAATCGACGCTATTCCCGTAATGACGAACTCTGGCAGATCGATTTTCGGCAATCCGGATGATCGTTGGGTCTCTGTCCGTTGACCTGGAGGCTTTGAATCCGCAGGAGAAATAGGGATCTCGAGTCGTTGCTCTTGCGGCTGCGGTTTTGCCGGTACCTTCTCTTTCACCTGTGCGAGAGAGCAGCATACCAACGCGACAACAACAATCGCAATATATCGGACGCGCCTCTTCAGTGTCACATCTCCTCAAGAACCTTCAACCGACGAGAAGCTTCAATTGCCACATCCCCTTCCTTTTGAAGCTTCAGGGCGTTCTGATAAGCTTCCTTCGCCTTCTGAGGATCCTTCAGTTCCTCGTAAGCTTGACCGAGACCGAGGTAAGCCTTCGCGAGCCACTCCTCTTGCCCAGGAAACACGTATCGAACGCGCAGGAACGCCGTGATGGCGTTTTGCCATTCCTTTTTCTCCGCATAGACCACACCGCTGAGATACTGAGCTTCCGCGCCAACCTCGTCGACACGAGACGTTGCCACCTTCTGCGCAAGAGTCTGGGCTGAAGCATAATCCCGCTCACGCAACTCGACTCTCGCCAAACCGACACGCGCTCTATCTGCCTGCACTGTCGAAGGATACCTTGAGATCACATATTCGAACTGGGCCTTTGCTTCTTCACTTGCCCCATTGTCGTAAAAGACCATCCCTTTCAAGTAGGCCACGATCGGGGCAGATTCGGTCTTCGCAAGCTCCCGTTCAGCCTTCGTTAAGACGACAAACGCCTGATCATATTTCTTCTGGCTTCGATAGATCTCGGCAGCTTCCAGGAGAGAGCTCGCCAGGATGTTCTCAGAGACTTCCGCTGTTCCAGCCGCTTGCTCGAAGACTCCTGCAGCGTCCAAGGTCTTGCCGGACTCGGCCAGACTCCTGCCCAGCCAATAGAGGGCGACACCACGTTGAGCCGAATGCGGAAATCTCTCGAGAAACGTGCGATATTCTTGAACAGCAGCATCAAATTGCTTCTGACTGAAGAGCAGATCCGCCTTCTTCAGCGAAAGCTGCTCTGCGTTTGCGGAGCCGGGATTCTCCGTGACGTACGAATCGATTACCCCCAGAGCCTCCCGTTTTTTTCCTTGAGCGGTGAGGCAGTACTGAATGCCCGCGACGGCATCTGAGACGTAGCTGCTTTTTGGGAATCGCTGGATAACTGCTCGGTAAGACTTCTCGGCCGCCGCGTACTGTTGCAGGTTATAGTAAGCATCGCCAACGCTATAGTAGGCGCGCGGGACGATTTCGCTCTCTGGATAATTGGCTATGACGAGCTGGAATTCCTTAATCGCCGCAAGGTACTCCTTCTTCTGGAATTGGATCCAGCCAAGGGCATACTGCGCATCGTCGGCCAATGAGGATTGGGGAAATCCCTTTAGCAGTGCAGAGAACTGCTGCGATGCTTGCTCGTGATCGCCCGATCGAACGTACGTCTGTGCAAGCTGATAGTAAGCGTAGTCCGTGCCTTCGTTCTTTGCGAACAATCGGACAACCGTGCGATAGGAACCTGCAGCTTTCCTGTAATCCTTCTGCTGGAAGTAGCAATCTCCCAGTCGTAAGCGGGCATCGAAGGTATATTTGCCATTAGGATAGGCAATGACCAATTGCTCGAACGATGCGATGGCGTTCACGAAGTCGTTAAGCCTGTAATATGACCAACCCACTCCGTACATCCCGTCTTCTTGTTGCTCGTGCTGCGGCGACTGAGCAACAGTCTTATAGTGGTTCAATGCGCCACGATAATCCCCAGCCCGGTACTCCGATTCGGCCAGCCAATAGGTGGCCTCCGCGGCGCGTGGATGATTTGGGTAGGTTGAAACAAACATCGAGAATTGTGCAGCCGCATCCTTGAAACGACTCTGTTTATACAGGCACCATGCAATTCTGTAGCTTGAAGCAACCTTGAGCTCAAAGGAAGCCTGGGGCTGGGCGAGCACCTTTTCAAATGCGGTGCGTGCGGGATCGTAGCTCGATTCGGCATACAGACATTCCCCAAGCAACTGATAGGCATCCGCAAGAACGTCGCTCGTGGGATATTCTGTCGTTACACGTTCAAAGAATACCTTTGCCTCAGTTGTCTTCTTCGCCTCAAAGTGCAGGAGCCCGACTTCATTCAGAGCGTTGTCCGCGTACTCCCCTTTCGCCTCGTCGGTATAGACTCTGGTGAATGTCTTCATTGCCTCTTCTCGCTTTCCCGCGAGCTTTTCAGCAACCCCCTTCCGGTACAGCGCTGCATGCGCCAACGCATCTCCGCCTCCTGCCAGTTTGCCAAACATCTCCGCTGCCGCGCCAAGCTCCTTCAGCTTCAAGAGGGTCCAACCGAGCGCATACATTACTTCTCTTCTCAGCTTATGATCTGGATAGTTGGCCAGAAAGGCTTCATACTGCTTTCGAGCTTGATCGAATTCGTTAAGGTGATAGTGCGACTCCCCGAGCAGGTAGTCAGCTTCACCCCGTTGTTCGGATGATTCGATCGTCGGCTTCGCGGCCGTGAGTTCCTCGATCGCCCGAGGGTAGTCTTTCACATAGTAATAGCATTCACCAATCCTGACCTTGGCTGAGGCGACGAGACCGCTTTGTGGGAATTCCTTGAGCAGCAATCGATACCCGTCGGTAGCTCTTGCGTAGTCGCCTTTCCTTTGGTGTGTCCACGCCGCCGAATATACAGCATAGTCCCGCACACGGTTGTTCGGGTAATGCTCATAGGAAAGCGTATAATATTTTATCGCGTTGTCGTAG
>Ga0315284_10009847_pt1 | contig 13604 bp, 10 predicted proteins | sample YL17G09_16_MG_FD_203696 | JGI IMG/M metagenome (GOLD analysis project Ga0315284, IMG submission 203696) | Sediment microbial communities from Yellowstone Lake, YNP, Wyoming, USA - YL17G09_16 | ecosystem: Environmental > Aquatic > Freshwater > Lake > Sediment | place: USA: Wyoming | collected...
TTCCAAAATTTGATTATTTAATTTCGCTATCTTATCAATAAAGTGTTTATGTACATCATCTAATTCAATGAGTTCACATGTTGTACAAAAACTCGTAGCACTATGCATAAGTTTATCATATACATAGAATAAATATCGTGTGCCATTATTACTTGATTGCACTGTAATAAGTCCAGTACATCCCCTATATTTTAATACTCCAAATATTAAAAGTTGAATGTCTTCAGATCTCAAAATAATTGGAGTTGGGATGGAACCATATGTGATCATCCTATTAAATTCTACAGTTTTGAACAAATTAAGAAATTGCATATTTAAATTATCAACTGAAGATATATTTGTATGTAATGTCAATTTCACATCTATTTCTTTATTTCCACCCATTTCAATAATATTCCCTATTGTGGTATATGTACAATATCCCTCCTCATTTGGTTTTGGATTGCACAGTAATAGATGATTTGCAGTATTCATTAGTATTTTAATATTGATTTATATACGATAGACTCTTCAAGATGTCCCAATTTCATTTTTTAAAAATCTTCAATTTCCATCAACTCGTTACTATTTAATTTTTCTATAAAATCTAATTTTTTTTTTATTTTTTCGCACATTTGTTCTTCATATGTTCCGCTACAAAATATTATTTTTTGTAAACATGCAGATTGTGATCCAGCACGATAAATCCTTCCACATGCTTGTATTAATTTAGTGCTACTGAAATTAGGTGATATCAATGATAATCTTTTCCTAATACCATGAACATCATGTAAACTGATAGATTCAACTGAAATGTTACAAATAATCAATTGCTCTTGACCACTTTGAAAAGCTGCTATATTTCTTTCTCGTTCTTCAATAGTAGTTTCTCCATTCACGATACATTTGGTATTACATAATTTTGCTAATTTATTAATACTTTCAGTATAATTTAAAAATACTACAATACTAAATCCCTCCTCTAAATGATCAAATATCAAATCTTTTATAATATCAACTTTTACATTTTCAATATATTGTCGCAACCTAAGAAACATCACCAAATCATCACCTTGACATGTTCCCAAATTTTTAATTTCTTTAACTTTTGCAACATAATCTGCAATTACTTTTTTATGTTCCTTACCAATATGATATGCATTAGCCATTACTTTATTCTCTGGGAATTTATCTTTTAATTCAGATATTTGCATTCTAGAACCTTTATCGGGATATATTGCCAAACAAATGGAACTCAAACTATTTTTATTTATTTTTATACTATCTTCATGTAATTTTATTTTTATCCAAGAAGTTCCTTTATTGATAGTATTATACAATCCCAACATATAACCAAATATTTTAAAATCATTCGGTTTGTCAGTTAATGTAGCTGATAGCATTAATACATATCTTAATTTTTTGGCCGCTAATAACAGTTGATAATTTTGTGTATTATTATTTTTACATCTATGGACTTCATCAAATATTACAATAGAATTTCTTGGTATAACCCATATATATTCTGGTTTTTTAGGATTCACACTAACATTTTTAACAAATTTATTTACTTTTGATTTTGCAGATTCATAATTTATTATATAAATTGGCACAACTCCAAATAATTCACAAATTCTTTCCCATTCATTTATCATTATCTTTGGACAAAGAATAATAGGATTTAAATTTAACTGCTTACACAATGCAATAGATGTATATGTTTTTCCAGTTCCAGTATCTGAACCATCCATAACAACATTATTATTTCTAAAAGCTGTAATTAAATTATATAAATGCAACAGTTGATAATCATATAATATCTGTTCAACATTTTTGTCAATATTTATATTAACAAAAAAATCATCATTCTCACAATTTATCATATAATTTATTCTTGCTGACAGTTTATCCATGATATATTATAAATGTTTAAATAATATATCATCTATAACACATTCATATATATTTTCAATTTTATTAAAATATTTATTAAAATATGGCTACCAAAATTAAATATAATAATTATTTTGTTATGTTTAATTATATTGTATATGAATTTTTTTAATGATATATTCAATGATAAAATAAAAAAGAATGCTGTAATAAAAACATTCCCAAATTTGGTTCAATACCAACAAATGTTACTATATAAATATTTAATAAATATTATAAACTTTATTGCAATAAAATTTAATTTTGATTCCAATAATAAAGAAGCATATATCCATCAATTCACACAGAATAATTACAGAGATGCTATTGGATTATTATTAATGTTATTACCATATATAAATGATGATACTGGTGAGAAGAAAATGAAATTGAGAGATTTGAGTGAATTATATATTAAAAAAGTGGGTAATTTTGATATTAATGAGACGACCCCTGTATATGAGTATACAAATATACAATATGGTCGTTGCAAAAGATTACACAAATATCAGAATATAATTGCGGAAGAAATACAATTTGATGAACAGCATTTAAATGATAATTATATGTTATTAAAAGAGACAATCACAACAATTTCCAATAAATTATATGTGAATTGGATAAATGTCAGGCCATTTAGTTTAGATTATAAAAAAACACAATTATTTGATTTAACAAATAGATATATACAGAGTAATAAATTACAAATTGATGATATAGAATTATCAGAGACTAATAAAAAATTTATGGGGTCAATTGAAACTGGTGAAATATATAATATTTTATGTAATTATGTGTATAATGATATTCTTGATATTAAGTGGATGATATATGATTTATATGAAAATGATAAAAACTATAAATTTTCATATTTATTAAATAGTGTAATAGATATTGGAGATTGTGTCAAACCCATAAAATGGAATTTGTTAAGTGTAGAGAAACAAAAGATTTTTAGTGAGAGTTGGGCAAAACTTACCAGAGCATTTATCCACGATAAAAAATTAAATATTAGTTATAAAAATATAGAAACTATAGTTACATCTATTATTTCCTATGGCAAAAATTATTTTATGAAAAATATTAAAAATTATGATGAAAAATTATTTGCGGATATTATAAATGTGGATATTGATGATGAAGATGATAAAACAAAAATAAACACTACTATATTAAAAACAAAATTAGTGGCAAATATTAAAAAATTGCTCACCTTGACAAATATCCCTCCAGAAATAATTTATGGATATATTAGTGAATGTTTTTTTAAATTATCAAAAACATGGTATTGGAGTTACTATTTGGAATTTAATAAACAAGGAGGACATTATATATTAAATCCGATTAAAAATTCATTCATAAGTTCTTACAATAAAAATTTGGAAGAAAACAATAATGTAACAATAAAATGTATTTATAATTATGCCAAATCATTATGTCATTATGAAGATAAAACAACAAAAAAATTTGGCATATATCCCTTAAATTGGAAATCTAATGATAAAGACAAAAAAATTAAAATTGTGGATAAATTAAACAATGTAACTAAAGATTGGTTTAATATAAAAGGGATATTATTAAGAAGAGATATAAAAGGGGTTAATATATCAAAAACACAAAATAATATTTATATATACTTGAGGCAAAATTTAAGTCATATAATATTTACTGTGTTATTAAATTCTGGATTATTGAGTGAATTTATTCCGGATAAGAATCTATCGGATTATGAATTATTACCAAAATCGACTAATGACAGGAATAATAAGATTAAAGAATTGGTTCATTCAAATGTGATTGAAGGCCCCAATAAAGAAAATTTTAAAAATTCAGTATATTTTATTGATAATTTAATTTATGATAATCATAAAGGGTATTTAGATACATTAAAAAAAGATGGTGATTGGATTACAACATATGCTATGGATTGGATATCCCAAATAAATTTATTTCATCATTATTTGAATAATAGAGTGATATATATTACAGGAGGAACTGGACAAGGTAAATCAACTCAAGTCCCTAAATTGTTATTATATACATTAAAAATGTGTGATTATAAAATAAATGCCCTTATTGGATGTACAGCTCCAAGAATTAATGCATTAATTAAAAATGCAGAGTATATATCATTCCAAATGGGCATTCCTATTTCCAAGAAAAATGAAACTATCCCAGGTACTAAAAAATTTAGTACAGACAATTACAATATTCAATTTAAACATAGAAATGGTCAACATGAAAAAAATCAATTTGGGCTAAAGTTGAAAATTTTAACAGATGGTGTTTTGGATAAACAATTGAACAGTAATCAGTTATTAAAACATTCTATTAAAATTCATGATGAATTAGAATATACAACTCAGAATGTATATGATATAATAATTGTGGATGAAGCACATGAACACAATACATATATGGATTTAATATTAACCAAAATGAGATATGCCACCTATTACAATAATGATGTTAAATTAATAATTATGAGTGCAACTATGGATGAAGATGAGCCAACTTATAGAAGGTATTACAGAATGATAAATGACAATAGGATGTACCCCCTAAGTGAATATATTAAAGAGAAAAAATTAGATAGAATAAATGTAGATAGAAGAATACATATATCGCCACCTGGAGTGGGTACTCAATATACTATTGAAGAAAAGTATCCCCCTTATAATTTCCCATCAAAAACAAATTTAGCAGAAAACATTGTTTTAAAAATACTTGATGATACAACAGATGGTGATATATTATTATTTCAACCAGGGGCTAAAGAAATCATAGAGTCTGTGAGATATTTAAATAATAATATACCTATAAATAAGAGTGTAATAGCTTTACCATACTATTCAGATTTACCAGATAAAGTCAAAACTTTTATTGAAGAAATTGATAAAAAAAAAACAAGTATGCCATTTACAAAAGAAAATTTAATGGCGAGTCCATCTGATTTAAATTTAGAATCTGGAGAGAAAAGGTCCTATAGTCGGGTTATAATTGTTGCTACTGAAATTGCAGAGGCTTCCATAACAATATCATCATTAAGATTTGTTGTTGATACAGGCACCCAAAAAATTAATAATTTCAATCCAAATGTAAGAACTGAAACATTAGAAAAAAGATCCATATCAGAATCAAGTAGAATTCAAAGAAAGGGGCGTTTAGGACGTGTAGCACCAGGTACTGCTTATTTTACTTATGAAAAAGGGGCTATGAGTCGTAATAAGAGACCATATAAAATAGCCATATCAAATATTGGTGATAATTTATATGACATTATGTGTGATAAATATCATGATAATTCAGACAAACCTTTATTTGATAAAAATAATGATCCTAATAAACAAAATTCCCAATTAGTCCAAATATATGGGGCTAAAGGTATTGATAAAATTGTCAACACACAATATTTCATAAATGAAAAATTTTATGATTATTTTGGTAATGATAAATTTTATGATTATGATTATAATTGGGATGAGAGTTTACCACATTATTATTCAGATGGCTATACCATTACAACATTATATGATTATTATGGGACTTTTTATATAGTCCATCCTGATGAATTATGTTTGGAGAGAAATATTTTAGGAACAATAATAAATATTAATAATGAAAATTGTGGAAAATTTGAGAATGGAAAATTTAAATCAAAAAAAATAGATATATTTATGAGTGTTATGTGGGAAAATTTATTTATTATGGTGAATGGGGATAAAATTTACAAAACTGAATTTGGGAAAAAAGTAATTGAATTGAAACAACATGTACCACCATCACTCGAAAGTTCTAATATTGTATTGAGTTATCTTTACAGTAGGAAATATAATTGTCAAGATGCAATGGTAAAATTATTAACTATGTCTACTGCAAACACAACTATTAATAAATTAGCATATAAATCTCTGAGCGAGCCTAAAAAAGTGTATTTACAGGAAATGTTACAATTATATGGTAATAAAAGTGGGGATACAGAAAGTATCATTAAAATATTTGATGTCGTGATAAATTGGTACAATAATATTTATATAAAATTAGGTTTTAAAAATGAGACAACTGTTATAGAAGATATTAAACAGAAATGGATGAATCAGAAAAAGTTATTTTTTGAAGGACTACAAAGTGAGGATTTTAGTAATATCAACAGTGAATATTTAGATCTTTTGATAAAATTACATTCTAAAAATAAATTAAGTTATACTGATATTAATGATGATGAAATAAAAGGATTAAGATCTTATAAAGTATTACGTGAACATAATATTGAAATGATAAATAAATCAAAATACATAACAGAATTCCAAAATTTATGCGCAAGCAAATATTTACAATATGATGAGCTTATTAAATTATATAATAAATATAATGAAATAAATTTTAAATTAAGAGAAATTGAAGATAAGTTGGTCATAATTGACATATTAACCCCTACATTAGTTTCAGAACATAATAAATATGATACAGAAACATTAGTTAAATATTGTTTAGTGCAGGCAAATCCAAATAATTTATTAAAAAGGGTTGCTTCATCAGATAAAGAACATTTTTATGTAAATTTATTGGAACCTTCGATATACAATATACATAAAATTGGAAAAATATCACCATTCAAGGATGATGTAAATACATTTATTAAAAATGATTATATAAGTGATGTGTTATTATATTTGAGTAAAAAATCAGATATAGAAACTGAGGAGGAAGTTGTATTATTTATTGAAAATATAAAATGTGAAGATATTCCAAAATTATTGCCTTTAATTATAGACCAAAAAAAATTGGAATATGATAAAGGGAAAAAGAGTAATTATTATTACAAAACATATATGGAGAAATATGTAAATTCCCTTATGACAAATACCAACCCACACAAATCTAAAATAATCAATAATTATGTTGATGCTTTAAAAGATGTACAATTTAAATTATTCAATAATTACGATAGGAATGATATTAAAAAATTAGGGAGTATTAGTGGAGAAGATACACATGTTAAAGATATTATTGGAGTAGATTATATTAAGGGAGATGATAATTATTTATTAAAAGGGGGGGCTGCCAATAATTATAAATTTAAAATAGTAGATATGAATTATATAAATATGGGTGCAAATTATAAATTCGCCAAATATTTATTGGACCTAGAGGATTAAATAATAAATCCCTTCTCCAGCCCCATTAAATATTAATTCTTGCTAATATAATTTCCCAATACTTCTTGATATTTTTGTAAAGATGATTCCAATAATTCACAATATTCTAATGATAACTCTCGTGTATTTGTGTCTTTATTAAAACTAGGAACACTAACCCCCCTTACACAACTCATATCCGAGTAGTAATTAAATAATTCATCATACCTGATTAATTCTTGTTCGGTCAATCCGATTAAATTTTGTTTTTGTATCATTGCCATTAGATATATCTTAAATATATATTATAAATATATATTTATGTATAATTACCAAAATAAAAAAATTTCAATTTTTAATTTTCAATTTTCAATTACAAACTAAAAACTAATTTTATAAGTTCCCTTTTCCACATTCACTTCTAAACATGACAATGATAATATCTTTTCTGCATTTGGATCATATATTACAAATTTTTTAGTATTAATTTTCCCATCATTAATATGTTCTGATAATTTCACAACAATTTCATTTTGCATAACACCTTCCCCATAATTATCTTTTACAAATTCTTTTAATTTTATAATTTTATGGAAAGGTATTAATTTAGTCCATGGTTTTTTATAAGTGTCCTTGCTAATTTCTTTAAACATATTATCTTTTTTTTCAGCCAATGTTTCTTTTCTTACACATACTTTATTATCTAAAATACTTTCCAATAATTCAATTCTATCATTCATTTCTGTTTCGGATAATCCGAATGTTTTTTCTTTATTTTTCAAACATTCAAGTTCTGCTTTAATTTTAGCATTAAAATTTTTATTTTTAACATTGTCTATTTCACTATCCATATTCATTAGTTCTAATATATTCTATTCTCTTTAAATATGTTTTAATAGTATCCAAATTTCATTTTTTTTATAATATTATAGTATATGGGTGTATTCACATTTATTGATTCCATACAAAATAAAGACATTTTTAATTATATAGTAATACTTTTAATATCAGTGTTTATATTTTTGCGATTAACGATTGGTTTAAATATATTTTTGGCCTTGATATTAGGAACGTTAATAATTTTATATTTAAATGAAAAAAAAGATGTGGAAATTAAAACAGAAGAAGCACAAAATAAATTAAAATATGATACCATAAAACCAAAATTAGACATTGTACCACCAGACAATACTATTATAGATTTTTTATTTTCAGTACAGGATTTTTATGTATACAATCCTATGGCATATGAAGAAATGGTAGATAATTTAAAATCATTTTTCCAATTGAATCAAGACATATTTGAAGAGAAACAAATGTATACATATTTTTATCAAATTGCTGAAAGTAAAAAAAATAATGCCATAAATGCATTTCAATCAATAATATTTAAACTTCCTACAGAAAAAGCATTTACAGATAAATTTAATAGAGCACATGTTAGATTGGAAACAATATTAAATAAATACATGAATGATATATATGACAAATGTCAATCAAATATAATAAAAGATGGACGTAATACAATAACTCGCCCAATAAGGAAAGGTCCAGTAGGGCATAATGTATATGATGATGAAAAGTTTAGTTATCAGTTTTATTAAAATAGTATATATGTATAAATTGTAAAAAAAATTGAATTTTAAACACTTTACTACTTCCATTATACAGGTATCTTTAATTGTTCTAATTGCTCTAATTGCTCTAATTGCTCTAATAATGAACAGTAAATTATTAATCCCAGGAGAAAAAACCCTTTATGAGCTATTCATCAAATGCCCAAAAACCGGTCTTGCAACCAAAATTGCAGGTCCCTATTATAAAAAGCAACTCATCGAGGAAGAAAAAGTAATGTATGAAAAGCATTACCCTCCATCTTTTGCCACTTTTGTTATTGTGAAAAGGGATCCAATTCTAAATCCATTATTGTTTAACGAAAAGATGGGTGCAGATGAGGAAAAACACAATCCTTTTAATTCAGATTTTATCCCAAAAATTACCAAAACTGTTATCCCAAAGGATCCAGATGATCCTCGTGATTTGCCATGGGTAATAACTGTACATAGCGATGAAAAAGAAAAGGGATGGGTTGAAGATCGTGTAAGCGACGCATCTGTTGCTATATACAAACAACATCCAAATATTATCACTCCTTGCCATAGTTTGTATGGAACATTATGGCATTATGGATTTGTTCGCCATCTCATTGATTTCCATACATGTTCATATAAACAGAAAGTGTTCAAATGGATCGAAGAAATTGGAAATCATTATGTTCCTACAAAAATTACAGGATTGAGAGGTGGTTCATGGACTGATGGAATATATGTGGGTGGATTTTTTACATGTGATGTAAAAAACTTGTCAGAATACTGTGAACGTATGTTTGGAATCGATAAATTTGAAATCGCCAAACTGTTTGAATTAAGGGATCCAACAAAAATTATTATCCCAGAAGACACATCAAAAAAAGCATCCACTGAAACACTAATAGCAGGTATTTATGCAGAAATGGGTGATATAGAGTCTGCACGCCGATACTACTCTCAATCTGTGGAAACGCTTGAGGGGAAGCGATGGCAATCAAATTTTGTGGATAAATTTGCAAAGTTTGAAAAATATGTTGCTGCAAATGAAACGTCCATTCTATCATCGCATTTTTGATTTTGATTTTCAATTTCAATTTTCAATTTCAATTATTAATTTTTTTATGTGTTCATAATTAACAACATAAAATCCTCATATATAATGATATAGATATCTAATCAAAAAAATTGAAATTTAAAGTTTTTATATGGGCCATTATACTTTATTCACATTGTTTGTTCAATATGAATAATTTACAATTTTTGATAAATTTCGTTGGTTATTCAATAATATTACAATATTTTGCTGCTTTTTTAGGTAGGAAGAATTGTAAGATTTTCATTAGGGATGAAAGTGTTAGAAGCACCAGGACGTTACAAGTCCCCAAAAATTTTACAGGTTTAGGATTTGATGGAGTGCACTGGAAGGGATATGAGAATGGGAAGATGGTATATGAATCTTACTCTAAAGGGGTCCAATTGAAAGGTACCAATAATTATTGCCAATCATATGCATGTTTTATGTGGGCGAGTGGTAATTTGAGAAATGATAGGCATGGAGTGAATTTAGAAGCAGGCAAATACACTGATAATATTATGAAAATAAGTAGTTTGTGGGTGAAATGTTTGCGGAGTTTAAATAAAAAACAAAAGGCCAGGGTTACAAAATGCATTTATGATATTGATAAAACAATGAAATTGAAGGATTTATTAGGGATTTTAGAAAAGTTGTCAGTGGATGAGAGTTATGCAATGGAATTATCGTGTAGTAGGGAAAGTTTGTTTTAATTTTTTTATATGGAATTACCTAATTTTTACTTGAATTTTACCTGAAACCTATATATTAATAGTATAAAGATTATTTAATTCTATAACTATATATTATAGAATGATTTACAAATGTCCAAGATGTGCTAAAAACTTCAAACAAAAATCCCAATATACTTGTCATATGAATAGGAAATACCCTTGTATAATTTTATCAAAATCCATAGAAATTCCATTAAAAATTATGGATATCCCGACACCCATTCCCATAGTTTCTCCAAATCCTTTACAATGTGAATATTGTAATAAACTATTTTCTCGTTCTGACGCACTAAAAACACACACATCATATCATTGTAAGATAAAAAAGAAAACTGATATGGAAAAAGAGAAAAATGAAAATATACCACAAGAAATATTAAAAAAAATACTTGAAGAAAAAATAGTTAAAATGGAAGTGGAAATGAAAATTGAGAGAGACTTATTTTATATAAAATATTTAAAATTAGAAGAGGAAAATGCAAAATTAAAACAAATGCTTTCGAAAAAGTTATAAATAATGAACGTTATACAATGGAGCTGGATGATTAAGGATAAAATCCTTCAGGTCCAATAAGAGCGTTGTTTGGTTAAGAAAGTTTTTTAATTTCTATAAATAAATTAAAAAATTACATATTTTTATTTAATTTTTATAAAATTATAAAATATTATATAAAAAATATATATTTTTTTTATCCCCAACTTGTCTCTCTCTCTCTCTCGAGCCCACCTAAAATTTCACCCATTATTCACCCATTATTTACCCATTATTCACCCAGTATCACTAAAATTTCACCCATTTTATTTAGTTTAATATAAAGACAATATATAATATATAAATATATACTATAGAATGCTCTACGAATGCTCTAAATGTTACAAGAAATTCAACCAGAAATCACATTATGAATATCATATAAATAGGAAGTATCCATGCACTCCTTTATCACTACCCACCAAAAACCCACCAAATCCCGCCAAATCCCCACCAAAAGCCTACCAAACACCCACCAAAATTCCACCAAATCCCGCCAAAATTCCACCAAATCTAACTAATTTTCAGTTAAATTTATCCGAAGATATAAATAATAAAATTATATTACTAGAACCATCTAATATAGTATCCCCATTACAATGCAAATATTGTTATAAAACATTTTCTCGTACAGATACATTAAAAAAACACATTGCCAATAATTGTAAGATAAAAAAGAATAATAATGTGACAAAAGAAACAATAGATATTGACCCAATGAAAGAAACAAATGATATAATAATAAAAAAATTACTTGAAGAAATGCAAACTCAAATGGCTACAATTTGTCAAAATTATACAAAGCTAGAAGAGGAAAATATGGAATTAAAACAAGAACTTTCAAAAAAAGCTCCTGAAAAAGTTATAACAAACAATACAACTATAAATGATTCCCCTATTGCAGTCAATTCTACAGTTAATTCCAATAACACAGTTGTTATTAACAACACAAATATAATAGTCCCATTTGGAAAAGAAAATTTGAACGAATTAGTAAGTGACGCGGCATGTACCTATATATTAAGTAGGGGTCTTAGTGCTATTACAGAATTAATTAAATATGTACATTTTAATAATAAACATCCAAAATATCACAATTGTTATATCAGTAATGCGCGTGATAATCATGCGATAATATACAATGGGAGTAATTGGTCCTTAGTAGACGCTATAGATGTGATAAAAGTATTGGTAGAAAATAAAGGGGAATTTTTAGAAAATAAATATGAAGAATTAGCTCCAATATTATCTGAAACTACATCTACTCAATTTAAACGATATTTACAAAAGAAAAACACAGAAGATTTAGCAAAACGTTATAAAAAAGATATAAAATTAATTCTTTATAATGGCAGGGATATAGTTGCCATGACAAGAAAAACAAAAGCATTAAAAGATAAATAATAGATAAATAATATTATTATGAAATATAACCAAATAAATATATGAACTTTCTAATAATTCTTATTATTATAATCATGCTAATAACCATCAATAAGTAATAGAATGTACAGATTAACAATTATAAATAATTATTTTTACAAGTATTTATAAAATACATAAAACATAATATCGTAAAATAGTATAATGGCCAAACAGTTTAGAAATTATGATGATACAACTCAAAATGTGTCTAATACATATAAACTCAAACATACAAATCAAACGTTTGTATATAGTATTGCCATGTGTAATAAATTCAATAATACAAATACGCATCAGATAAATGCAGACATTTGGTCCATGTTATTACTTACAAATGATATTATTGATGAATCAGATCCAGACATAAATATTGGCCAAATCAATCATGCATTTCAAGTGGCTGAGAGATTAAGATTAATGTATCCTGATGACGAACAATTACATTTGATTGGTTTGTTGCATGATGTAGGGAAAATATTATTGTTACCACAATTTGGTGGACAAGCTCAATGGTCTGTAGTAGGGGACATTTATCCAGTTGGATGTGCATTTAGTGACAAAATTGTATTCAATGAATATTTTAAAGGAAATTTGGACATTGATAATGATTTATTTAATACTTGCAATGGTATTTATCAACCAAACATTGGGTTTGACAAGGTGCAAATGTGTTGGTCCCATGATGAATATTTATATAAGGTATTAAATGGGAATTGTAAATTGGATAAAAAATATTTAAGGATAATTAGATATCATTCCTTTTATGCGTTTCATAAAGATGGTGGATATGATTATTTAGCAAATGATGAGGACATAGAGTTAAAGCCTTTATTACAGTTATTTAGTGAGTGTGATTTGTATACAAAAGATAATAATATGGTTGACATAACATTGTTAACACCATATTATAAAAATTTAGTTGATAAATATTGTGGTGGTGTTTATGTATGGCCTGTATTATTGGATTAAGGGAATTTTATAGTGTAAGGTGTTTATGATTATATGATTATTTTTATAATTCTAATTTTAAATGTTCATTATTTACTGGTGATACTAATTCAAACCCATTATTGTATATCAAATAACATATCCAACAATTACTTCCATTATGAAATTCTCCTGCTGGCATTGGATTTATATTAAATATTTGTTTTATCAGAGCTGCCAGAGATCCTCCATGAGCAATTACCAAAATTTTTTTAT
>Ga0315284_10009848_pt1 | contig 13604 bp, 23 predicted proteins | sample YL17G09_16_MG_FD_203696 | JGI IMG/M metagenome (GOLD analysis project Ga0315284, IMG submission 203696) | Sediment microbial communities from Yellowstone Lake, YNP, Wyoming, USA - YL17G09_16 | ecosystem: Environmental > Aquatic > Freshwater > Lake > Sediment | place: USA: Wyoming | collected...
ACTTCAACGCGCAAGTCGTCAAGGGGTCCTCACCGCCCTTGACGACTTGCGCGTTGTAGTCCACCAGGTTGTCAGGGAATCCGCCCGCAGCCGCGTACAGCGCCGCGCGCTTGTCGCATTCCCCCAGGGCCAGCCCCACCACCGCATGGGCCTCTTGAGGGTTGCCCGCAACAGGTGCCACCAGGGAAGGGCAACCCGCCAGCATGGGGAAGGTTGCGCCGTCCAGGTCGGCCAGCAGCAGCCGCGCGCCGTCCGCGATTGCCTGATGGGCCAGTAGCCGCAGGAACACACTTTTACCGCTCCCAGTCATGCCCGCCACCAGCAGGTGCCCGAGGCGGTCCCAGGTGCACCGTACCTCACCGCGCAGGTCAACCCCCATGCGAACCGTGCCGCGCTCCAGGCCAGGGAAGTCCACATGGCCAGGTAGACGGGGCCGCCCGCTGAGTAGGAATCCGTATCGTAGGCCACTTGTGTTGCTCAGATAGACGGGAACGCCACGCGCCACCGTCGAAACCTGATGCAGTAGATCGCTGCTGATGTACTGCTCCATGCGGGCAATGCGCCGTGTGTCCAGTGCACCGAAAAGCCAGGTTTGCCCGCCCTCGGAGCGGGTCAGTACCCAGTCCGTGAAGCATGGATCCAACCCACGCTGTACAAGAACGTGTGGCACAATTCGCGCCAGTCTGTTGGCCTTGTCTACGAAGGTTTGTTCAATCGTCGCCATCGCTCACCACCTCGGGCAGAAGCGCCCGCTCAGTGTCCACAATCCAGCCCGCCACCTCGCGTGTAGGCTCTGGTAGCACTCTCACGGGTGACGGGGCCGCCGGCGCCGTTCGCCCGCGTTTCTCATGCGGTAGCATCAGGGTGACGTCACCGCTGCCCGACCGCGCCTTGACCGTTTCCGCTGCCTGAGACGCCAGCGCCAGGTTGCCCGCTTGCTGGCGCATCGTCGCCGCCTCTTGCGCCTCGATGCTGGCCGCCAGCATTGGGGAACGCTCAGCGCCCTTGCTCAGGTCCGCATACGGGCCAGCCATGCGCATGGGCAGTGCTAAGCGGTCCTTGCCCAACAATAGCAGGCTTTCCCCGTCTTCCGCCTTGCGCGTCACCAGGCCGTAACGGGCCACGAAGACGGGCAACAGGTGCCAGGCCAGCGCGCCACAGGCCAACAGGCCGCAGGCCAGCACTATCCAGGGCAAGGCCATCAGGAATGCGTCAACCGATTGTGCCCGCATTTGCTCACGCTCCAGGTTTAGCCGTTCGCGCTCCAGGTCGAGGGCCTCATGTTCTGCCTGAAAAGCCACCGCCTGGCGCGTGCTTTCCACCCTCACCGCGTCAAGCGGATCGGGGCCGCCACTGACCGCGCAACCCGCCAGGATCACCCCCAGGATCGCCCCCAGGATCACCGTCAAGATCGCTGTCCGCTTCATGCTGCACCTCCAGAATAGATCACCACAACGTCCACCACTGGCGGGAACGTCCGCGCCAGCAGGCCGCGCATGGTCCGCGCCCGATATGCTGCCCGTACACGCTCACGCTGTAGACCTGCCAGCGTCTGGCGTTGGCGCTCGAGGGCCAGGCCAGCGTACAGTAGCAGCATAGCGCCCGTGCCCGCCAGTAGCATCGTCACGCTGCATAATTGCTCCAAGATCGTCAACCCGCCCATGCTCTACACCTCCCCCAGGTCAAGTAACATCTGCCTTGCTCGGGCCGCGTCCATTGGCTTGCTGGCCGCCAGCGCCCGACCGGTCAGACTGCGCGCCGGTCCTATGGCATTATGATCATAAACCGATAGAGCAGGGATCACCGGGGCCGGCTCCAGGATCGGGGCCGCTTCCGCTGCTTGCGCTTGCTCCAGTTCGTGCCCCAGCGCCCACGCTTCGCGGTAGATCGGGTGATGACACCGACCGCGCCCGTTGCGCAGCCAGCCGCAGGTTACGCGCCCGTCGCCGAGATTGAACGGGCAAGATGTCACGGAACACGCGCCCACGAAAACGGTCATTTCTCTACACCTATTGGCACCAGGACAAGGGCAGCCGGTCAGAGTTCCCCCAGGCCGTCAATTGCTGCCAGTGCCGTTTGTGCAAGCGGATCGGTTTCTTGCTGAGTATCCGCCGCGCGCTCCCCGTTGTGCTGAATTACAGCGCCGTTACGCAATGCCCGCCGAATCTCCCCCAGTTCATTCATTACATCCCCCAGGGTAAGATTGGCCGCTGCCTGATTTGCGCGCCAGGCCGCCCGAAAAGCCGCGCTCCTCTTGCGCTTGGGCAGTTCGGCCAACTCATGCAATATGTCCGCGTCCACTTCGTCGTCAAGCGAAAACGCCACTGTAACCTTTGCCATGTCTACACCTTCGTTGCCAGATAGGCCGCGAATCGGTAGAAACCGCGCGCGTTCGCTAACTCAGGCTCAGGGATCACTACGGCTTGCCGAAACGCCCGCTTGACTTGTTCGCCCCACAGGTACGCCCCACCGCCGCACACCACCACGCGCCGGAAGGTTGCCCCACCCATGCCCCAGTATTGACTTGCAACGTCTGTGATTTCCTGCCCGATGTCGTTGACTATGGTCTTGACCACGGGCCGCAGGTCAACAGGCTCCCCGCCGTCGTAAATGGTGCCCTCCATGACTGCTTGCATAATCTGGTGGTCCTGTAGCCGATTAAGGCCAGGGTGATTTGCTACGAAAAAGTCACGCACCACCCGCACCACGTGCCACGCGCCGCGCTCAGTGCCGCGCGTTTCTGCTGGAATGTCGCTCAGGCCGTCAACCGATAGATAGTTAACCGTGTGCCCGCCGATGTCCAGAATGGCCACCTTTTCCTTGACCAACTCAGGCTGTACCGCCTTGCCGTTGTCGTCCAGGAGTAGGCAAAGCACCGCCCCCCACGCTTGTGGGATCACCCGCACACTTTCCACCTTGACCACCTGGCCGCGCCGCCCTACACGCGTGAATGTGTGGACGCCTAAGAGGCGGTCACGTAACGCGGTTCTGTCCCTGGCATAGTCGGCCACAGGCAGGCCGGCCACCAGGTTAACCGTGACTTGGGTCGCTTCTGTGAGGTCCGAGAGTGCCGCGTAGAAATAGCCGCCGAGATATTCCGCGCTCATGATCCATTCTCGCGTTTCCTTGCGTGCACCCGTGACACCCTTTTTGACCGCCTCAGCGCCTACCAGAAAACGCCCATGCGCCGACTCCATGATCACAGTCGTATGCCCGTTAAGGGAAAACAGGCTCTCGGCGGGCCGTGTGGCGAAACTGGGGAAGTGGGCCACCCGGTCACCTGAGATTGCTTTTGTGGCGTAGAAACCGCCGTCAAATCCTACGTTCACGTTTCACCTCCAGAGTATTTATACTAAGCAATTATTGCTCAGTTATACTGACTTGTTCCTGCTGGCCGTCGGCGGCCAGGGCTTCACGTTCTGCACGTCGCACCGACCGACAGATCGGGCATAACTTGGGTGAGTTGTGGCGGGCCTTAAGTCTGCGCTCCAGGTCCCTGCCCCCTTCCCACGTTCGGGACACGTACCACGATATGCCCGCTGCCTTGACCACCTGGCACAACCTGGCACCGTTCCCACTGGCGTGCTGAGCAAGCCTGGCGGTCAAGTTCTGGCAATACCCCAGGTAGTGCCGCGCGTGCTTGTAGTTCGCTTGGAAGTGGAGCAAGTAGACGGTCATCCCTTCACATCCCATCTCGCTCGTAGGCGCGAAACATGTCCGCGTAGAGTTTGTCAAGGTCATCGTCGGATGCAACCGGCTCGGGTCTACCACGGCCAGCGCAGGGGAGTGCCCGCGCCTTTGCGCATCGAATCCGCCAGGTACTACCCTCACCCACACACTGAGGGTTGTCGCATCGCCCCACCAGGTCCCCCGCGTTGTAGGGTGTCAAGGGATCGGTCCCATCGTCGCGGTACACTGTCAGCAGGTGCCCGCAGTCCGGGCAGTGTTTCCCTTGCGCTTGGCTCATCGCTCACCCCCATCCGCACACCTGATCACGCGAGTTACGTAACAGCCAGGCCGGGCCGGGGCCGGCTCACCAATCAAGATCGCGTCCACCGACTTACGCGCCCACGCTTTCAGCGCCCGACCGTAGGCCACCCGACAACGTGCTGAGCAAAAGCGCCGGGGCCGGCCAGTGCCCTTGTGCTCCAGGTCCGCGCCGCAGTGTGCGCAGATCGCCAGGCGGTAAAGTGTGGTCACGCCCCCACCTCTACGTCAAAAACGTCGGCCAGGTTGACCGTCTGGCGCTCACCCGTCAAGAGGTCGGCCAGCGCCAACAGTGAAGGGCCACCGTTCCAGGCCAATACCCGCCCGGTCTCATTCAGCCCGCGCGCGTTCTTGTACCAGACGTGCACCGCGAAACGCTTCTGCGCAACCACAAATGCCAGGGCTTCGCGCAGTCTGTCAGCAATCGGGCCGGTAGCAGGATCACCCGCCTTGTCACCCGCTGCCAGCGCGCCCGTGCCACCGCAGGCCGGGCAAGTGTCACCCAGGCCAGACCACCGTACCTTGCCCTTGCCGTCACAGGTCGGGCAGATCGTGCCCCCCTTGACGACGGCCGCCAGAACGTCAACACCGCCACCCGCCTGTACCGCGTCCGCCCAAGTATCCCCCAGGCCGGCGTTGAAAAGGTTCTGAAAGTTTGCGTCGAAGTCGCCCGCGCAGGCTTCCCCACCGCGTGCGCTCCAGTCGGCCAACTGTGACCGCCATTCCTGTAGGGCCAGGATCGCGTCGTCAGTCGCCTCAATCCATTCTCTGTAAACTTGCGCCTTGTCCATTCTTGCCCCCTTCTGTCTTGCTGCTTGACATTCCAACCGCAAAAAAAAGACCAGTCTACCTGGTAGGGTAGATGGAAGTCTTACCATGATGAAAGCGCCCGCTTGCGTCTTGCAGTTGCCTTACCCGTTCCACTTCCGCTTTTGCAACCATCCAAACGCGCCCGCCGACAAGATCACCCTCGATTGCGCCTTTTCGTAGCAGCCGCCTTACGTGGTCAGGATGATACCCCAGGATGTTAGCCGCCTCTTGTACTGTTAGCATCGTGTTGCCGTTCATTGTCCCCCCTTGTTTCAGTGTCCTACAGTAGGACATTATACCAGCCGCTCCAATTCCTGTCAAGATTCTACACGGTTGCGCGTAGAAAAACGCCCGTTATTTGCTGACAGGCCAGCCGTCAAAATGTATGCGTGATTTGTGATGTACCGATACCACCAGTCTGTCAAGCCGTGTTGCCAGGGGTTGCCCCACGCCAGCAGGGGAGCAGGGACTTTCGTCATGGGTTCGTTATACTTCCGTATGGTTGCCCCACGCCAGCAGGGGAGCAGGTAGAATAGCCATTTAAATGGTGGGATAATGGCGGTTGCCCCACGCGCGCAGGGGGAGCAGGCGGGGAGTGTGGCACAATAGCATGGCACATGGCGAGTGCCCCACGTGCGCAGGAACAGGCCAGCCGCTTCCGGGATTGTCAGCCAAAGTCAAGCGCCGCTCATCCCACCCTTTTGTGCCGACCGAATTGTACGTTAGGCCGTATCAGGGCAAGTTCAGCGTCCAGGACGTCGAGGGCCGCCGCCAGTTCCTCGATTTCCCGTCGCCCCCGGATCACCGCCGCCCGCGCCTCTTTCAAGCCGGGATCCCCAAACGCCCGCGCCCGGGCCACCCTGGTTTGCGCCTCAGTCAGCGCAGTCTTGGCCGCTGCCAGTTCTTTCGTAAGGGCCAGACTGCGCGCCCTCAAGCCGGCCTCCTCCGTTGCCCGCTCTGTTTCCTGCCTCTGGCGCTCCTCTGCCCGGCGCTGGAGTTCTTGCTTCGCCAGCGCCTGTATCGCCGCGCGCGCGTCTTCCTCCTCCCGGCGGGCACTCTCTTGCTCATCCACCCGGCGTTGGCGTTCTTGTTCCATTCGTGCATCAGCCGCGCGCCCACTGGCCATGCGTTCCCGGCGCAGTTTCTCTATCTGTTGCGCCTCTTCCGCCGTCAGTTTTTCACTCATCGCTTTTCTCCTTATCTCTCTCATGCAACCCTATGAGTTTATCATCTTAAACCCATAGCCACCATCGGGGCTCACTCACCCCGCCTCAAGCAGCACTTTTTCCAGTGTCGCCACCCGGTCGACCAGGTTGTCGGTTTCAACCATCGCGCGTCCCTCACGCAGCCAGCCCAACGCAGCCCGCACTTTGACCGCTTGCGGGCATTCGGGATCGTCCAACACACCGGCCAGCGCCTGAACTGCGGTACCCATCCCACCGGCAAGGGCAGCCGTCGTCGCTGTAAGAACTTCATCTTGCCGCCTGTGAAGTTCCGCCCTAAAGTCAGGATCGGCCAGGTAACGATAGATTGTACGTTCCCCCAGGCCGGCTTTTGCCGCCGCCGCCCTCACCGTCGGGCAGCAAAGAAGTGCGTCAATTGCCCGAGGTCTGCCATTGTCTGCCAAAATCTGCCAACCCTGCCCGCTCTACCGCCCAGGCTTCAACGATCGCCCGCCGTTCTTGTTCCAAACCCTCTAACCGTCGGGCCAGCGCCGCCGCGTGCCAGGCCGGCCAGGCTTCCCCCACCTCCCGCAGTTCTCCCGCAGTTCTCCCCAGCGTCTTTGGCCAGCCCAAAAACGCCCGCTGCCGCGAGGTAAGCCGCTCCCATAGCGTCAGATTTGCAGACGCATAAAGGGAAAAGTGCCGCTCGGGATCGCTGCATATTTCTCGAAACTGGGACACCGACACGTCGTACTCTTCGACGCCGCCCTCTTTCAAAGAGTAATCATGCAAAAACGCGCTATCCTCCAGCCACCAGTATGCCAGTAGCGCCGTCAGTTCATCATCTGGCAACGCGCAAGCCAACGCCGCCAGCGCCGCCTCGGCTGCCGCGCGTTGCGCCTCCAGCCGGGCCACTTTCGTCTTTTGTGAGACGTCCATCTGTTTTACCACCCCCCTGCCCGCGCGTGACTGTACCACGCCTCACGCTGCAGATCGTGAGCAATACGCCTTTGCCTTGCGTGCCCTTCCGCGTCCACCTCTTGGGCCACGTCGGCCAGGTTGCCCGCACCGCGTACCCATCCCCCCGGCGTGCGCTCTGCGAGGTCCCAGGCCGCGAGGCGGGCCAGCGCCGCATGTATCGTATTTCTGTGTTTTCCGGTCGCTTCTGCCAAATCCTTGACGGTTCGCGGATCCATGCTCAGGTGCCCGTACACCGCCCCCGCGCTCCTGCCCACCTGTGTCCAGAGTTCGGCCAGCGCCGCGCCCGCTGCTGTCCCCCCCCCCTCCCCCGTGCACAATTCCGCACCCATCAGCCCCACTGAGGGAGCGCCAGCAACCACCCGGGAAGACTCCCAAGACTGGGACTTATGGCCTTGTATTGTGCACGCATCACCCGTCAACCGCCACCGGTCACCCGTTGCCACCAGTTCATGGGTGGTGAAGTCAGCATGCCAACCCTCTACCCGTCGCACCAGGCCGCCAGCCTGTAGCCGGGTGAGTGCATTCTGTACGCCCCACCTGGACGCCGCCGCCGCTTCTGCCAGACAACGAACGGAAGCGCATGGCTCCCAGGTGTCAAACTGCCAGCCGATAGACAACAATCCCAGGAACACCGCCCGCTCCAGTAACCCCCCCCGACCAGGCCAGGCCGCCGCTTGTGCGTCTTCGTAGACGTTGACGATTTGCAGACGGGTGGGGGAAGACGCCAGCACGCCCAGGGCATTCGTGTATTCGCGCGTGATACACCGCTCGCGGTTGGGACTGTCCTTGTAATGCCCTGGCAGCCGTCGCTCAAATTCCGTTTCAATCTCTGCGAGGTCCCACCCGCACAGAATGAGCATGGCCACGACTGCCATTTCTGCCTCAGATCGGGACGCATACGCTTTGACACCCATGCCGCGTGTGTCCAGGATCGTGACAGGCTCCCCCTTGCTGGCCGTCGCCAGGTAGCGCAGTAGCGTTTCCGCGCGCTGGGGCATCGCCCGCCGTAGTAGCGGAACGGGTGGACGCTCCAGGATCGTGCCCGTGGTCGGGGCCACTGGCGCAATCAGCCACGTGAGGTCTTGCCAGGTGATGGGCCGTAGTGTGGGCAGTAGTTCGGGCCAGCCATTCACGAACCGATAGCGAACGCCGTCCACTTCTGAGCAAGGCACACACACGTAACTGCCAGGGCCGAATCGCAGTTCACCCGGGCCAACGTCCGGGGCCAGTTTGGCGTAGGCTCCCCCTTCTGGCGGATCGCCAACCCTGATGTAAAACTGCAGGTGGTCCTGGTGTAATGTTCTCACCTGTGGCAACCGGCCAGGGTTGACGCCCATGCCGTCCAGGCCGGCCACGACTGCTTTGACCGTCTCTGGCGCATCGCAGTCTATGACCGCGTTTCCACCGCCCATGACCGCCCCCACATTCCCCCGAAAGTCGCTTCCCCCCACCTGGTGCCACTGGTCCGCGCTGGAGCGCGCTTGCCAGGCCGTGCATGCCGGCTCCTTGCGTCCAGGTAGTAAGGGGATGGTAGGGACGCCCGCTCCTTCCCATCGGCCGCGCCAACGACTTAACCCGGTTTCCACAGTGCACCGCCCCCGATGTTATGGGGCAAGTGCTTGACAGTCGCGCCACATCTGCTATAATGAGCAAAGTTGTAGTGACCGTCAAGAGGTCCTTGCCCGTGCCTGGTGTTGCCACGCCAGGCTTCTCTTTTGCCAGGATCACCCATCGCGTGCCCCCTTCGTTTGTGTAGGTTCTGCTACTTGCCGGCCGTCCGCCAGCACTGCCAGGCCGGCCGCAGTCGCTTCGCGGAGAACCACAGATAGTTTTACCCCCCGGTCCCGCGCCCGCCGCCCCGCTTCCTCATACAGCGAAAGAGGTAAGCGGTAGCCGACTGACACCGACAAGTTTTTCCCACTGACTGTCGTCACCATTTTTCTATACCTCCATAATGAAACAAGGCAGAACATGTGGCAAGACCTCTATTGGGTCCCTAGCTCATATTCTGCCTTGTCGCTGAGCGAAAAGGTAGACACACGCTATAGGGGCAGATCGGGCAGCCGCCCCTTTCAGCCCGATTATACCGCAGTTCTTGCAACAAGTCAAGCCAATTCCTATAGTGTTATGAACCTAAACCCACAGGATTGGCCACCGGTTCAGGTTGTCCATGCACCGTGCAATCATCGGGAAGGTTGCTGCAATATGTGAAATCCTACTTCCGACTATAGCAGTTATGTAATGATGATAACTTACCATAATGGCCTGTTTTGGCCTGTTTTCACAATTCACGTTGTAGCAGTTATGTACCATCTTACCCCTGCCGCTTCCGGCGATACCGTGCCCGGTCACGCTCCCGTATGCGCTCCCGGTTCGCTTCCCTGTATCGTCGCTGATGCTCCCTGGTTCGCTCCCGGTTCGCCTGCTGCCAGGCCGTCACCCGTGCCCGTTCCCGTTCGCGGTTCGCTTCACGTCGGGCCGCCTCAGTCTGGCGTATCCGGGGCCGGTCACGTTCGCGCCGCTTCCTGGTGCACGTCTTGCACTCGCTGTACAAGCCGTCCCTGTTGCGCCGGTCCCTATAGAACGCGCCCAGGGGAAGATCGCGCCCGCAAGTCGTGCACCGCTTCGTATCACCCTTCACGTCGTCACCTCCATGATCACCGAGAGGTCACCAGCCGCAACCACGCGCCCAGGTAGTAGCCAACCACCGCCGATACCGCCACCGCCAGCATCAGCCCGACCGCCAGCGCCCATCGTCGTGCCCGTCGTGGTTTCATTGTTCACTCCATTTGTGTACCCTCTTAGGTGTGGCAAACGACTCAGCAGTCCACCGGCCAGCCGCCACAACGTCACCCAACACAAAAATAATGACTACCTCAGTCTTGGGATCGTAGTCCCTGGCATATTGCTCACACTCAGGATTGGGCCAGGTTGACATGGGCGATAGTGGTATGTACTCTGGCGGTTCGGGTCCGTTCAGTCCCCCACGGATGATCACCGCGCCTCTACCGTGTTCCTGGTATGCGCGATACACCCAGGTCGCTATTGTGGGCCAAACGTCGGCCACGAACGCTCTACGCCCCTCCAGTGTTAGCATGTTCGCTTGTTCGCTCACCGTCCACCTCCAGGAATGCCCCCAGGGGCATTTCTACGCCGGTCACCCTCACCCGGGCCAGGTCCGGGCCAGGTCCGGGCCAGGTTGCCGCGTCCGGGTCCTCCGGACTGCCCGCAAGTGTTCACTTCGTATACTCTCAATTCTACGCAATCAGTTTTCACCGTCAAACGCCATTTTTGCCTGGTGCATCAGGCCGGCCACGTCGAAAGCGTAGATCGCAGGGGGCCGCCGTCGCGCCACGTCTAGCGCGCCGATGTACCCTAACGTGGTCTTGAGGTCAGAGTGGCCCAAGTTCTGTTGGATCGCCACGACGTCGACGCCCGCTTCGTACAGCCGCCGCGCGTAGGTCCTTCTGCAGTCGTGCGGTTTGACCGTGACCAGGTCGCCGTCCGCCACGATGGGGTAAGCGCCCAAGACGTCCTGTACCGCTCGCACCGTCAGCCGTCCAGGCCGCACTGTCTGGCCGTCGCGGTAGAATCCACGAACCACCGCGCCCACCTGGACGCCCGCCACTTCTAGCCACCGGTCAACGATAGCGAGTGCCCACGACAAAGCGCCGTAGGGGACAAGCCGCTCTTTGCAACCCTTCCCCTCTCGGACGTGCAAGGCCAACTCACCGCCCAACCGTTGCCGCAGGTCTGGCACATCTAGCGCCGTAAGTTCTGCCTCACGAACGCCCGTGCACAGGAGTAGAGCAATTATGGCAGTGTCACGCAACCCCCGCGCAGTGTCAACCCCAGGGGCCGCCAGCAATGCGCCTGCTTGCTCAGCCGTCAACCTGAGTTCGTCGCTGTCTGGCCTATCCTGGCGCGTAACCTGCTTGACGGGTGAGAGGTCGGGGTCAATCGCGTTCTCTATGCGCGTGAGCATTTCGTCAACGAACGCTTTGCGGTCCGCAGGGCCAACCCCCACGACTTGGGCCGCCGCGTCGAAAAGCGCCTGGCGCGTCGCGTTGTCCTTGACTATGGCTCGATACCGCGCCCGCACAGTAGACAGATGGGCCGCCACCGTAGCCGGCTGCTTGCCGTCGGCCAGCATCGCGTCACGGTATGCCGTCAAGTCGGGATCGTGCCAGGGCCGCCCGTGCGAGGTCTGCCACCTTACGAAGTGGGCCAGCCGTGACCGTGCGCACTTATCCGCGCCAGTCGGGATCAGGTCAACCCTCGTTTGCCCAGTCGTGGTCAGTGCTACGTTGTCCATGTATACCTCCATTCTGTGGTGACGTGCGCTCGCGTGCTGGCCGCCTCGCGTCTATCCCCCACCCGTGCCCGAGTGGGGGACAGGGATAGGCGGTCAGCCGCCCGCCGGGCCGGCTTGGGCCTCGTCCAGGTCCGCCGCCAGTCGTTGCAGTTCTACCGCGCCATATCGGAGCACCGCCCGCAGGTTGTTTGCATTGTCGTCGCCATCGTCAGCATGCTCCAGCAGGTCATCGGCCAGCCGCTGCAGTTCCGCTTTCATCTCCGCGAGGGACATTCTTTTTCACCTCCCTTCTGTTTTGTGGCTCAGGCTCATCAGCAGGCCACAGGGCAAGTCGGTCGAACATCCCCACAATCTCGACCGCTTTCTTAAGTGGGTCTCCTGTGAACGTGACCAGAATACCGTTGACGATTTGAGTTGTCCCCATCCTTGCACCCCTGTCTATGAGTTTTAGAACGTAAACCTATAGGATCGAACCCCCCTGATGGTGACGTGAGCTCGATGCTGGCCAGCGTTTCTTGTCACCATCCGATGGTGACAAGCCGTGCCCGTCGCGGTCGGGATCGTGGGCATTGGCACCACCCGCCTGTCACCACTGGTGACAATTCCCAAACGGCCGCCGGCGTTTCCCGTCACCACGGGCCAATGGTGACGGTTTCCACGTGGGCCAGGCCGCCCACCGTCACCACCGATGGTGACCGCCACCAGGTGGCCACCGCCGGCCGTTGTCACCACCCAATGGTGACGGCTTCCACGTCGCCGACGGATCCAACCGTCACCACGGCTTGCCGTCGTCGCCAACCCTCACCCCCAGGTTGCCGTAAAACTGGCGCAAGTAGTAACCGCAGGACGTCACGCCATGCCGGATCACTTCCGCCTCACGCTCCAGATCGTGCCGTGTGCGCTCCAGGGCCAGCACCGCCCGTGCTTCTGCAATACGGTCCTGGTCGCTCCCTACGTAGGAACGCAGCCGCCCGCCGGGTGACGGCTTGCCGTGAAGCGGGCATGCCTGGTCAATGGAATGGTTCATATAGAGGCGGTCCGGCTTCCCGTCTTCCCGTCGCCAGTATTCCACACCGGTACAGGTGTGGCCGTCCAGGTTGGCAAGTTCTCCCTCAATGCGTGCCAGGTCCGCCAGCCGTCGGCGGATCGCGTCGCCGGCGCCGTCGGCCATTCTAAGCACTCGCTCCAGGTTTTCGTTATCCATGCTGTACCTCACTCAGGGAAGTTGGGTAGTCCGTCCGGCTCGTACACGAACGGTTTGCTTACCTGCTGGCGGTCGTACTCACGCTTGGCAGCCTCAGCTCGACGATCGGGGCAGTAGAATTGCCAGGCCGCCGCGCTCTGAGCATCCTTTTGTGCCGGTCGCCCGTGATATGCGTATGCAGACGTCTCGCCGTGAGTAGTGTAACGGGCCTCGATAATCATTTGCTCACCCGCTGCAAGGTGCCAGCCGCAGGTTTGTACAGGCCGTACCCTACCATCGGGACAAGCGCGCCGGGAACGTCGGCCAGGAGGGCGCCGTCACGGGCCGAATTGGCGGTTTGAGAGTGTGAGAGTTGCGCAAGATCGGTTTGAGAATCGGTTTGGTGGTTTGAGATAGGGGTTTGAGGGGATTGAGGGGATTGCGGTTTGAGTAATGCAGCCACCTTTTCGAGTTCGTCGGTAACCTTCCGCTTGTTCCCACTCTGGTTGTCTTTTCGCAGCCAACCGCGAAGTTCCCATGACTCTGCTAACTTACGGGCCGCCCATTCTGTCATACGCGCGTGCGCGCCCGCGTGCCCGCCCGCCTGAATGTCTGCCAGCGAAAGATAGCCGTCGTTGGCCTCGATCGCCCAAAGTGCAAGCGCGAGTTCGTCGGCAGATAGAACGCCCGCGCCACCCGCGCCCGCCATCGCCAGTTCTGACTTGTCCAAAAAGTACGCCTGAAACACCCCCCACCTGGTGGACACCGCCCGCCCGGGCCGGGTGATGTGCACTGCATTGGAGCATCCCACCGACCGCGCCAGTTCTTTCGATTGAACGCGAAAGAGGATCGGGGCCACCTGATCACGGAAACGCCCGACCACCTCTTTCGCGAAGTCTTGGGCCGCGCATACCAGGTTGACGCCAAACTTACGCCCGCGCCAGGCCAGGGTAGCCGTATCACTGGCAAACTGCCCACGCGCGCCGCCGTTGGCTATGGCGGTTGCGTTGTATTCATCGAGGATCACCAGAAGACGGGGCAAGGGGTCCTCACCGCCCTTGACGACTTGCGCGTTGTAGTCCACCAGGTTGTCAGGGAATCCGCCCGCAGCCGCGTACAGCGCCGCGCGCTTGTCGCATTCCCCCAGGGCCAGCCCCACCACCGC
>Ga0315284_10009849_pt1 | contig 13601 bp, 11 predicted proteins | sample YL17G09_16_MG_FD_203696 | JGI IMG/M metagenome (GOLD analysis project Ga0315284, IMG submission 203696) | Sediment microbial communities from Yellowstone Lake, YNP, Wyoming, USA - YL17G09_16 | ecosystem: Environmental > Aquatic > Freshwater > Lake > Sediment | place: USA: Wyoming | collected...
AGATATGTCAATAAAAAAATAAGCCTCAGGTTGAATGTTCTATCTCGGGATCAGAAATTGATGACGATAGCGGATCAGACAGAACTATTAATGAATATAAAGCCCCAGGTAAGATAATTATCCCTATAAATTTTACATACTTGGTTGAAAAATCGGGTCCTTTCTCAAGGCTCATTTATGGAAAAGGATGTTGATCAGGAATCCAGGATCTTATTCGTCCTGCCACTCTTGGCTTCCTGGTAATTCTTTTCCAGGTTATTCCAGAATGAGGCAGGAATTCCAAGAACTCTTTCAAGTTGGAGAGCTGTATCTGCTGTAATGGCAGTTTTCCCTGCGATGATTTCATTAATTGTTTTCTTTGGGTGTCCTGAACGTTTCGCCAGCTCCGTCTGGGTCATCCCGATGGCTTCAAGAGTCTCTCGAAGGGTTTCCCCAGGTGGAATGGCATAATTCGACTGGCAGCAGATTTTCTTCATTTTACAGGAGTATTTCTATCAAAAATTCCTGAAAGGGTCAAACGAAATCCCCAGTAGAAAAATGGGGTTGACCGTGCCGCGGGCGCTGTATCTATGACAGTAGCAATTCCAAATCCTCCTTCGCCAGATTGCGTATGAGGCTGTTATCGACATTGATGATAGCGTCGGCAAGCTCCCGCTTCGTCTGCTGGAGCTCCAGCACCTTTTCTTCCACCGTGTCTCTGGCGATGATGCGATACGCAAATACATTTCGGGTTTGACCGATACGATGGGTGCGGTCGATTGCCTGTGCCTCCACGGCGGGATTCCACCACGGGTCCAGGAGGTAAACGTACTCGGCTGCAGTGAGGTTCAGTCCAAGTCCTCCGGCTTTGAGGCTGATGAGGAACAGCCTGCAGTCGGGTTCCGTCTGGAATTGATTTACAACCGTTCCACGGTCGCGCGTTTGCCCATCGAGGTACGCATAAGGGGTCTTCTGCTTGTCCAATTGTTCCCGCAGGATAGCGAGGAAACTTGTAAACTGGGAAAAAACCAAGACTTTGTGCTCCTCCTCCGTGATCTGTTCAAGTTGGGGCAGCAACATTTCCAGCTTGGCGCTGGGGTGGGATTTCTTTGCCCTGTCGATAAGTCCCGGATGGCAGGCCGCCTGTCGCAATCTCAGCAGTGCTTCAAGAATCTGAATCTTGGACTTATTCATACCGTCACGCTCCACCTGATTGAGCAAGATCCGGCGGTAGTGGTCCCGCAACTCGTTGTAGAGCTTCCTCTGTCTCGAATCGAGATCGCAATAGAGAGTCTGTTCGAGCTTTTCCGGCAGCTCGCGAGCGACCTGTCCCTTGGTACGGCGCAGAATGAAGGGGCGAAGGGCCTTTCCCAGCAGCATGCGGGTTTCCGGCTCGGGGTTGCGCGCGCCTGCGCCGGTCAGCTTGAACACGGAAGCCGATCCCAGCATTCCGGGGTTGAGAAACTCGAAGAGACTCCAGAGCTCGCCAAGGTGGTTTTCAATGGGAGTTCCACTTAGCACCAGACGATGGTTTGCATTGAGAAGGCGGGTCGCCTTCGCCGATTGGGTATTGGCGTTCTTTACCACTTGTCCCTCGTCCAGAATGCAGTAGTCAAACTGCACATCTTTGAATTCAACGGCATCCTTCCGCAAGGTCCCATAGGTGGTCAGAATGAGATCATAATTCTCGAAATGCTCGCCGGGCTTCAGTCGGTCGCCGCCCGTATGATCAAGGACTTTCAACTGCGGAGTGAATCGTTTCCCTTCCTCAATCCAGTTGAAGACCAGCGATTTCGGTGCGACGACGAGGGAAGGTCCCGGAACTCCATTCCGGCGGACCGGGGCATTGCCCTTGCCCGCTTCCCGCACCGCGGCTGATCGCTCCAGTCTTCTTTCCTCCAGCATAGCGAGAACTTGCACCGTCTTACCCAGTCCCATGTCATCCGCCAGGCATCCCCCGAAACCGAACTTATCCAGAAAATGGAGCCAACCCAACCCGTCTTTCTGGTACCCTCGCAAAGTACCCGTGAAGCCTTCCGGTGGATCGCACGGCAAAACTCCTCCAAACCTCATCAGCTCGTTCCGCGCATGCTGGAAGAGATCATCACACGCAGACTCCGGCTGGGAAGCCAGCAGGGCGTCCAGCAATCCGACCTGGCAGCGTGAGAACCGAAAGTGATCGTCGTGGTTTGTTCCGAGACCGGCCAGAATCCCGTATTTTTTCAGCCATTCCTCCGGCACCATCCCGAATGTGCCGTCATCCAAGGGAACCAGGCTCTCACCGCGCTTGAGAGCCGATAGCAATTCGGGAAGCTTCGCGGTCCTGTCATCGAACCGGACTTCGCCATGCAACTCGAACCAGTCGATGCCGGAGGTCACCGACAAGTTGAACGCACCGGGCCGGCGGTACACTTTCCCTTCAGCCTCGACGTGCCAGCCGGCAGCCAGCAACTCTCGCGCCGCTCGCGGAAGATTACGCGGGGCCACTTCCCGCAGCACCCTGCCATAAGACCGGGTTTCCCGGAACCCCAAATTCCAGACCGTTTCATAGGCCTGCTGCTCGACAGCACGATCTCGGAGCAAGAAGCGACGCGGTTCCGCCATGAGGACCCCTCGACCGGGGTCTTCATCAGCAATCGTGTGTCCCTCGTAATCGAACGACAGCTTCCAGTACAGCCGGTCGGCATCCCATTGATTTCTCCGTTCCGGCGCTACGACTGTGAGCCGGGGCCGGGGGGTGACACGAATCTCTTCGTATTGCAATTCATCGGGAAGAGAAAGGCGGGGAAGGACCGGCATCGCCATTAACTCCTGGATTAAGGCACCTCCTTCCTCGAGAGGCACGATGAGGCGCTTCCGCTTTCGCAAGACGGAAATCCATCCGAAGGATCCGTTATCCAGAAGGCGAGAAACTCTGTCTTCGAAGAAAACGAGGCCTCCTGCGACCAACAGGGAGGGTCCCTCCAGCGCAATTCGGTCCTCCCCGCGCTGGAGACAACCTTTAAGTACATAAGCCCGTGCGAACGCGTCCTTTTCCGCGCTCAAGCAGAACTCCCACGGCTCCCCGTCATCCCACTGGAGGGGGCTCTCGCCGGGGCCGGATACGGTTTTCCGCAGAAAACACTGCCCTGTGCGGCAGAGTAGCTCCATCAGATGTTCCTGCATGGGGCGGGGCAGAATGCGGCGGAAAGCCCCCCTTCCATAATACACGGGGTAGTCATACCAGCTGGTGGCGTCCCGGCTCCCCAGCAGCAAGGCCATGATGCGCTGGTCCTCTGGGTTGCGCAGGTTCTCCGGCTTGCAGTACGAATCAGGAAGAGACTTCAGTCTCCCCCATTCACCGTTCTTCTTCATTTCCTGTTGCACCACCTCAATGACCAACCCCTTACCCTCGAGGGTAGCGGGACCGTCGACGAAATAAAGAATACGTCGGGTCGCCGACCAGCGGCCCTTCTCTTCTTCCCGCTGCATCTGCAAAGCTCCGCGCAGGGAAGCCAGATGATCTTTCCATCCCGGTGGTTGGGGTACGACTTGAAGATGCCGTCGTCCCTGGGAACGCTGAGACCAGGATGTCGCTACGTAACCGGGACGGATTATATCTTCGTCCTCCAACTCCTCATCCTCGTCCCAATCGCCTTCTTCGTTTTCGTCCCGGTCCTCGTCCTCAGCATCGATTTCCAGATGCATCGGGTCGCTGTTGCTCTTACCTCTGAGGTAGCCCTTTTCCTCCGCAGCAAGGAGTGCCGCCCAGATGTGTTTACAGATTACTCCCTCGCCCTCAAAATAGGGGCACGTGCATGAGGCGAAAACCGTATCCCCATCCCGGTACAGGTCGACTGAATACGCATCGGACCCGACGACCATTGCCTCCAGATCTTTCTTGTCCCCATTAATGATCTGAACGGCCCCACTCCTGTAATAGGAATAGCCGCGCCCCTGAATATTCCTATCAACATAACGGGAAAGATGAGTCGTCAGCGCCACTTTCTAACGTCCCTCCCTGCGTATCCCTTTTTTTGCCACTGCTTTCCAGAAAATCTCCGAACCATACCGGTTTGAAGTGAACTTGCCTTTTGTTTTTCTACCGTAGCTGAAAATCCCCCTTTACCTTTTTGAGTACTTGATTGAATTCATTTACTGCTTCTTTGGAAGGAGATGTTTTTCCATCCCCCATCTCAATGCTTACATGGAATCGATGCCTCTCCCCCAGGTTTGGCATACGGTGTATGCCGTTTTCCATTCTCATTTTTTCCCGACAATGTCGGGAATATCACTCACCGCCCCAATTTGCCCGACACCATCGGGCAAATCTGCCAGCCCAAGTAGAACGTCATCATTTTGTACCGCACTTGTTACGAGAACTCAGGTTCACAGAACTCATTTCTTCAAGGCCGCTATTTGTACGATTTGTCGGGGTATTAAGGCCGGGTCACGACACACAGTAAAATCCCACGGCCCAAGACGTCCCCAATTATTAACCGACGTAACCCAGCGTCTTGCGGCCTGGTATTTGGCCCGATCCTGGTCGTCTTCCTCTCCTTTCGTCTCCAGGATCAGCATCTTTCCATTTTTAAGACGGATAAGATAGTCCGGCTCGTAGTGGTGTTGAACCCCTTCATACTCGTAGGGAATCAGAAGGAAAGGCCGGTCGTTTCTCACGTAACAGAAAACGTGATCTGTCTGTTGCTCCAGATAAAAGGCAGCGGTCTGTTCCCAGGAACTATCGAGCACAACGGCATTGACGTGTGACCGCTGTGTGCTGTGGACATTCCGCTTGGTCGTGAAATCCACATCCGCTGTCCTGCCAATGGGCTTGTAGCGGTTTAGAATAGGCAGAATCGGCATTTCGCCCTCCTGCTCATCCGGCACAATCGCGTCCAGCAGTCTTTCTTTAATGCGGCGGACGTATCTCTCAAGTCCGAGTTCACAGGGGTGCATGCCACGAAAGTCCACCTTTTCGCTAACGTATTTTCGGACGATCCTTAGAACCTGTGGGAAAAGTTGATGACGGGCGAGGCCACGCATCCAGGCCGACCCTTTGACCGGAGCCTGAGATCCTTCGCCCACCAGTGCCGCAACAATCTGCCTGGCGATCTCAAACTCGATCTCCTGAAGGTGGTGTCTTGCGTAGTATTCCGAGCGATTATGTTCGATGAATTCACCGATTCCGCCGCCTCGCGTGCCACCTTCAAGATGATCCGTAATGATCCGCAGGAACGTCGCTGTTGGCGTTTTCTCCGGTTCAACCACCAGGCGCTCAAGATGTGCGAAGTCCGCTTTGATCGAGGGTTTGCGAAGGGCGTAAACATAGCCTTCGACATTCGGGAAACGGCTCTCGTAAGCGGCTCGCTCCGGCATCGCGTCTCCTGGAGCGCTTGCGGCGTGAAGTTGCCTCTTCTTCCTCATCGTCGCCCGAATCCTCCGGGATGTCCTCGACCTCCGCTTGTCCCGAAATATTCTCGAAGAAGACCTGTGCAATGTCCGTGTTGTCGCAGACCAGAATCATGACTGGTGGGGCCTTCAAAGCGGTATCGCTGGCTTGCTGAATCGCTTCGAAGGTCTTCTTATATTCGCCGGCTAATTGGACAAGCGCATCCTGCGCCCGCTCCCAGACCACTTCGGGCTTGGGTCGGTTGTTTGATAACCGTTGTTCCCGTGCAAGGTCCTTCGTGATGTTGCGCCAGAGACGGAAATACTTCGGATCCGGCTGGCCTGTCGTGTCGCTCACAGGCAGACGTGGAATCTTCGTGATCCCGCTCTCGATGGCATCGACAAGACCAAAATCACTGACGATCCAGGGAAACGGTTCACCCTCCGGATAACCGCTTCCTTTGATATAGAAGGGGGTCGCTGAAAGGTCCACGCAGAATCTGATCCCGCAGGCCCCATTGATCCGATCAAGCCCCTGAACCCAGACCGTCGCTTCCTCGCGTTCTTTCCTTTCCTCTACGCCGACTTTTTTTGCCTCTTTCTCTGAAATTGGAGCCGGACGATAGGCATGATGGCCCTCGTCATTCAGCACCATCACCGGGCCGCGCTCAAAAAGCTCTCCAAGACGGTTGCGCGCAAAAGCGTTATCTGTTTCCTCACCTTTTTTAACCACGGCAAAGCTTTTGCCGCCTTCGCTGTGTTCCGATTCGGGCGCAAAGAAATGCCAGTTTGTGACCAGCACCTTGCCGGTTCTCAAAAGATCGCGATATTGTGGGGGAACCAAGTCAAATTGTGTGTAGTAATCATCACCCCGGCTATCGGTCCTCAGGACCTGAAGACGTTCCTTGATAGTCAGATTCGGACAGCACACCAGGGCAGCGTTAGGGAACCTTTCGTCGCTTGGCACGCGCGCCCGGTTGCAGAATGCCCAGGTGATGAGCATCGCCATGACAACCGTTTTTCCACTGCCGGTTGCCATCTTGCAGCCCATGCGCAGTAAAGGAGAATATTCAGGATCGAAAGGCCGGTCGAGAAGCACATCGAATTCGGCGTCGGTGAATTCCGGCGTCCAGCGCGGCTTACCCCGGCTCCCATCCTTGCGGATGCCTCGAATCTCGTTCAGAAAGAGCATCGTTTCAGCGGCCTCAAGCTGGCAGAAGAAAAACCGGCGGGCTTGATCTTTCCGCCACCAGTGACGGAGAAGGTCTTTCGTGACGTTTGTTGCGCCCTCCCAATTCGATTGACGCCACCTCTTTACATCACCTCTGAGTTTGTTAACAAGCTCAAAGTCACGCCGGCCCTCCTCAAGCTCAAGACGCATCTGGTCTCCGCGCCTGCTGCGGAAATCGAGCGGCAAGTTTCGCTGTCGCATCTCTTCCTCGCTCAATTTGTACCAGTAGGTCGCAGGCCTGCGTCCCGGTTGCTTTACGGCACGTCCGGTGGTCCGGTCGTATTCCCAGTAATGCGTCGGCTCATAATAGGGTTTGCAGATGACAGGGCTTTCGACCGGCTGAATCAGAACAGGTTCCGTCATGGATTGCCTTTATAGATTCGCTGAATAATGTAATTGTTCCAACATTCTTTTAACATCACGATAGCACTTATCAAAAGAATCGGCACGACGCGCCGCATTCATGTCAAAGACAGTGGCGAATGCTGGCTGATCTGTCGTCTCCGCGTAGCTTCGGCCAGGCGGCATTCTATCGCTTAGCCATTCCTTCGCACCGCGGATCGCCTCAGGGTTCGGAGGCGGCTCGAGATTGTTAGGGAGGCCATACTGCCCCCGCAGAGATTCCGCTGCCGCCAAAAACCACGCCTCAAATTCCCTTTTCGCGAGAACAACCGCAATCGGTATATCGCCACGGACCGCTACTGCCCGTTGCAGCAACGCCGGACCGTCCTCAGCCGGACAACAGCTCTCCCGGTCGTAATCCACGATAATGACAATCCCACCTCTCCCCTGCAGCTTTCGGGCAGCAAGATCGACAGACCGTTCCATCTCACCTTCCTTCAGCAGTCGAGAAGCTGGAACCCGAAGGGGCGGCAAGACCCTTGGCACAAATCCCGGATCAATCGTCTCTGCAATTCTACGTATGAGAATGGGCACGGCTTCACATTCGCCGTGTCCCTCGACGATTGCAGCAATTCTTACTTCTGTCATGGCTTGTAGTCTGCGAAAAGCTCAAGCTGATATGAAGGAATCTTCGCCACCGCCGTTTCGTCCGGCTTTATCTGATCCAGCCTTAACAGCTCGCCGGCTGTGTATAGGCGGTCCCTAATCGCTGATCGGCCCGCCTCGTCAGGTGGGGCGATCAGCGATTCACCGTTCCTGTTCACTACGGCCAGAATACTTTCATCCGGAATATCTTTGTCGTCCAGCAGGTCCGGACTGTGACTGGTCACTGCGATCTGTGTCGTCTTCGACGCGGTGACAAGTCCATCTCTGAGCACTCCAGCCGCCCCGGGGTGCACAGCTACCTCCGGCTCTTCAATTCCCACGAACAGAACCCTCTTCGCCACTTGGTTCGATGACTGAAACAGGGCTGTCAGGACGCCCAGAGCCCGTAGGGTACCGTCAGACATGTTTTCCGCCATGAAACGCCACGCATCTTTACTGTTTCCCACAAGCTGGCGAAACTCTAATGTCTCTTTCCTTCCCACATGCTTAGCGTTAATGCCTTGGATTCCCGGCACCACTTTTGACAAAAACGCAACGAGCCGATCGAACGCTTCCTTATTTTCCTTTTCCATCATGTTTAAGACGCTGGCCAGATTACTCCCGTCCCGTTTCAGCACTTCGCCCGCATCCGGCGGTTGGAGTTCCCTGATCTCATCCGGATTCAGGTTGTAGAAACCCATACGTGAGAGCGCATCGTACAGCGGCCTGAAGGGGGCAAGACCTGATGCGGCCACAAGATAGAGGCGATCTCTGGAGGCGGGTGGTCCAACCTGAAAACTGGACTTTTTGAGCACGCCGTCTTCTACCCGGTATAAATCTTTTTCCAAGAGTCTGTTACCAAAAATTCTGCATTCTTCCTGTTGAACCTCAAATCCACCCCTTTTCTGTGCGCCCACACGAAAGGCATAGACTCCCTGGGTTCCATCAGGCAACTGCCATTCAAGGCGGATTCCGAAATGGGTGGGATGCCCGGATGACCGTCGTCTGACTTCGTTGATTCCTCCCCTCTCCCTAAGTGCATGCTCCAAGGAGCTGTTGAGCGACTCGGTCACCAAACGAAGGGCATCGAGAAAGTTACTTTTACCAGCCCCATTTTGCCCCACAAGGAAAGCCAATGCACCAAGGGGCACCGAGCATTCCTTGATGCTTTTGTAGTTATTCAGAACCACCCGTTTCAGAAAGACCGGGTTAATCATAGGTGCCTCCGATCTGTTAAATCCGCCTCACGAAACTCTTCTTCGGGATCAGTGAAAAGGTTACGATAGATATCCTGCCTTTTTGCCACGCGGAGAATCTTAAGGATCAAAACTCATCTATGGTAAGACTATAATCAATTCCCTCTGGTTGATCAAGAAAAAATATTGACGCTGTTCAGGTAACAGGGTTGAAGGGTAATTGAAATGAAAAGGTCAGACGCAGCCTGACCTTTCTGCTAAGCCGGGAGGTTAAGGTAAAGGAAGTGCTTGCACTACCGATAACGCAAGACGGAGTCTTAAATTACGTCACCTGAACGATACGACGACCTTCGAGGCGGCCGAGAATTTCGATAAGCTTTGTCTTCCGGGCGTTGGTCTGACGAAGTTTCGAGATATAATTTCCCCACTCTTCCTCTCTTTTCAGTTTTTTCAGGAGACCAAGGACTTTTCTTAAATAGACTGCTGCAGTTTCGTAGGCCTTTGGCTTTGTTAAGGCAATCTGTTTTTCAGCAACATTCTTCCATATGACTAAGGCGCGATCAGGGTAGTCATCTGCCACTGCTTCGGCAATTTGATCCTCTTGATAACCATCCCATCCCCAATAGTCTTGTTTCTTTAATTTTTGATGGTCGTACCATTTGAGAACATCTTCAGGCCGTTTCTCTTCAATGGCAATGTCAATAAGTTCATGGGTCATTGGGAATTGACCTTTTCTGACTTCAATACTTTCTTTCACTCCTGTATCCGGCATTTGCCATGAGGCATTTGTCTGAGGAAGCTTCCCTGTCTCTAAATAGGTCAGTGCGGCTGCCCGAACTTCTGGCCACACTTTTGCCCGCTCTGATGCTTTCTTCATTTCCTTATAGCCCTGAAGGGATGGGCTCTGAATAAAATCTTCGATCCGGAAAGCGGCGACCTGAAGCCAATTGCCATCCTTTTCCCTCATTTCCCGCAACGTATCTCGCAAATCTTTCGCAATACCAGGCCACTTTTTTTGCGTCTCTTTAATCCCCTTATGAATCCACTGCTCGGCCTCTTCAAGCCGCTTGGCTTTTCTGAGGAAATCGACCAGGCGGCGATAGCTTCCCGTCTTCAGCACCTCCTCTTTACATAAGGGTATGATTTCCTCGTGCCGACCAGAATTTTCAAGGGCTTGTATAATTCGGTTGGTCAAACTGTCTCGATGGTAGCTTTCTGAAAAATTATCATTATTTTTCGCAAGCTGGAGATTATTTAATCGTTCAAGAAGCCTATCCGCCACAGTGCTCCAATCAGAAGGTTTATGTTTTCTCTTCCAGAAGGATTCCGATCCGTAGCAAAGCTCATATTCATCCTTGAGCTCTGCATCAATCACCCAGAGCATCTGCTCAACAGGAGAAAGAGAAGATTGAGGAATGGCCAAAAAAACAACTTCCAAACACGAAGAGATCTCCGTGCCCGTCTCTCCCTCGTCATGGCTCATCTCCACCTGCCTTATTCCGGCTTCGAAAAGTTCTCTCCCCAAGGAAACGACTTCATCTGCGTGTCCTTTAGCCAAAAGAGATTCCAGACGATTCTTTACCCGTGAGTAGTCAGGGACATGGCCCTCATCATTCCAATGGTTTCTCCAGGCTGGTTCCGAACTTAACTCGTGGATTTCTTTTCGCACAGCAGCAACTACTCTTTTTACCGATCCCTTTGAGAGATTTTGGCGGTCCTCCAGATCTTCACGGACACTCGGGTGTCTTTCTGAGAGATCCTTAATCAACGCCATCAATTGCTCTTTGGTTTGTTCTTGCAAAAAACCCTTCAAATCCATCGGGATTGATTTCCAACCTTTTTTGGAAACAAGGTGAGCGGGATCTAACTCTCCCTCCTCATCCTCGTCTTCCCAATCCTCTTCATCCATCCCCTGCAATAATGCTATACGTTTGTCCTGTCCTGTGATTTGAGGGATTTCAAGGTTCTTCTTTAGACAATCGAGATATTCCAACACTACGGCCACCGCATGTTTGCAGTTATTCCCATAAGGACAGGTACAGACTGAGATCAATTCACCGTGTTCAAAATCAACCTCTGTGGCATATCTTTGCCCTCCATGAACCCAGGCAATGAGTGCCCCGGTTTGCGTTTGGACCAATTCTTTCACACGGTGGCTACGCTGGTAGCTTTGCCCTCGTGAAAGAACTCTGCTCCCGGCCCACTGTTCGAGATCGTCCCATGTCAATTGCTTGAAAAGATCTGTCTTTGAAATTTTTCGATTCATATTTTCCCTTATCTTTTGGTACAAAACGCAGTCTTTTTACCCAATACTTCATAAAAAAATTGGAGGCTCTTCTCGGCAGCCTTTTCCTTGATCTCTCTTCGATTCCCTTTTAAATCATTTCTTTTCACCCACGTTCTTATTCCATCAGAAATTCCGATGAAGACTCTCCCGATGGGAGATCTCTTTGTTCCGCCTGTGGGTCCTGCCACACCTGTGGTGGATAATCCGAATGTTGTATGAAAGGCTTTTCGGACTCCTTGAGCCATCTTCCTCGCCACCTGTGGACTCACCGCACCGTACCTGTTTATATAATCCAATGGAATCCCTAAATGCTTTGCCTTCGATTCGTTACTGTAGTTAACCATTCCTCCTTCAAAGTAGTCCGAGCTCCCTGCCACATTGGTGATGCGATCGCAAATTAGCCCACCAGTACAAGACTCCGAAATGGAAATGGTCCATCCCCTTTCTTTCAAAAGATTCCCGATGGCTTTTTCCAGATTCATTGTACCTCCTTTGTGCTATCATTCGATATCCCCTCACCCCATCCCTCTCCCCAGTGGGGAGAAGGGAAGGGTGAGGGAGCTCCAATGGATGAGTTGAAGAATGATATTGGCATAGATTCCTGCTAACACATCATCGAATACGACCCCATAACCTCCCTCCCACCTCCTCTCCAGATGACGGATGGGAAATGGTTTGAGAATGTCGAAAAACCGAAAAAGAAAAAAACCAAAGATGACGAAGAGGATTGTCTTAGGAACCCAGAGCATGGTGACGAGTAAGCCCATCACCTCATCGATGACGATCCTCTGATCATCCTGTTTTCCGAAGTACTTCTGGGCATTTTCTGAAATCCAACTCGAGAGGAAGAAAAAAGCGACGAGAGTCAATTCATAGAGGGGAAAAGGAATCCGAGAGAGAAAGAGGTAGATGGGGATGGCTAAGAGGGTCCCCATGGTCCCAGGGGCAACCGGAGCGTACCCGACCCCAAACCCTGTAGCAAGGAGGAGTAAGAAACGTGTCATATAGTTCGGAGTTCGGAGTCTTTAGTTCGGAGCATTCCTTTCATTTCTTAGTTCTAAGTTTTCATGAATCTATTTAAAAATACTCCGAACTCATTACTCCGAACTATTAACTAGTGTAGTGTCTCTAAAACTTCTTTACAATGATAATAAGGGTTGTCGTTCCCGTGAAAACGGGAATCCAGCTGAAAAGACTGGATTCCCCCGTATCAGGTACGGGGCGGGCTTAATCAAGTCCGGAATGACGTTCTGTGTAAAGTCTTTTCTGAGACAGTACACTAGAAGCCACCCACTAGACATGAAAATTGTCATAACCCCGACCTTAAACTAAAGATGCTTAGAACCAATCGATTGTTACGATTTTTTCAAAATGTTTGAAATCGGGGTCTCCGGTATTCATGGCACCCCTTTCACAGATGGCTGTTGCAACTGCAAAGTCCCTCGGCATGAAATAGGTCTATTTCGCACGTTCAGAAGTTAATCGACTAATTCTATGCTCGCCAATGAGAGAATATAGCATCGGCGGTGTTGACAGGGTTATACGATTATCTGATATCTTGAAAAATCGTTTATGCTCTATACCAACTTCTGCCGGCCGCAGACTGCCTTGCACATGGTGAATAACAAATCCCTCCTTTTCATTGACTTCATAAGTTCCGAAGTAGGCGTAATAACCTACGTAGGCATCTTTCAGTTCCTCTGGAGCAACCTTATTAAGCTCACTAACGGTGTTAGCTGTCATGGCCGGTCGGGAATCTCGTATGAGCTGTACAGACATATATCCCTTTGAATCATATATGATCAGACCCACCGGGTTTCGCCCCATCCAACCTTCAACAACCTCACCATTGGGACGCACACTTTCAAGCGAAATAAGTTTCCATGCCCCGACAAAAGCCTCTTTGCCACCTTGGGCGAAGCAAAGAGGTTGTTGGATAAGGTTTGACATCGTTTCCTTGTAAGCATTAAGGGTGCGTATGGTTCCAACCTCATCCTCGCCCATGAGACGACTATAACCTTTGACATCGGCACTGAGAATAGCTGTGAGTTTTCGTTTAACGTCTTGGGATGGCATGAAATCCCCCTGTAAAACTCAATGGATGGAAGGGCAGAGGTGCTAAATTCTTTTCAAAAATCGATCTGTTTCTTTCTTGCTGATAACTCTGAGGATCACGATTTTCTTAGGCCGAATTTCAAAGAAGACTCGAAACTTATCAATCCTCAGCCTGTAAAAGGTAGCTTTTTTACCTTTAATCTTCTTGATCAATTTTCCCCTTGGGAAAGGGTTCTCTTCAAGGATCTTTAAATCTGAAAGGACCTTTGTAACGATTCCCATTTCTAAATCATCTAAGTCCCTTGAAGCTGCAGGTGAGAGTTCGATTTTGAACCTATCCATGCTTCGACTTCCTGTTCTTCAAATATTCATCGATCCCTATACCTCCAAGTTCCAAACATTCCTCTCTCGCCTTTTCTAAGGCAGCCAGAAACTTGGGATTGTTTTCAAGCAGGTAATCTTCAAAATCTTCCTCTGAAATCCCTTTGATGATGGC
>Ga0315284_10009850_pt1 | contig 13601 bp, 8 predicted proteins | sample YL17G09_16_MG_FD_203696 | JGI IMG/M metagenome (GOLD analysis project Ga0315284, IMG submission 203696) | Sediment microbial communities from Yellowstone Lake, YNP, Wyoming, USA - YL17G09_16 | ecosystem: Environmental > Aquatic > Freshwater > Lake > Sediment | place: USA: Wyoming | collected...
GGTTTTGGGCGACAATGCCACCGATGCCGCCCCGCCAGCCGCCCCGCCGCCCGCCGATGGCGCGCCCGATTTCCGGGTCGACCCCACGCGGCGTCGCTCGCGCCGGTGGCACTCCTCGGGGGTCGCGGGGCGGGGGTCCCCAGCTGCCGGCGACCGGCATCACGGTCGCCCTGCTCGCGGTCGTCGGCATCGCCCTCCTCGTCGGGGCGGCCATCTTCGCGGGCGGCTCGCCGGCGTCGTCGGCCTCTCCCGACCCGAACGTCTCCCCCGGCTCGTCCGGCGCCGCCGTCGCGAGCGCGAGTCCTGGGGCAAGCGGCGAGCCCGGCTCGGCCAGCCCGAACCCGTCCTCGCCGGCCGCTTCAGCCGGGCCTTCGGCCGGGCCCGGTCCAGCCGACCTCCCCCTGGCCCTCGTCGCCGACGTGCGCGACCTGCGGGAGAGCCTCACCGTGGCCCAGCTGGAGAAGGAGCTCGCGGCCGGACGTGTCGCCCTTCCCTGCGGGCTCGACGAGCTCACCCTCGATGGAGCGCTCGTGACCGACGGCGCCGGCGTCTGCGTCGACGCCGCGAAGATCACGATTGCCGTCCGCTCCGCCAAGCCACGCCTGGGCCTGCTGCCCGCTGCGCTGGTGACGCCGCGCGTGAAGGTGCTCCGGATCGGCAACGCCGACCTCTTCGGGGCGCCCCGCTTCCGCTCGCAACCGTATCCGCTGATCGCCCGCGCCACGGACCTGCCCGCCGCCTGGGCGGGCTTCGACGCGGCCGAGGTGCGGACGATCATCTCCACCGGCGAGACCTGCCCCGACCGCGACGTCAGCAACTGGGCGAACACGAAGAAGAAGGGCTGGGACTGGGTCCTCGACGGCGGCACCGCCCGCTACACCGGTATCGGCATCGACCGCCGCTTCGACGGCCCGGACGGCAACGGATGGCCGGTGGTCCAGGCCGTCCGCACCGGCAACGAGGGTGCCGTGCGGACGCTCATCAGCGACGCCGAGCTGACGATCGGCGACTTCGAGTGCCCCATGACCAGCACCTTCCGCCAGCACGACACGGGGACGGTCTTCTCGATTGACCCGAAGGTCGCCCCGCTCCTGGCACGGTCCGGGATCGACGTCGTGACGCTGGCCTCCAACCACATCACGGACCAGGGGATCGACGCCCTCCAGGAGACGATGGACCTCCTCGACGACGCCGGGGTGCGCTGGTTCGGGGCCGGCATGAACCTGGCGCAGGCCCGCCGGCCGGCCGTGATCGACGTCCGCGGCGTCCGCTTCGCGTTCGTCGGGTTCAACGAGGTCCCCGGCTCGCGCAAGGCGGGATCCACGGCAGCGGGTGTCGCGTGGCTGACCGACTCGAACGTCCGGGCTTCCATCGCCGCCGCCCGCAAGGTCGCCGACGTGGTGATCGTCGTCCCCCAGTGGGCCTGGCCGGAGTACCACGCGGAGTTCACGGCCCGCCAGGAGGAGCAGATGCAGCTCTTCTGGGACGCCGGGGCAGACCACGTGGTGGGCCATGGGACGCACTGGTCGTCGGCGATCTCGATCACGATGGGCGACCGGGGGTCACGGGTCGTGATCTCCAGCCACGGCAACTTCCTGTATGGCCAGGACTGGAGTCGCCAGACCCAGGAGGGGGTGCTGCCTGAGCTGACCTTCGTGGGCACGCAGCTCGTCCAGGTCCGGCTCCACCCGTACGTCGTGATGGACCGGGCGCAGCCGACCCTGATCGCGCCGACCACGGACGGGAAGCACGTGCTGAACCAGGTCTGGAGCGTCAGCCAGCTCCCGTGATCCCCGGCCGTCGCCCGGCCGCGCAGCAGCGCCCCGTGCTACCCTTCGGCCATCCTTTGCGGCCGGTCCCGAGAGGCCGGCGTACCGGTCCCGTGAGGCCGGAAGGGAGGCACCGCGTGCGCATGCTCATCCGCGCCCACCGGGCCCACCGGGCCGGTGGCGTTTTCGTGTCGGGGACGGCGTGACGCTGCCCCTGCCGCCGGGTCCGGACCCGGGGTTCGTCGTGGACCCCCGCGTCGGGGCGCGCGGACCGGCGCTCCTCGCCCTCGAGGACGGGACCGTCTTCCGGGGGATCGCCTTCGGCGCCGACGTCGCGGCGGGCGGCGACCTCGTCGTGAACACGAGCCAGACCGGCTACCAGGAGGTCTGTACCGACCCCTCGTATGCCGGCCAGATCGTGGTCATGACCTACCCGCTCATCGGCAACTACGGGCGGATCCGCGCCGACGACCAGTCCGAGCACCCCTGGCTGCGGGCCCTCGTGGTGGCGACCGCCACTGCGGCGGTGGCCGAGCAGGCGGGCCAGCTCGCGGCGCTCCTGCGAGGCGAAGGGATCCCCGCGATGGCGGGGATCGACACGCGGGCCCTCGCCCGCCACCTGCGGACGCACGGCTGCCTGCGGGGCCTGGTCACGGCGCCGGGAGAGGTGGACGCAGCGGAGGCAGTCGCCCGGGCACGCGGGGTGGCGCGCTGGGAGGACCAGGATTTCGTCGGGGCCGTCTCCCCGTCGGCTCCGTTCGATGTGGGCGATGCCGGGGCGGAGCCCGACGCCCCCCTCGTCGCCATCGTCGACTTCGGCCTCAAGGCGAACATCGTGCGCAGCCTGCGGAGCCGCGGCGTGCGCGTGCGCGTGCTGCCCCACACGGCCGCGCTGGGCGCGGTGCTCGCCGCGGACGTCTCGGGCGTCGTGCTCTCCCCCGGGCCCGGTGACCCGGCCCGCCTGGCCGGACCCGTGGCCCTGACCGGCGCGGTCGTCGCGGACGGGCGCCCGCTGCTCGGGATCTGCCTGGGGCACCAGCTGGTCGGCCGGGCGGTCGGCGCCGAGACGCGCCGCCTCCGCTTCGGCCACCACGGCGCCAATCACCCGGTCCAGGACACGGAGAGCGGCCGGGTCCAGGTGACGGCCCAGAACCACGAGGTCACCGTGGACGGCGCCACGATCCCGCTCGAGAGCGGGTTCGTGGTCAGCCAGGTGAACCTCAACGACGGCTCCGTGGAGGGGCTCCGCCACCGGAGCCTTCCGATCGAGACCGTCCAGTACCACCCGGAGGGCGCGCCGGGTCCCCTGGACGCCCTCGCGGTCTTCGACCGGTTCGTCGCCGCGGCGCGCGCTCGCGCGGAGGGCCGCGCTCGCGCGGAGGGGCGCGCATGAGAGAGATGCCCGCGCCGGGGACGGGGCCGGCGACGCCCGCGCCCGGGGCGGCGCGCGCGCCGAAGCCGGCTTCGGTCCTCATCATCGGCTCGGGGCCGGTCGTCATCGGCCAGGCCGCCGAGTTCGACTACGCCGGGACGCAGGCGTGCCGCGCCCTCCGGGCCGAGGGTGTCCGGACGATCCTCGTCAACTCGAACCCGGCGACGATCATGACCGACCCCACCGTCGCCGACGCCGTCTACCTCGAGCCGCTCACCGTCCCCGCCCTCGAGGCGGTGATCGCCCGCGAGAAGCCCGACGGGCTCCTGGCTGGTCTCGGCGGCCAGACGGCGCTCAACCTGGCGATGGCGCTGGCCCAGGCCGGCGTCCTGGAGCGCCACGGCGTGCGGCTCCTCGGCACCCCGCTGCGGGCGATCGAGATGGCCGAGGACCGCGAGGAGTTCCGCGACCTGCTCGACCGGCTCGAGCAGCCCTACGCCCCGTCGGCCATCGTCGAGGGCGCGACCGACGAGGAGTGCGCCGCCGCGATCGACCGCGCCCTCGCCGCGATCGGCCTGCCGGCCATCATCCGGCCGGCCTTCACCCTCGGCGGCACCGGGGGCGGGATCGTCGAGACGGAGGCCGCCTACCGGGAACGGGTCCGGGCCGGCCTGCGCGCCAGCCCGATCGGCCAGGTGATGGTCGAGAAATGCCTCGTCGGCTGGCAGGAGATCGAGTACGAGGTGATGCGCGACGCCGACGACACGTGCATCGCGGTCTGCTCGATGGAGAACGTGGACCCGCTCGGGGTCCACACGGGCGACTCGATCGTCGTGGCCCCCGTCCAGACGCTCCCAGACGCCGTCCACCAGCGGCTGCGCAGCGCCGCCCTGACGATCATCCGGGGCCTGGGCGTGGAGGGCGGCTGCAACGTCCAGTTCGCCCTCTCGCCCGATTCCCGCGACTATGCCGTCATCGAGGTCAACCCGCGGGTGAGCCGGAGCTCTGCCCTGGCGAGCAAGGCGACGGGCTACCCGATTGCCCGCGTGGCCGCCCAGATCGCCGTTGGGCGCCGCCTGGCGGAGATCCCGAACGTGGTGACCGGGACGACGGTCGCCGCCTTCGAGCCGGCCCTCGACTACGTCGTCGTGAAGCTGCCGCGCTTCCCCTTCGACAAGTTCCCGCGGGCCGACCGTACCCTGGGCAGCCAGATGAAGGCCACCGGCGAGGTGATGGCGATCGACCGGACCTTCGGCGCGGCCCTCAACAAGGCGCTGCGGGGCCTGGAGCAGGCCGGTGCCGGCCCGCTGGCGGAGGACCCGGCGTGGACGCCGACGCTCGACTACCTGGCGGCTGCCCTCGCCGGGGATCCCGACGAGCAGGACGCGGTCATCCGCTGGATCAGCGAGGATGGCGAGGCCTGCGAGAGCACCCGGCACGCCCAGCGGAGCGCCGCCCCGATCGTCCTGCGGCGGTTCCTCGCCCCCTCGGACAACCGGCTGTGGCGGGTGCTGGCGCTCCTGCGGCGCGGCGTCGGCGAGCCGGCGATCGTGGAGGCGACCGGGATCAACCCCTGGTTCGTCGCGGAGCTGGGGCGCTCGGTGGCGCTGGAAGGGCGGATCGCGGACGCGGGGGCGGCGATCGCGGACCCCGGCGACGCCGCGGCCGCCACGCTGCTCGCGACGGCCAAACGGGCCGCCCTGGGGGACCGCGAGATCGCGGCGCTGGCCGGGGTGGGGGAGACGGCGGTGGCGGCCGCGCGGGCGGCCCTGGGGCTCGTTCCCGGCTACGCGATGGTGGACACGTGCGCGGCGGAGTTCGCGGCGGAGACGCCCTACTTCTACAGCACGTACGCGGCAGCCGGTTCGCCGCCCGAGGCGCCGCCGGTCGCCCGCCCCGCGGCGCTCGTCATCGGCTCGGGGCCGATCCGGATCGGCCAGGGCATCGAGTTCGACTACTGCGCGGTCCGCGCGGCGGAGAGCCTCCGCGCCCTTGGCTGGGAGGCGGTCCTCGCGAACTCCAACCCCGAGACCGTCTCCACCGACTTCGACGCGTCCTCGCGCCTCTACTTCGAGCCGCTCGATGCGGAGAGCGTGCGCGAGATCGTGGCCGCGGAGACCGCGCCCGGCGCCACGCCGCTCCCGGCCTTCGTCCAGTTCGGCGGCCAGACGCCGCTCAACCTCGCGGCGCCCCTCGCCGCCGCCGGCGTGCCCCTCCTGGGGGCGTCGCTCGAGACGATCGACCAGGCGGAAGATCGCGTCCGCTTCAGCGCCCTCGTGGACCGCGTGGGCATCCCCCAGCCGGAGGGCGGCATGGCCCGCTCGATCGACGAGGCCGAGGCGATCGCCGAGCGGATCGGCTATCCAGTCATCGTCCGGCCGTCGTTCGTCATCGGCGGGCTTGCGATCGACTTCGCCTACTCCCGCGATGACCTCGTCGCCCAGCTCGCCGCGGCCACGGTCGTCGACCCGGACCGGCCGGTGCGGATCGACCGTTACCTCGAGGGCGTGGAGGTCGACGTCGACGCCGTCGCCGACGGCGAGACGGTCCTGATCCCCGGGCTCCTGGAGCACGTGGAGCGGGCCGGGGTCCACTCCGGCGACTCGGTCGGCGTCTTCCCGCCCCAGAGCGTGTCGGAGGCCGACCAGGCCCTCATTGTCTCGTCGATGGAGCGGATCGTCCGGGCCCTCGAGGTCCGCGGCCTGGTCAATGCCCAGTTCATCGTGCGCGAGGACGGCGTCTACCTCATCGAGGTCAACCCGCGGGCGAGCCGGACGGTCCCCTTCATCAGCAAGGTGACCGGCGTGCCGCTGGTGGACCTCGCGGTGCGGGTCGCGCTCGGGCAGACGCTTCGCGAGAACGGATGGCCGAACGGGCTGCTCCCGCCGCCATCCTTCGTCGCCGTCAAGGCCCCCGCCTTCTCGACGGCGAAGCTGCGCGGCGTGGATCCGTCGCTCGGCCCCTTCATGCAGTCCACCGGCGAGGTGATCGGGCTGCACACGGACGTCCGGGTCGCCACCGCCAAGGCCCTCGTTGCCGCCGCGCTCGTGCCGCCGCGCCCGGGATCCGACGGAGCGCTCGCCCTGCTCACCGTGGCCGACCGCGACAAGGCCCTCCTGGGCCCACTCGCCGCCGCCCTGACCCGGGCCGGCTACCGGCTCGCCGCCACGCCCGGGACGCGCGCCGCCCTCGCGGCCCTGGGCCACGAGACGGAGGCCGTCGCGAAGCTGGGCGCCGCAGCGGGCCCGGGCGAGGTCCCCATCCTCGAGCTCATCGCGTCGGGACGCGTCCGTCTCGTTGTCAACACGCCGACGCCGCGCTCCGGGCCGGTCCGCGACGCGGCAGACATCCGACTGGCCACGATCGCCGAAGGCGTCCTCTGCCTCACGGCCATGGAGACGGCCGTCGCGGCGGCCGAGGCGATCGACCCCGATCTGGAGGCGCTCATCGCCGAGGTCCGGCCGCTGGGCGAGTGGGTTCCGGTGCCCGGCGTGCCGCCCCGGCCAAACCGCCTGGCCTCGGCCGACGAACCGATGGCATGACGATGCCGCTGATGACCTACGACATGCCGCCCGGCGAGTACCGCCCCGGCACCTGCAACATCGGATCCGCCGAGATCGCCCGCCGCCGCCGCGCCGGGATGCTCGGGATCGGGGCCGCCGTGGCGCTGGCCGCAGTGCTGCTCCTCGTGGGCGCCCCGGCTGCGGTTCGCTGGCTCGTGGCGCTGCCCCTTGCCGGCGGCGCCGTAGGGCTCCTGCAGGCGCGCCTTCATTTCTGCGCCGCGTACGGCGCAGCCGGGGTCCGCAACTTCGGGGCCCTCGGCACGACGGAGCGCGTTGAGGAGGCTGCCGCCCGCCGTGCCGACCGGGCGAAGGCGGCGGCGATCATCCTGGCATCGGGCGCCATCGGCCTCGCCGGCGCCCTGGTGCTCGTGCTCCTGCCCCTGTAGCTCGGCGAAGGGGCGCCACGGGGCGCCCCGTTCCGGTTGCGTCGGCTGGAGCTTCAGCTGCGCGCGGCCGCGACGGCGGCCGGGCGTTTCCCGCCCCGTTCGTGCAACGAATCCCGGTCGAGCACGCTCCGTTCGACGCCCAGGATGCCGTCGGAGCCCGGATCGGCCACCGAGCGCAGCGTGGTGGATCGCGAAACCTTGCGTGAACAGGCGCCGGTTGCCGGTTCGGTCCTCAGCCGGCGTCGAGGGCCGGCCGGGGCGCGCGCTCGGGTTCGATCCCGTGGATCGCCCGCCCCAGCGCCATGAGCGCATGACCGACGTGCTGGCGCACGCCGTCCCGCGGGCCGGCGAGCCGCTCTTCGTCCGCCTCCGCCGCGAGGCGCCGCATCCGATAGTCGATCTCGTGGCTCGTCGTGGTCATCCCCGCCCCCGTGAAGATCGTCGCGGTGGCCAGGGTGGGCCCGATCCCCCTCGTTGTCCGCATCTCGTCGTCCCTCCGTTCGATGGGCGTCTAACACCCTGTCGTGCAGTTCATCCTGTTGGCGCCCCCCGGCACCGGTTACTGGGTGGGCCCGCCGAGGAGGCGGGTGAGCTCGACGCCTGCTTCCGCGATCCGGTCGCGGCGCAGGGTGTAGTAGGTGAGGGAGCCCGCCTCGGTGATCGTCACGAGGCCTGCCGCCCGGAGCAGGGCGAGGTGGTGGCTAACGGTGGGCTTCGAGAGCCCCATCCGCTCGGCGATCTCGGTCAGGTAGAGATCGCCCGAGGCGAGGAAGCGGAGGATCCGCAGGCGGCTCTCGTCGCCCAGGGCCTTGAAGAGGCGAATGCTGGCGGCCGGAACTGCGCCGCCGCCGCCGTCGAGGGCGGACTCGGCGAGGGGGTAGGCGAACATGTGCCAGTCCTGGCCGCCAAAGACATAGTTGTAGGGCCGCGTGAAGTAGCTCGGGCTCAGGTAGAGGCGGCGCGTGCCGGGCTCTGGGACCCAGCGAACCCCGCCCGTCGCCTGCTCGACGAAATCGACGAGGGGGAGGCGCCCGAGGTCGGCGCGCCGCTCGGCGACGTCGCGCTCCTCCATGCGGGCCACGCGGGCCTCGATCGGCTCGAAGCGCTCGCGCCACGCCCGGAGGACGCGGCGCAGGGCCCGCAGCTCCCCGTCGGGATCGTCGAGGAGGCGGCCGAGGGCGACGCGGTAGTCCTCCGGCCATGCCGCCACGGCCTCGTCCCGCCGCTCGCGCTCGCCGTCGACGACGCGCTGGGCGAGGGCGGTGGCGTCCTTCATCTCGTCGCTGTCGCAGCAGGCGCCGAGGAGGTCGCGGGCGCCGATCCGGCCGGCCAGGGCGATGACGTCCGCGGACGACCGGACGGTCGGGTCCCCGACGACGAGCGGCACGATGGCGGCGCCGACACCCTTCCCCTGGTGCTCGTCGCCGAGCACGTGGGCGAGATCGCGCCGCAGCGCGTCCGAGAGCGAGGCCCGCGAGGCGTCGAACCAGGTGCGGTCGGCCGGGAGGAGCTCGGAGTCCGTGTCGAGCATGAGGCTGACGAGGAAGTCGATCGCGGGCCGGGCCTCCAGGATGACCTCGGGGGCGGCGGGCGACGGGGCGGCGGCCGCGCTGGTCATGTTGCGCACGAGCGCCCGGTTCGACGTCGGCGCGTCGGTGGTGCGGGTGGAGCGGGCCATCTCTGTTCCTCTGGTGTCATCCACGTGTTAGACGGCAATCTAACATCCACCGGGCGAGATGTCAAGGGGTGACCCAGGGGTCATCGTTGGGCGGGCGTGGGCCGCGCCGGGCGCCTTGGGGGCCGCTCGGCACGCCGATTACGGGCCAGGGGTCCTTGACATCCATGCGCACGTCTGCACGATTCGCCACATGCCCTCCACGCGCGTCCCCCGCGAGGACCGGTCCTCGGCCCGCGTCACCACCGTCGTGCCCGTCGTGGGCATGACCTGTCGCACCTGCGAGCGCCGCATCGAGCGCCACGTCGGCCGCATCCCCTCCGTCGAGGGCGTGACCGCGTCTTCGACGCACGCCGGCGTCGAGGTGATCTCCAAAGGCCCGCTGCCGGCCGCCGCCGTCGCCGAGGCGATCGAGGCTGCCGGCTACCAGATCGGCCGCACGCCCTGGCTTGCGCGCGACCCGCGGACCTGGATCGCCGCCGCCGGCGGGCTCGCCGTGGTCGCCGCAATCGCCGTGGCCGCCGAGCTCACCCGGCTCACCTCCATCGCTTCCGGCGCCGGGAACATCGCCGAGGGGGGCCTCGTCGTCGCCGGGCTCCTGGGCATGGCCGCCGGCGTCTCCACCTGCATGGCCCTGACCGGCGGCCTCGTCCTGGCCCTGTCGGCCGCCTTCGCGACGAGCCGGCCGGCGGCGGCGGACACGAGCGTCGCCCTCCGGCTGCGCCCGACGCTCGTCTTCCTCGGGGGACGGATCGCCGGCTTCGCCGTCCTGGGCGCCGCGCTCGGCGCGGTCGGGTCCGCCGTGGTGCTGCCGTCCGTCGTCGTGGCCGCCCTCATGGTCGTGGTGGCCGTCGTGATGACGATCCTCGGCGTTCGCCTCACCGGCCTCTCGCCCCGGATTGCCGCGTGGTCGCCGACGCTGCCGGCCGGCCTCGGGCGACGGCTCGGCCTCGATGAGGGCGACGTGACGCGGTACTCGGACACTCGGGCTGTCGCCCTGGGCGCCGCGACCTTCTTCCTGCCCTGCGGGTTCACCCAGGCCGTCCAGGTCTACGCGCTCTCGACGGGCTCGCCGCTCTTCGCCGGCGCGATCATGGCGGTCTTCGCCCTCGGGACGGCCCCGGGCCTCCTCGCCCTCGGCGGCCTGCCCGCCCTCCTGCCGGCCCGGATGCGGCCCGCCGTCCTGCGGCTGGTCGGGGTCGTGGTGATCGGCTTCGCCGTCGTGAATGCCACGGCGGGCCTCCGGCTCGTGGGTGTCGCGCCTATCGTCGGGCCCGGGGACGCGTCGGCTCCGGCCCCGGTCGTCGAGATCAAGGACGGCGTCCAGGTTCTGCGCACTTTCCAGCTTGGCAACGGGTACCTGCCGGCAGACGCGGCCCTCTACGCGGGCATGCCCACCCGCTGGATCGTGGAGTCGCTCGACCAGAGCTCCTGCGCCGTCTTCCTCCAGGTGCCGTCCCTGGGTCTCGCGGTGACGCTCCACGAGGGCGAGAATTCGATCGACCTGCCGGCGCTCGAGCCCGGCCGGGTGGCCTACTCGTGCTCAATGGGGATGTACGGCGGACAGCTGACGGTGGTCGCCCCGCCAAGCGGCGCCGACGCCGGGTCGCCGGGCGGCTGAGCGCGGATTCGGGGCGTATCGCCCTCCGGGGGCCGCCCGCCCGTACAATCGCGGGCACCGCGTTCGTCACCATCCCCCGCAGCAGTCGAGGCCCGCATGCCAGTCCAGGTCGTCCCCTTCACCGACGAGCGGCTTCCGAACGGGCTCCGCCTCGTCATCAGCGAAGACCACCTGGTCCCGGTGGTCGCGGTGAACGTCTGGTACGACGTCGGGAGCAAGCACGAGCAGCCGGGCCGGACCGGGTTCGCCCACCTCTTCGAGCACGTGATGTTCCAGGGCAGCCGCCACGTGGCGAAGGCGGAGCACATCGCCCTGGTCCAGGCCGCCGGCGGGACGTTCAACGGCACGACATGGCTGGACCGGACCAACTACTTCGAAACGATGCCGTCGCACCAGCTGGAGCTCGCCCTCTGGCTGGAGGCCGACCGGCTGGCCACGCTGCTCGACGCGCTCAGCCAGGAGAACCTCGACAACCAGCGCGCGGTGGTCAAGAACGAGAAGCGGGTGAACTACGACAACCAGCCGTACGGCACCTGGCAAGAGAAGCTGTGGGGCCACCTCTACCCGCCGGACCATCCCTACCACCACCCGACGATCGGGTCGATGGAGGATCTCGACGCCGCGTCGCTCGAAGACGTGGGCGCCTTCTTCCGGACCTGGTACGCCCCCAACAACGCGGTCCTCTCGATCGTCGGCGATGTCGATCCCGCCCGGGCGCGGGCCTGGGTGGAGCAGTATTTCGGGCCGATCCCGGCCAACCCGGCGATCCCGCCCTTCGCCGTGGACCCCCTCCCCATGACGCTCGGCGGCGAACGACGCGAGACCGTGGAGGACCGGGTCCCGCTCACCCGGATCTACGCCGCCTACCGCGCACCGGCGATCCGCGACGAGCGGCTCTACGCCCTGGAGATCGCGGCGCAAGTCCTCGCGGGCGGCAAGGGAAGCCGCCTCCATCGCCGGCTCGTGCGCGAGGGCCGAATCGCCCAGGACGTGGCCATCTTCCTCCTTCCCCTCGCGTCCGGTCCCTCGGTCTTCATCGGCTGGGCGACCGTCCGGCCCGACGCCACCCGCGAGGCCGTCGAAGCCGCCTTCCTGGAGGAGATCGCGCGCCTCGCCGCGGAGGACGTTACCGAGGACGAGCTCCTGCGGGCGAAGGCCCTCATCGAGACCGACGAGCTCGGGTCGCTCCAGCGGGTCTCGGAGCGCGCGGACCGGCTGAGCATGTACGCGACCCTGCTCGACGAGCCGGACGAGATCAACCGCCAGCTCGACCGGTATCTAGCGGTGACCGCGGCGGACGTGCGCGCCGCCTGCGCGGCGCTGCTGGTCGAACACAACCGCGTCGTCCTCACCTACGTGCCGGCCTCCGGTGCGGCGACCGAGGGCGCGGAGGACGCCGCCGACGAGGAAAACGACGGCCCCGGCGGGCCGCTCGAGGACGGCATGACGGAGGCCCAGGCATGAGCGCGCTCGATCCGCTCGAGGCGGCTCTGGGTACGCGGCCGGTTCCCGGGACCCCGCGGCCATTCACGTTCCCGGCGGTCGAGCAGGGACGCCTCCCGGGGGGGCTGCCGGTCCGCTTCATCCACCTCCCGGGCCGACCGCTCGTCACCGCGAGCCTGACCCTGCCGATGGGCGCGGTCGACGAGCCCGCTGCGGTCGGTGGCGTGGCCGTCCTCGCCGCTCGGTCCCTGACCGAGGGAACGCGGCGCCGCGATGCCCTGGCGCTCGTCGAGGCGGCGGAGCGTCTCGGGGCGTCGCTGCGCGCCGAGGCAGGCTGGGATGCCACGGTCGTTGGCGTCGAGGTGCCGGCCGAACGCCTCGCGCCGGCGCTCGAGCTGTTGGCCGAGGTCGTGCGCGAGCCCGCCTTCCCGCCCCGCGAGGTGGAACGACTCCGCGACCAGCGCCTCAACGACCTGCTCCAGGCGAAGGCGGACCCTGCGCGCCGGGCCGAGGAGGCCTACCTCGCCACCATCTACGACCCGGCCAGCCCGTACGCTCGGCCGGCCGGCGGACTTCACGACACCGTGGCCGGCATCGACGCCGGCGTGGTCGGGACCGCCTACGAGAGCTGGGCCGGCTTCGAGCGCGCCGCCCTCGTGATCGGTGGCGACCTCGCCGGCATCGATCTATGGGCCATCCTCGAGCGGCTGCTCGGCGACCTTGCTCCGGCCCCGGAGGCCGCGGCTCGGCCCGCCCCGACCGACGCCGGTCGGCTCGATCGCCCGGTCGTCCGGGTGGTCCATCGGCCGGGCTCCGTCCAGTCGGAGCTGCGCGTCGGCCACCGCGGCCTGCCCCGGCGAACGCCGGACTTCCATGCCGTGGCCGTCATGTCGGCGATCCTGGGTGGCCTCTTCAACAGCCGGCTGAACATGAAGCTGCGCGAGGAGAAGGGCTACACGTACGGCGCCGGCGCCGGATTCGACCTGCGCCGCCACGCGGGGCCGTTCACGGCACGGGCGGCCGTGAACACCGACGCCACGGCCCCGGCCCTCGCGGACCTCGTCGCGGAGTTGCGACGCATGCGCGACGCCGCGCCGTCCGACGCGGAGCTGCGGGCCGCCCGGGACTACCTCGTCGGCGTCTTCCCACTTCGGTTCGAGACGCCGGGCCCGGTCGTCGCGGCCGTCACGGGAATCGTGACCTACGAGCTGCCCGACGACGAGCTCGAGCGCTATCGGCCCGCGATCGAGGCCGTGACGGCCGACGATGTCCTGGCGGCGGCGCGCGCCCACCTCGACCTCGAACGGCTCGGCATCGTCCTCGTGGGCGACGCGGACGCCGTAGCGGCCGACGTCGAGGCGCTCGGGCTCGGCGACCTGGAGGTCGTCCGGGAGGAGGAGGGCGCGGGCCTCGGCGACTGAACGCGCCGCAGGCTGAAACTTTTTGCGGGGTCACCGTCTCAGGTGGAGTAGCGGGCCGGTCGATCGACCGGCGGCGCGGAGTCCGGAGTAAACCGGTCCGCTGAACCACCAGGAGGAACCTCGCACCATGGATCGTTACCGACCGAACATCGCCCGCGGCGCGGCCGCGGCTGCCGTCTCCGTCTTCCTCGTGGCGGGCGGCGCCTTCGCCGCCAACGCGGTCTTCGCCCCGGCCGCGCCCGACGCGGCCCCCGCGGCCACGTTCTCCACCGACGATCGGACCGCCGGCCCGACGGCCGAGCCGAACGAGACCGCGGAGCCGAACGAGACCGCGGAGCCGAACGAGACCGC
>Ga0315284_10009853_pt1 | contig 13601 bp, 12 predicted proteins | sample YL17G09_16_MG_FD_203696 | JGI IMG/M metagenome (GOLD analysis project Ga0315284, IMG submission 203696) | Sediment microbial communities from Yellowstone Lake, YNP, Wyoming, USA - YL17G09_16 | ecosystem: Environmental > Aquatic > Freshwater > Lake > Sediment | place: USA: Wyoming | collected...
GTTTGTTGGCTTCAGGCGAGAGGTCGGCTATCCTCCGACCAACTTTGATGCTACCCGGGGCTAAGACACTTCTTATCCTCATACCTTACTATTGTAGTGTACGGGATCTATCTGAACTAGCTCATGGGGATTTTTACTCGATCGGGTCGCGTTGACAATAATTAGCGATTATGTTATTTTATCCTGTAATGAACAGTCGAAAAAACCTACTCGCCCTTACCGACACATAGCTGAATACCCGGTGGGGTGTACTCACGTGTTTATGGAGCCGTCCCACGGGGACGGCTTTTTTGTTTGATAAAAAATCCTGAAATATACTTATCAATTTGATAAAAAAATGAGAGCCGATAGCCGACCGCTGAAAGCTATAAAAAGGAACACAAAATGGTAGATAAATTTAATCCTTCTGAAATCGATAAAAAGTGGCAGAAAAAATGGGCTGAAGACAAGTTATACAAAGTCATCGAAGACAAATCGAAGCCTAAATGGTATGCGCTCACCATGTTCCCATATACATCCGGCGACCTCCATATTGGGCATTGGTATGCTATGGCGCCATCAGACGTATACGCGAGGTACAAACGTCTCCAGGGTTATAATGTTCTCCATCCTATGGGTTTTGATGCTTTCGGCTTACCCGCTGAAAACGCCGCAATCAAGCGCAGCATCCATCCTCAAAAATGGACGATGGCGAACATAGAAAATATGCGGCGCCAGTTGAAGAGTATGGGTGCAATTTATGACTGGGACCGAGAAGTAATTACATGTGACCCGAAATATTATAAATGGACTCAATGGTTTTTTGTGAAGCTGTTTGAACACGGCCTGGCTTATCGTGGAAAAGCGCCGGTCAACTGGTGCCCGGAGTGCCAGGTAGTACTTGCTAACGAACAGGTTGTAAGCGGAAAGTGCTGGCGCTGCGATTCCGAGGTCATTAAGAAAGACCTAGAGCAGTGGCTATTCCGCATCACAAAATACGCTGACGAGCTGATGCAGCACGAGGGAATTGACTGGCCTGAGCGTATTAAAATCATGCAAAAGAACTGGGTGGGTAAAAGTTACGGGACTGAAATTTCGTTCGCTCTCGACCATCCGGGCGTCATTGAAAAAGAAATCCGAGTCTTTACCACGCGTCCGGACACAATTTTTGGAGTTACTTTTATGGTGCTGGCTCCAGAGAACCCTCTGGTTGCAAAGCTGACAACACCAGATAAGAAAACTGAGGTTGAAGCATATGTCTCACGGACCCGGCGGCTGACTGAGATAGAGCGTCTCTCTACTGAGAAGGAAAAAGACGGGGTCTTCATTGGCACTTACGTCGCCAATAGACTAAATGGAAAAAGAGTTCCCATTTGGATAGCAGATTACGTCTTGCAGAGTTACGGTACGGGAGCTGTGATGGGTGTGCCTGCGCACGACGAACGTGATTTCGCTTTCGCGAAAAAATACGTTATTCCGATTGATGTTGTTATTGCTCCCCTCGACTGGGATGGCGCAGAACTTAAACAAGCCTTCATAGAATCGGGCAAGATGGTGAACTCAGCACAGTTCAATGGTTTACCCAACGAAGAAGGTATCGTTGCTGTTACACACTTCCTGGAAGAAAAAGGCTGGGGAAAGGGCACTATCAGCTATCGGATGCGCGACTGGTTAATATCACGGCAGCGGTACTGGGGCGCACCCATTCCGATGATTTATTGTGACCGGTGCGGCATCGTTCCTGTCCCTGAGAAAGACCTGCCTGTCGAGCTGCCGGAGGAAGCCGATTTCAGTCATACCGGTGAATCCCCGTTAAAGTATAACGAGAAATGGGTGAATACTACGTGTCCTAAATGCGGCGGTTCAGGCAAACGTGAAACGGATACTATCGACGGCTTTATGTGCTCGTCGTGGTATTTTTTACGCTATTGCAGTCCAGATTATGATAAGGAATCTTTCGACCCTGAAAAAGTAAGATACTGGATGCCGGTGGATATCTATACCGGCGGCGCGGAGCACGCGGTGATGCATCTCCTGTATGCCCGCTTTTTCACTATGGCAATACGCGATATGGGACTTGTGACCTTCGGAGAGCCTTTCAAAAAGCTTTTCAACCAGGGTATCATCATCGCCGGCCGTGAAAAAATGAGCAAATCCAAGGGCAACGTCGTCAACCCTGACGAGTATGTAAATGAGTTAGGTGCGGACACAGTGCGAGCTTATATGATGTTTCTAGGTCCGTGGGAGCAGGGAGGCGAATGGTTCGACACCGGCATCAGCGGCGTTAGCCGATGGTTGAATCGGGTATGGAATTTAGCTTTGGAAGACTATCAGTCATTATCGCCTGATGAATCGGCTAAACGTGAACTGGAACGTGTTATTCACCAGACCATAAAAAAGGTCACCGGTGACATGGACCGTTTACGGTTTAACACGATGATCGCAGCGCTGATGGAATTTACCAATTATATGTCTCGTATCAAAGATTCGTGTTCCGTCTCTTCGGAAATGTGGTGTTCGGCAATTACTAACTTACTTATCTTATTAGCCCCGACTGCACCGCACATCTCTGAAGAGTTATGGCAACGTCTTGGACACGAAGGCAGTATCCACAATCAGCAGTGGCCGAAGTGGATTGAGGCTCTGGCAAAGGAAGAAGAGATCACGCTGGTCGTACAGGTGAATGGCAAGCTTCGCGACCGTATTAGCGTACTGGTCTCTATAAGCGAAGACGAAGCCAAGCAAATTGCCCGTGACAGTGAGAAAGTTAAGACTCATACAGCAGGTAAACAGGTGGTCAACGTTATTTACGTACCTGGCAAATTGGTGAATATCGTGGTGAAATGACTGTTAGCATCGACATTGACGATATAATATGACATATACGATGTTATCTATGTTAGTCCAAGTTAATAAATTAAAGTGACGTCCAGAGCCAAAATGTTCATAGATTATGTAGAGAACATTACCCATTGGGAATCATGGCAACAGTCGTACAGATTTGGTGTCCTTTTAATTTTTCCGCCTGACCCGCCATCTTCAGAAGTAAACAACCTTCGCTCTCAACACGACCCTCAAGGGCAGGCTATTTGTCAAGCGCATATCAGCTTGACAGTACCGCTTCCAAAACCCATTAACTTAGCCCAATTGAATGAATTGCGTACAATCGCTTCAGGAATCAAACCTTTCTTGATTCACTATGGACCATTGTCTAACTATCTGCCAGCTCCTGGTGTAGTTCTCGCAATACAACCTCAGGATAAAATAGACGGCCTACGTATTGCTTTAGAAAGCGCATCGGCCTTCGAGGGTGTACCAGTCCGAAAGTATCCTTTCTCCGCTCATATGACAATTGCCGAATTTATAACGGTGGAGAAAACAATGGAATTGATGACCAAGCTCCGAGGACTAGTCTCCGAGGGTGACTTTATGTGCGATTCCGTTTCCTATACGGTTCCAGACGCAAGTTTTCATTTCACTGAACGGTTAAAATTAGAGTTGGAAATAGGTAGGTGATTGTTATGAAAATTGCATTCATCGGCGGCGGGAACATGGGGGAGGCGATGTTTTCAGCAATTATTGAAAAACGCGTCGCTAGAATGAAGGACATCATTGTTAGCGATATCAGCGAGCCTCGTCGCCATTTCCTGGAGCAAAAGTATACTATCCTCACGACCTCAGATAATCAGCTGGCTATCTCAGATGCCAACATTATAGTGCTCGCTATCAAACCACAAACACTCCCAATGGTTATAAATGAATTGAAAAATAAGATTAAACCTTCTCAGCTTATTATTTCTATAATCGCCGGGAAAACAATTTCCGCACTCCGCGGAGGACTCATTCACGATAGGATAGTGCGTTCTATGCCCAATACTCCTGCTCAAATCGGGGAGGGAGTCACTGTCTGGACGGCTACGAGGGAAGTAACAACCACCCAGAAGAAACAAGCCGCGCTTATCCTGGGGGCAATGGGAAGGCAGTTCTACGTTGAAGATGAACGTTTCCTCGATATGGCAACAGCAGTCAGCGGCTCTGGACCTGCCTATCTTTTTTATTTTGTTGAATCATTTATCGAAGCAGCGGTTGCCATCGGCTGGGATCGAAGTATGGCAAAAGATCTGGTCTTTAACACTGTGCTTGGCTCAGCTCAACTTTTAATACAATCGGATAGAGACCCAGCTGACTTGCGGCGTATGGTAACCTCGCCCGGTGGTACAACTGCAGAAGCCGTTAGAGTTTTTGATGAAGGTAAGCTGGTTGAATTAATAACCAGGGCAGTCAAAGCTGCCTACGAAAAAGCGCAATTATTAGGCAGGTCTCCAAGTTGACAATAAACGGTCAACAATTTTATACTTAGACATTCTGAGGAGATTAAGAAGAACGTGAAGATACCAGGTGGCATAAAAGTCGGTGGCATTGTCGTGGCGAACGGCACCGCCCACAGGGCTTGGTATGTCTTCAATTTGGAGATGACAATCGGATAAACTAGAAGATGTATTCTTAAAAACTGATACAACCGAGCCCAGGGAACCAAACCTGGGCTTTTTTATTATCTGGCTCAAAAATAACTTAATGCTCTAAGGATTATATGCAATTAATAAATAGAATAACGACTAGAATTGGACTTCACAGCTATCCATCCGGGATCTGGACTGCGATGTTCATACAGGCAATCAGGTCAACCGGTTTTTCTATCTCATTCACTTATTTACCGTTGTACCTCTACCAACAGCGACATATTTCAATGACGTTGATAGGATCAATAATCTTTGTCTCCGGCATTTTCTCGGGTTTCTTCCAGATCATAGGTGGAACACTGGCTGACCACTTTGGTCACCGCAAAATGTTCATTATGTTTCAACTAACAGAAACCTCGTTTTTCGCACTGTTAGCTGTACTTATTGGAATAAATGCCGCAGTTTGGAGTATCTTCCTCGCATTATTCCTGGTTATGGTCATGGGCGGAATGTCTGCACCGTCTATTTCTGCAATTGTCGCTGACGTTTCGCAAAAAAATCGGCTGACTGAGTCATATGGTCTCATGGCTATCGGAGGAAATTTAGGGTGGGCTATTGGCCCATTAACTGGAGGATATCTTCAGGGAGTATCCTCTTATGCTTGGGTTTTTGGGATCGGAGCGTTGGTTACGGCTCTTTCTTTAATTGGAACCTTTTACCTTCCCAAAGATGCGAGCGTAAAACCAACCGAAATGCTTTCAAAAAAGAACCTCAAAGTATTCTTGTCTGATCCGACTCTGATCATCTTCTGCGCACTCTGCATGTTGTTCTATCTCGAGACGGCTCAATGGGGAAGTACTCTTTCAGTGTTCACAGTAGACCGTATTGGTTTTACGACTGCCCAATATGGATTACTTATGTCTATTAGCGGTCTATTGATTGTCATTTTCCAGTATCCCATATCTAAGCGGATCGAATGGCTTGGTTTCCGTAAATCTTTATTAATGGGAAGCATTCTATATGGAGCAGGTTTTTTATCACTGAGCTGGGTAAAATCATTCATACCAGCAGTCGGGTCTATAGTCATCTTGGTCGCAGGCGAGATGTTATTTGTTCCATCGTCATACGCTGTGATCGGTAAAATATCCAGAAGTGAGGACAGAGCAAAAAACATGGGATTGCTTGGCTTATGTGCAACTTTAGGAGGCTCGTTTGGACCTTTGCTAGGAGGTCTCTTGTTGGACAAATTCCCAACTAAGCCGCTTTATGTATGGGGACCAATTGCATTGCCGGTATTTCTTGCAGCTATTGGATTTACAGTATGGCGGGGATATTCAAAGACTGAACCGAATGATGAACCAATCGATAACAGCTGATTGGTAAATAGGAGATGATCACAATTCGTAGGGAGCTGCCAAAACCCTATTCAACATGCTGTCCCTTGTGTGAAACCTGGAATACATCGAAAACAAAAAGCCCATCCGAAACGAATCCATATACGGAGATTTTCAGATGAGCTTTTGTTGTAATCGATTTCTTCTAGCGATTATTTGGCATGCATTTTGTCGTATTTCGCTTGGAGTTGTTCTTTCGTCTCTTTGTGAGCTTCATCGGGTTTGCATGCATCTACCGGGCACACTTCGACACATTTGGAAGAATCGTGCGCGCCGACGCATTCTGTGCACTTATCGGGGTCAATCTTATATATCGAATCGCCCTCGCTGATAGCCTGATTCGGGCACTCAGCTTCGCACGCTCCGCAACTGATGCATTCATCGGTGATCTTGTAAGCCATTTATGGTTTCCTCCTTTATTCTTGACAGGTTCTACTATTATTTTACCCGATTTTCGTTCTATGCAACCGGGCGACTAATGCCTTTTTCACATTATCAGGAACTAAGCCATTAATATCTCCGCCTAAACTCGCTACCTCTTTTAAAAGACTTGCTGAAAGGAACTGGTACTGTAGCGTCGCCATCAGGCAGATAACTTCGAGTTCCGGGCAAAGCTTTTTATTCATCAGGGCTGTCTCAAACTCACGCTCAAAGTCGGTTACCGCTCTCAAACCACGGACAATTGTCTGCGCACCCATTTTCTTGGCAAAATCGACGATTAGTCCCTTAAACGAAACCACCTCGATATTGTCAATACGTTTGGTAGCTTCTTTCGCCATTTTTACGCGCTCGGTAGTAGAAAAAAGGAGTCCCCTCCCAGCATTGGTTGCTCCAGACGAAGCTGAACGAGCTCCTCCTGGGCTGTCATAGACACCAATGTACACCTTGTCAAACAGCTTCGCAGCCCTCGTTGCGACATCAAGGTGCCCATTGGTAATGGGGTCAAACGTACCTGCATACACCGCGATCTTCATTACTGCTCCCTCCGGTAAACTGAAATGGTGCTGTCACCATGGCGTCGCTCTTTTATCAATTGAATGTTTCCGTAACTAGTACCCAAGGAGAAACGAGACGAGTGCGTTATCACAACAATGGTATGTGCCTCAACCAGCTTCGATTTCGCTAATTGTTCTAATAGCTCTCCGATTGTTTTGTCTTTATACGGCGGATCAATAAGTATGATATCATACGGTTTATCCAGGAAGGTAAGGATCCTGGCTACACTGCTGCAATAGACATGCGCCTTTTCCGCCAACCTGGTTTTGACAAGGTTCTGTTTGATTATATCACAACACCTGCGCTCACGGTCAACAAAATCTACCCAGCCTGCTCCCCTACTCAAAGCTTCTATCCCCAATGACCCACTGCCCGAAAATAAGTCCAATACTCGCGACCATTCATCAGTAAGATTTTCCAGAATCGAAAAAATAGCACCGCGGACTAGGTCTGTGGCAGGCCGTACACCGGCAATATCCGGTACTTTTAACAACGTTCCTTTTGCAGTTCCCGTAATCACTCTTAACATTATGTTAATTATAAAAAACTATCTTTGGAGTGTCAAACGACTGACTTCTCATTGTGGATTAGAATTACAGCCTCAAACGTTTTACCAACGCCCGTAAATTTTCGCTGGCGTTTTGCATTATCGGACGTCCGTGTCCCACGCATAATATGTCAATATCCATTTCAGCCATGCGGCGGACTGAAGATTTAGCGACTTCAACATCGGTGCTGACAGTTTTCAACAGCAAGCGTAAAATATCCCTCCGTTTATTCAAGGCATCGCCAGTTAGAAGCAACTTATGCCCTGGCGCATAAAGGCTGATACACCCGGCCGTATGTCCCGGAGTCGGGACAACCTGTAGACCTCCCAGGACGTCAAAGACTTCCCCGCCCTCCAACACTCTATCCACTCCATCGGCTCCAATTACAAATTTTCGCCTGAAAGAAGACAGCCCAGGTGTCCGTAACAGTAAGCCAACAACATTCCCCGCAGGATAGGGTATTGTTTTTTCAGGTATAAATACATCATCTTTATGAGCTGCAACATTGGCTGTCATAACTTGTCGCAATTTTTCCAATCCGCCAGTGTGGTCAAGATGATTGTGCGTCAAGATAATCAAACTGACTTCATCCGGTCTCCGCCCTAGTTTATGAATGAAATCAATAATCAAAGGCGCACTGCCGGTAAATCCAGTATCGATGAGAGTTAAGTTTTTCTCAACAATAAGGAAGATGTTAGCATAACGAATTGTTATTTGATACAGGTTGGGAAGAATTTTCAGCGTGTACATTGAAGATGTGTCTCACTAAAAATGATATCACAACTTTAAAGCACGCGTAGCGATGCAAGTAGCCATGTATGGAGCGACCGGGTCTCTATCGTCCGGTCCCTGCCTATCCTCAAAAAAATGGGTAATTACGAATCCCGCCTCTAGTTGTCCACCAATCTGGTCGTCAAGCGTATGACTGAATTCCATTGGTTCGCCTTTTACTATCTTTTTTTGTTTCTCTGCCCCATCCAGATCAGTTTCATCAGCATAGGGAAGCTTATATTTCACCCGCAATTCTCCCTTACCCATAGCCAGTTCCCAATCAAAAAGATAGACTGCAGGGTTCATGAATCCTGACAATAACACCCCGCCTTTTCGTAAAACCCGGAAAGCTTCTTTCCATACCTTGCGTACATCCGGTACGAATGTATTGGAAACTGGATGAAATATCAGGCCAAAACTGGCGTCAGCAAAACAGGAGAGGTCCTGCATATCCCCTTCGATGGTACGTATAATAAGTGAATCTCTCTCGGCTGCGAAATGATCACGTTCCAACTGTAAAGGGGAATTATCAAGAACGGTTACGTTAGCGCCAGCCGCCACCAGCACGGGACCTTGCTGTCCGCCGCCGCAAGCAAGACAAAGAACGTCCAAACCGCCAACCGGTGGGAACCAATTTCGTGGCACGTATATGGTTGGAGTCAATTTTATTTGCCAGTTGCCATGCCGTGCTTCATTCACAATTTCCGAAGTTATTGGGATCGTCCACTTGTTCCCCTTTTTAACTTCGTTGTCCCAGGCAATCTGGTTATATTTTCTGATGTCCATTACAAGTAGATAACTTAGCCGTTATTTCCACGCTCAAGTCTCTCTATCCATTGCGTCCCGGAGAGCCCGAGCCGATTAAAAATATCATCCACATATCGCACATAGTAGCTATAATCGAAGAGTGCCTCGAGCTCATTAGTTGGAATTGTTTTAGAGACATCGGAATCAGATTTTAATAGCGTCAGGAACTTCTTATTTTCCATCCATGTCTTCATCGCATTTCGCTGGACTATTTTGTAAGCATCCTGGCGGTTCATCCCCTTATCGATAAGAGCGAGTAAGACTCTTTGTGAGAAAAGTAAGCCTCGCGTAATATCCATATTCTGGCGCATCTTCTTGGGGTAAACGAGCAAGCCTTTCATCACGCCTGTAAAAATCGATAGCGTGTAGTCTAAAGCCAGGCATGCATCGGGGAGAATAATTCGCTCTGCAGACGAGTGGCTGATATCACGTTCGTGCCAAAGTGCTATATTTTCCAGGGATGTGGCGGCATATCCACGTATGAGTCGTGCAAGTCCGCATACCCGTTCGCAAAGTTCAGGATTACGTTTATGAGGCATGGCTGAGCTGCCGGTCTGACCGGGGCTGAAAGGTTCTTCAGCTTCTCGGACTTCGGTACGTTGAAGATGCCTGATCTCGGTGGCGAATTTTTCCAGCGATCCGGCGACGATGGCTAGAGTAGTTACGAATTGAGCATGGCGATCACGCTGGATAATTTGATTGGATACCGGGGCGGGCGACAAACCCAACTTATTGCATGCCTTTTCTTCAAGCTCCGGCCTCAAAGTTGCATACGTTCCGACCGCGCCTGATATTTTTCCGACGGCAATCATCTTTTTAGCTTCCTGGAGACGCTGCCGGTTGCGGTTCATTTCGTCAAACCATAATGCCAGCTTCAATCCGAAGGTAATCGGCTCTGCGTGTACCCCATGTGTTCTTCCTGTCTGGGGAGTATATTTGTGCTGAATGGCTTTCTCTCCAATGACAAGACTTAATTCTCTTATATCTTCAAGCAAAATATCGGATGCCTCAACCATCTGTAGAGCCAGTGCAGTATCCATGACGTCGGAAGAAGTCATACCCATATGTATAAATCGAGACTCATCTCCAAGGCTTTCGGCGATCATATTTAAGAAAGCAGTTACATCATGATGAGTCTCTTTCAAAATCTCGTTCATTCTTTTGAGATTGATGCGTGCCATCTTTATCTTCGGAATCGCGCTGCGGGGAATTTCGCCGAGCTGTGCCCATGCTTCGCAGGCAGCAATTTCAACATCAAGCCATTTCTGAAATTTATTTTCTTCAGACCAGACGCGCTTCATTTCGGGACGGGAATACCGATCAATCATTTTCCGTCTCCTTGCAATTTTTTTCGATAATCATCGTAAGCTTCTCTAATTTTTTTATATTTCAATCCGAGAATTTCAGCGGCGAGATATGCTGCGTTTTTTACACCTGCTAACCCAACAGCAACACACGCGACTGGAATACCAGCCGGCATCTGGACAATTGAATAAAGAGCATCTATGCCCTTTAAATCGCTGGCAGACAAAGGAACGCCGATGACAGGTAAGGTTGTCCAGCTCGCCATCACTCCCGGGAGATGGGCTGCGTAACTCGCCGCCGCAATGATAACCTCGATGCCCCTCTCTCGGGCGGTTTTTCCATATTCGCGAGCTTTTTCAGGATTGCGGTGGGCTGAGAAAACGCTTACTTCGTGATCAATACCAAGTTCCTTCAGTATATCCAGTCCCGGCTGCATAGTCTCCATGTCTGACTGTGAACCCATGATAACACCAACCAGAGCCATTTCTCGCCTCCTGGCTTCGAATTCTAATCTCCAAGCTCTAAACTCCGGACAACACTAAATTCAAAATCTCAAATTTGCCTGACCGGCACAGTAATTTGTGTTTCGAATTTCGATTTTCGGATCAGGATTTAAACAGTGCAATATCTTTCCGGTAATGAGCACCCTCGAATTTTATCCTGGATATGTTGTTGTACACCTTTGCCCGCGCTTCAGCGATTGTTTTGCCTGTAGCGACTATCGTTAGCACCCGACCACCGTTGGTTAGTACTTCCCACGGGGTTGAGCCTACTTTCGTGCCAGCATGAAAGACTAAAACATCCTTATCGACATCATGCAAACCTTCAACCGGAAAACCGGTCTTATAACTACCCGGGTATCCTCCTGAAGCCATTACTACTCCGACACAAGCATCTTCAGTACATTCAATTTTAATTTGATTCAACTTTCCTCTGATAATTGCCATTATAATATCGATAAGGTCGGTCTTGAGTCGCGGTAGAATCACCTGTGTCTCTGGATCACCGAGACGGCAGTTAAACTCAAACACTTTCACCTCGTGGTTATTTACCATTAAACCGCCGTAGAGCACTCCTCTGTAAGGTCTCCCCTCCTGTGCCATTGCTTTAACGGCAGGCTCCATTACGGTCTCCATTACTTTTTTCTGCAAAGCAGGGCTATCAAAGACAGGCGGGCTGTAACTTCCCATGCCGCCGGTATTCGGTCCTTTATCTCCGTCGAAAACTCTTTTATAATCGCAAGCCGAGACAAATGGTAACACCGTTTTACCGTCAGTAAAAACAAAATTGCTCATTTCCCGACCGGTCAAATATTCTTCAATTAAAACTTTATCAGCTGCCGCACCCAATTTCTTACCACGCATAAAATCTGTTAGAGCAGCGACAGCTTCATCGCTTGATGCTGCTACCACAACCCCTTTTCCGGCTGCTAAGCCATCCGCTTTTACTACGATCGGCGGTTTCTGTTTCTTGACATAGTCGCAAGCTTGTTGATAATCGGTGAAGGTGATAGCTTTTCCGGTCGGTATGTTGTACTTCTTTAGAATTGATTTGGCAAAGACTTTGCTGGATTCAATCTCGGCAGCAAGCTTGCTGGGACCGAAAATTGGAATGCCTATGCTTTCAAAATAATCGACGATACCATCTGCCAGGGGTACTTCAGGTCCAACTACTACTAACTCAACTTTTTTCTGCTGCGTTGCCTTGGCGAGTGCTTTGATGTCCGAAGCATTAACATCGATATTCTGTGCGATTCGGGCTGTACCAGCATTTCCCGGTGCAGCGAAAAGTTCTTTAACTTTGGGACTCTGAGCTATTTTCCAGACTAGAGTGTGTTCCCTGGCGCCGTTTCCAACAACGAGGACTTTCAGTTTAACCCTCCTGCTGTTTATTTAATTGGCGTTGCGAGTCTCTATGAAATCGAGACGTGGCAATCTCTGGGCAAGAAGGGTGCTCTGCATATCAGGGAGATTACCACATCGCTTCGCTCCTCGTAATGGTTTATGTTACTCCCATTCAATTGTTGATGGAGGTTTAGAGGTTATGTCGTATACTACTCTGTTGACTTCAGAAACCTCATTAACAATCCGGTTTGAAATTCGTGCAAGGACGTCGTATGGTAAACGTGCCCAGTCGGCTGTCATCGCATCTTCACTGGTTACGGCTCGGATACCCACCAGGTATCCATAAGTACGATGGTCGCCCATCACTCCTACGCTCTTAACATCCGTGAGGACAGCGAAGCTCTGCCATAATTCTCGATATAACTGCGCCTTCTTTATTTCATTCATGAGGATAAAATCAGCCGACCGCAGAATTTCCAGCTTTTCTTTAGTCACTTCGCCGATTATGCGTATCGCAAGTCCGGGACCGGGGAACGGCTGCCGCCAGACCATTTCTTCAGAAAGTCCCAATTCTAATCCAACCTGTCTTACTTCATCTTTAAACAGGTAGCGCAGCGGCTCAATCAATTTCAATCGCATTCGGGCTGGCAGCCCACCGACATTGTGATGCGTCTTAATCTTGGCGGAAGCAGTGCTGCCCGATGATGCGCTTTCGATGACATCCGGATAAAGTGTGCCCTGCGCCAGGAAATCGACCTTGCCCAGCTTAGTGGCCTCTTCTTCAAATACGGCAATAAATTCCTCGCCAATAGACTTTCTTTTTTGTTCGGGGTCGGTAATTCCTTTCAATCTCTCGAGGAAGCGATCCGTAGCTTCGACAAAAGTAATGTTCATACCAAGATTCAACCGGAAGGCAGTAAAAGTACGCTCAACTTCTTCGCGGCGGAGAAGACCATTATTTACATAGATGCATGTCAATTGATTTCCGATTGCTTTGTGAATAAGGGAAGCAACAACCGCTGAATCTACACCACCCGACAGCGCACTGATCACCTTACCGCCGCCGACCTGAGCCTTTATGGCAGCAATGCTTTCATCAATGTAATTCCCAATTGTCCAATTGCCTTTGCACTTACAGATATTCAAGGCGAAGTTACGGATAATTTCTTTACCCTGTGGAGTGTGAATAACTTCGGGGTGGAATTGGATGCCGTATAAATTCTTCCCATTCGAAATTGCTGCTAGCGGTGTATTCTCAGTGTGCGCGATTGCTTTAAATCCAGGAGGCATCTGATCGATACTATCTCCGTGACTCATCCAGACTGTGATTGCCTCTAATAAACCACCAAATAAAGGAGAATCCCGGTCGCTGATATGGAGGACGGTGTGTCCGTATTCGCGCTTCGTCGCCGGCGTTACCCTTCCACCCAACTGGTGTGTAATTGCCTGCATTCCGTAGCAGATACCTAGAACTGGCACGCGGCTTTCAAACACCCA
>Ga0315284_10009854_pt1 | contig 13601 bp, 6 predicted proteins | sample YL17G09_16_MG_FD_203696 | JGI IMG/M metagenome (GOLD analysis project Ga0315284, IMG submission 203696) | Sediment microbial communities from Yellowstone Lake, YNP, Wyoming, USA - YL17G09_16 | ecosystem: Environmental > Aquatic > Freshwater > Lake > Sediment | place: USA: Wyoming | collected...
CAGCGCGTCGGAATCGAGCACAGAGGTCGTGGCGTGGGCGACCTCGGCTGCCGCCTGCAATTGGATGGCGCGCTGCGCCAGCGCCGCCGTGCGCTCCTCCACGCGCTGTTCCAGCGAGAGACGAATACCTTGCAGCTCGCGGTTGCTCTCTGAGAGTTTTGCCTCGGCCTGTCTGCGTCTCAAGACGTTCACGAAAAGCGCAATGGCAATTGCCAAAAGAACAAGAAAACTGATGCCCACAACCCAGATCAATGTCTTGTACGTCTCGTAAAACGAGAAAGGCCGGTTAATCACCACGCTATCTGGAGGCAAATTAGACAGGTTGATGCCAAACCGCTGCAACGGCTTGTAGTCAAACATATAGCGGCTTGCCGCCTGCTTGACGACCGGAATCGCTGAGGGTTTTTCCCCGCGCAAAACGCGCTGCGCGATTTTGGCGGCTCGTTCTCCTTCGGTAAAGCCACTGGTCAGCTTGCCGCCCACAACGCCATATCCCAAGCTATAATCCCAGGTGGCGTAAACAGGAACCGCACTGCTGGTCGCTACCAATGACGTAAAGGCATCGTACTCGTAAAACCCAAATGCTCGATCACGGAAAAAGAGCGTCAAAAGTACCAAACTATCGGGTGGCAATTTACTTACCTGCTGACGGACTTGGTCCATCGTCGCATCTTCAAGGAGAGTGATGGTCACCTGTGGGTACTCGGGAACGATCTCGAGGACTCTGTAATGAATCAGCCTGCCGGTGAGGGAAGTGTCGTTTACCACCACGATGCGTTTCGTGTTCGGGTGCAACTTGAGCGCAATATCCAGCGTGCCCTTGATATCAATCTCCTCGCTCACGCCAGTGTACCATTTCTGATCTACCAGCCGGCGCGTGTCAAAAAAGCTGGCGCCACAAAAGACGACGGGAGTGTTGGGAAATAGCACGTCGGCATACTGGAGCAGAAAATTCAGAGCTGGATCACCGGACGACACGACCACGTCGAACTGGGTATTGCCATATTTGTACCGGAAAAGCTCACGCAGTGCGAGAAGATACGCATCGCTGGTATAGCGCTTGGCGTCCATGTACTCGATGCGCAGGTCTAAATTCTCTCCTTCCACTCCCAGTACAGACTCGATTCCCCGTGTTTCGTCGTCCGAAAACTTGTAGCCCTTGTGGTAAGAGTTGATATAGAGAACCCGCTTCTGGCCGCCTGCGCCCGGCGGGTTGCCCTGTGCGTGCAACACGGAGCCTGACGTGACGGTCAACACCAGAAGGAACAACAGGCCTGTGATTCCTAGCTTTCTGACAAGCCCCATCGTCATGCCTTCCTCCTCTGAGCCTCGCCTTGCTTCTCGCCGCCGGCCGATTCAGAGGGCGGGAGCAACTGCACAAAAGCGCCCGACGTGCCCAGGGCCGCCGCCATTTCCTGAACGGTGGTCCGCAGCAGAGTGTCCATGTCAACGGCCCGGCGCATTTTATCGGTGATCTCGCGAGTCAGTTGCTCGCGGGCCGCGCGGCGTTGGGTATCCTGGTAAAGGCGGGCGCTCTCTATCGTCAGCGCCAAGCGGTTCGCTACCTCTTGAATGAGTGCGACCGTCTCTGGCGGGACTGACTGATCTTTGAACCGCACGTTGAGTGCTCCGACGACCTGGTCTCTCACTCGAATCGGCACAGCCAGAGCGCCGATAATGCCTGCGCGAAGCGTGTCGTCCTCTGCCTCTGGCCGGACGGTGGTGACAACAGGCTGGCCCTGTTGCCAGGCCTGCTCGGCCTCCGGGTGTAGAACAGTAGTGGGCTCGACGCCGTCGCGTCGGTAGCGATACCCATAGGGTCGCCCGGCGCTGCTTGCCAGCCCACGCCATGCTTCCTCGGTGTAACGGCCAGAAGCTCGCTCCAGTTCACGGACCGTCGCCTGCATCCCTTGAAGCAGGCGCGCGTTTTCAATCGCGACCGCCAACTGGTCTGTCACTGTCTGCAACACTGCTATGGCCGCGTCATCGAAAGCGGCCTCTTTGCTGTGTACATCCAGGGCGCCAATGACCCGCTGGCCGACCTTGAGCGGCAGCGCTATTTCCGATCGAGTCTCGGGCAACAATGGATGTTCCAACCGGGCCGAGTCGGCGCGCGCGATGCGGAACTGGCCGCTGCTGAGGGCAAGGCCCACGACGCCAGCTTTGCCCATTCTCAACTGATATTCGGACTTTAGCATCTGGCGGCCGGCCTCGCCCGCGACCGCTTTCAAGACAGCCGACTCGCCGCGCTCGTCCACAAGAAAGATACCCACGTGATAGAACCCCAGCCGATCTCGAAGCAGATTGACCAAGTGGTCGAGCAGCTCGTCCAGCTCGGGGATAGCCACGATAGAGCGGGCTACTTCGGGCATCACCTGGAGTTGCGCCACCCAGCGCTCCCGAGCCTCCTCGGCCTGCTGGCGCTCGGTGATGTCGCGCAAGACGATCAGCCGGCCTGTAAAGCGCTGCCGCTGGTCAAACAGCGGAGACAGGCGCATGTCATAGCGGCGCTGTTTTCCGTCCACCTCCACGGTGATCTCGGCCTGCGCCTCTGTCACGTCTCGGTACGCTTCGCGTTCGACCAGGTCAGAACGCCCTGACAGCACCTGTTCGATGGATTGGCCGACGACCTGCGCGGCTGTGCGACCAATGATGCGTTGTGCGGCCGGATTGAGATCCACGATGTGGTTTTGCGCGTTCAGCACCAACACACCATCACTCATGCTTTCGACGACGGCGTTGCGCGCCGCCGGCACAACGTCGAGCAGCCGGAAGCGAAATAACCCCCAGGCAAACGCCAAACCGGTTACGGTGAAGGCGAAGGGCGTCGGATCCAGGGGGAGGGATTGCTCGAAAAAGAAAATATACACCGCATTGGCTACCCACGGCACGAATGCTCCAATCAACAGGCTGATGGCTTGTCCGCGGTACAGGCGCGATGTGCGAATGAGAACTGACAGAAGCAGGAATAGACCAAGCATGAGCAACACGTAAGAATACGCTGTGTGGACCCAAAAGTATGCGCCGGACGTTGCCTTTAAGGTCAGGAACGAGCCGCTGGTCTTTGACTCGATGTCAAATCGGAAAAGGCCGTGAGCACTGTTGGTCCAGATCACCAGTTGCGTGACTAGAGGCGCCAACGCGAGCATCGTCACATTGCGGCGGGTCAGCCACCTCTCTCGGCCCGAATACTGCAATGCAAAGGCCAACCATGCCACCGGTAAGAAAGCAATGCCCAGAAACTTGAGGTTGGACCAAAAGAGAATAGTCGGCAGGTCAGCGCCCCCCACTTCCAGCCCATAACACACCGACCATGCGGTCACCGCCACCATCAGCCATGCAAACGGTCCTGCGCCGGGCACAGGCCGGCGTCGCATGGCGACGAGTGCCAGCGCGGCAGTGATGATCGCCGCGGCGATCAGAGGCAACACGTAAGGAGTGTACTGCCAGTTCATAGTTCATCCTCACCCTTGGCCCGGGAGGCAGCACCGCTGGGGGAGCCAACCAGGACGGAAATTTCGCCTGCGGGAAGCGTCTGGCCCAACTCGCGCACGACGGTTTGGAGGATGGTGTCAATATCCAGGGAGCGCGCAAATTGAGCCGTCATGCGGTTGAGCGTCTGTTCACGCGCCGCGAGACGCTGCGTGTCCTGGTACAGCCGCGCGCTTTCCAGCGCCACGCCCAGTTGGTCGGCCAGCATCTCGAGCGTCGCAATTTCTTCCGGCGTCCAGTCCTGGCCGGACTTGAAAGTATCCAGCACGCCGAGGACATGACCGCGAACTTTGATCGGCACAGCCAGCGGCAGCCTTGTCCCGTCGCCGGTTCCCTCGGCCCGGATGGTTTGCCCCTTTCGAATAGCTTGTTCCATTTCTGGAGACCAAAAGTCTGCGGCTTCCGTGACGCCACCCGCGGCGCTGCGGTACGCTTCGCGCAAGTCAGGCCGGGCGTAGAGCAATTCGGCCCAGGCTCTCTGGCTCAGTTCGCCGGAAGCGCGGCGCATCGCTTCCAGGGCTGACTGGCTTTCGGCGAACAGGCGCGCATTGTCGAGCGCCACCGCCACCTGGTCAGCCATCGTCTGCAGCACGACGATGGCATCCGGATCAAAAGCGCCAGGCTGGCTGCTCTGAACCGTCAACGCGCCGAGGACCCGTCCACGCGAACGCAAAGGAAGGGCCGCCTCGGAGCGGGTGTCTGGCAGTTCTTTCGTAGCCAGGCGCACGGCATCCGCACCCGCCTCCAGCGCAACACGCGCCCGCGCGTTGGCAATGCTCCAGCCGATCATCGAGCCGCTGCCCGCGATAGCGTGCAGCCGGTGACCACGCGCCAGCATGGCCCGGCCAGCCTCGCGGGCGCTTCCAGCGCCCATGCCAGCCCGCAAGACGGCCCACTCGTTTGTCTCGTCCACCAGGAACAGCCCCACATAGTACAGGTCAAACCTCTCACGGATCAACTCGACCACCTGCCGGATCAATTGGTCGGATTCCAATATTGAAGAAGCAGCCTGTCCTACTTGAGCGGCGGCCTCCAGGTAGCGCGAATGGCGTTCCAGGTCCGCGGTGCGCTCGGCCACGCGCTGTTCCAGGCCCCCGATGAGTCCACGCAACTGTGCCGTCATGCTGTTAAAGGCACGGGCCAGGATACCGAATTCATCCTCGCTTTCCGCTGGCGCGGTGCGGGTCAGGTCGCCGGCCGTGATGGCGGTCGCCGTCTCGGTCAGCGTGCCGATGGGCTGGAAGGCTTGGCGGATAGTCAGCCAAGCCATCACCGACAACAGAACAGCGCCGACGACCAGCGCAGCCCACGAGACCGCCTGGAACAGCCGCAGGGCGCCGAACAACTCGCCCTCTTGCTGTTGAACGACGATGCCCCAACCATATTCCATTTCAGCAATGTCAGCTCGCCACCGTACACCTTGCTCATCGGTAAAGGCAAGATAGCCCCCCTGTGTGCCTTGACGCAAAGCGCGGACGGGAGGAAACGAACTGGCATCCACCAACTGGTTGTCTTTAGTGGTTAGGGACTCGGGGTGGGTATGCGCCACCACTTTATTGTCAGCATCCACGATATAGGCATAGCCCGTCTTGCCAATTTGAACCGCTTTGATGCTTTCAGAAAGCTTGGTCAGTTCGGTGGCGAACATGCCCACGCCGACGACCTTGCCAGATCTGGTAATCGGCATGGATACAACCAGCGCCGGCTTGTTATTCGTCCGGCCTATCAAGGTCTGGAACATTAACGGCGCGCCGTCACACCCCTTAAGGGTGTCCTGGGGACAGACCCCGCGGAACCACTGCCGGTCGCTATAGTTGGTCAGGGCCGCGGCGTCATTCCGCGCTACGTTGATTCCGTTCAGATCAGTCGTGCTGACCAGGTACATGTGCGAAAAGGCCGCTGCCAGAGCCTGAAGCACGGGCTTTTGCTGTGCTGCGTCCATGCCGACGACGTCGGGCACGTTGACGAGCTGCTTCAAGGCTTTGATGTTGAGATCCAGCCACACCGACGTGCTGGATTCGAGGGCGGAACGGGAAGCGTGCAGCCGGTCGGCGGCGTCTCGCTCCAGCAGCTTGCCAGCCTGATTCGTCACAAAAAATGTAACCGCCACAAGCAGGGGCACTGTGACGACCAAGATGAGGGCTGTCAAGCGGACTTGGAGGCGACCTCTTTGCCCGCGTCGCTCCGAGATCATTTGTTGGAGACTGGCATACGCGTAGGCCAAGGCAAAGGTAGTGGCGGTGATGAGCGTGGGAATTCCGCCAGAGAGCAGGCTACGCAGCCCGAACTGGATAACGAGGACAGTAATCTGGACCCCCAAGAGCAGCCGTGCCAATCGGCGAGTCAGCGGCGTCACCTGTGAGTCTCGCAGGGCAATGTACACCAAGGGGATGATCGCTATCACCGGCGTCGCGTAAATGTCCAGCACCTTGATAGGCTGGGATAGACTGCCGACAGCATACTGGCTAAGGGACACGAATCCACCGGTATAAGTCTGAGCCTGGAGGCCGGTATACCACAAGCGCGTGCCCAACGCCAAATCCACCAGGGTCAACACAACCGGTAGAAAGGCCAGGCCATACAGCGACCGCCAGATCCACCGCCAGTACCACCGACTGCGCGGCCAATCGGGTTTGAGCAAGACAATGGGGAGAATGAGAAGCCACGGTCCATTAGCGGGACTTGCGATGGCCATGAGAGCAGTCGGCCAGGTGGCCTGGGCTATGTCGGTTGCGCCATATATCTGGCCCAAGGCAAGGGTGTTGAGCGCAGAGATCAGGAGAAAGACGCTCACGTGGCGATTCGCGGTGTGCCTGACGTTGAGCAGCAGAACGTAGAGGCCCACGATGAACTCGGTCAGCGCCAGCAACCAGGCAACCAACTGCAAAATCTCGTTAGGAGACAAAAGGTTCATGCGAGCGCCTCCTCACCTTGAGGGTGGCCATCGCCGCTCTCTGGGGCCGGAGGAACCAATCGGATGATGACCTCTGGCAATCCCATCGCTTGGCGCACCTCTTGCACGGCAATCTTGAGCACCGTCTCCACATCCAGCGACTCGCGCATCCGGGCTGTGGCGGTGCCCATCACTTGCTCGCGCGCAGCCAGGCGTTGCGACTCTTCAAACAGCCGCGCGCTCTCCATGGCCTGCGCAGCCTGGGTGGCGACGGCTTCCAACAACCTCGAGTCAAGGGCGGGCTGATCGGCCGCCTGGCTGCCCTCGGCGGGTTGTTCGACGATCAGAGCGCCGATGACTTGACCACGCACTTCCAAAGGAACGCGGATAGCGCCAGGCTGAATGGCGTGGTGCGGCGATTGCGCCAGGCGTTGGGTCTCCTCAGGAGTAAAGGGGGCATGCTCGACCTGATGGAATTCGGCAAAGTTGTTGGGTCGCAGATCCCCGTCAGGGGGCTGGGCGCGCAAGAATGTCTCCCATCTTCCCCCGGTGAGCAGACGATTGACTCGCTCAACCTCTTTCAAGCTAGACTGGGCCTGCTGATACAACCGGGCGTTTTCCAACGCCGCCGCGATCTGATCGGCCATGCCTTGCAAAGCCGTGATGTCTTTCTCGTCAAAGGCCTGCGCCAGGGTGCTTTGAATGTCGAGCACGCCGAGCACGCGCTCGCGGGCGCGCAACGGCAGCGCCATTTCCGAGCGCGTTTCCGGCAACAAAGGATTGGCAAAGCGGACTGCCTCCTGGCCCACATCCAACGCAATGCGCGCCCGCTCGTTGGCGCAGACCCAGCCGACCATCGAAGCCCCGCCGACGGCCAGTTTGTGCCCGCCTTCCACCATGATCCGACCCGCCTCGCCCGCGCCCGCGCCCGCGCGCAGCACAGCGTTCCGCCCGTTCTCATCCACCAAAAAAACGCCGACGTAATAGAGGCCAAATCGCTCGCGGATCAGTCCGGCCACACGCGACAACATCTCGTCGGGATCGAACATCTGGCTGGCGGCATAGCTGATCTCGGCGCCGGTGGTAATTTGAGTCGCGCGGCGCTCCACCTCGCGCGTGCGCTCGGCTACGCGCCGCTCCAGCCCGGAGTAGATTTCTTCCAGTTCGGCGCCCATCGAAACAAATGCCTGGCCCAGGGCATTGACTTCCCGCACGCTCGAACGGGGAATCTGGTGTCGCCACTCGCCGCGCGCGAGCGCTTGTGCGGCCTGGCCGAGCTGTTGCACAGGCCGGGTGATGGAGCGCACCAGGGCCATCGAGGCCAACACACTTGCCACCAGAGCGACCAGCGCCAGTGCGATGCCACGCAGGGCGGCCGCCAGCACCGCAGCCCAAATGCGGTCGGGAGCCGCGTAGACAAAGACTGTGCCCCTGTCCTTGCCCGTTGCATCCACCAGGGGAGCAGCCGCGCGCAACACGCCTTCGGACAGTTCGGATTGGGACCGACCTTCCTGACGGGCGCGGCCAATCAGATGCCAATCGGCATCACTCGGCACCTGGTCATAGCCCGGCAGCGGGTGTGAGCTGACCGCCAGGGTGGCATTCTTTTCATTCACCACGCGGATGAAGGCAATATCACCTTTGCCGGTGAGCTTGTCCACCAGGTTTTGAATGGCAGCGTTGCGCCCCGCCTCACTGACCGGGCCCAACAGATACGCGTTGGCATTCGCCAGCAGCGTGGTGGTTGCTTCCAAGTCCCGCAGGCTGGTCTTGATCATGTCATCTCTTGCGCTGGTGATCAGGGCGGCGGTCAGCGCGCCTGTAGTCAACAGCAATAGGACGAACACGATCAGGATGACGCGCATGTATAGACTCATAGCTAGTTTCCTCACCCAATGCCCCATGCGCCTGAAGGCAGGCAGGGCACGCGCTACCGCTTGATGGTCAGATCAACTCCGTACCATTTTATTGAGAGTTTGGTGAGTGTGCCGTCTTTGTGCATATCCTCGATGATTTTGGAGACGGCTGCCACCAGGCCCTCGCTGTTGGGTGCGCTCTTGTCCACGGCGACGGCCAGCGCCTCGTAAAAGACCGGTTTGCCCACTTTGACAATCGGCGCGCCGGACTTGATGCCGTCATCAATCACCGTGATGGCGCTCAAGACACCTTCGATGTCCTTGTTGCCAGCCTGCATGGCCTGGACGCATTCTGCCTCGGTGGACAGCGTGATGATCTTGGCACCGCTGATTTGCTTCTGGATGCTTTCGCCGACCAGCGTCAGGCTGCCTTTGAGATACTTTTCGTATGTCGTCTCAACGCCTGTGCAGACCAGGCGGCCGGAAAAATCGTCCACCGTTGGAATGGCGTTGGCGAGATCCGCGCGCGCGGCAAATTGCGCCGGAGTGTAGTAATAAGGCGGGCTGAAGAGCAGAAACTGCTGTCGTTCGGGCGTGATCGTCATCGAGCCAACTGACAGGTCCCATTGCCCGCGCCAGTTGCCGGCCACAATCGCGTCCCACTCGGGCGTGACGAGGCGCAGCTTGACGCCCAGCCGTCTAGCGATCTCTTTGGCGGTGTCAACATCAAAGCCGTCGAACTCGCCCCCAGCGTTGACAAAGCTCTGGGGAGCATAGTTGGGATCTGTCGAAACACGCACCACACCTTTCGACTTGATCTGACCGAGCAGATCTTGCGGTCGCTGGCATGCGCTGAGCGCCAGGCTGAACGCAAGGAATAACGTGGGTACCACTGTCAGTCGTCGCGCGAAGCCTTTCACAGAGAGATGCTCCTTTCATTCGGCGCGGCTGCCGCGGCACTGGCGGGCTCGAGCCACACAGCCACACGTGGCGCGCCCAAGGACTTGCCCACCTCTTGCACAGTGGCTTGCAGCACCTGTTCGAGCGTAAAGCCGGCGCGGATACGAGCCGCCATCAGGTTGACCATTTCCTCGCGCTCGGCGCGGGCCTGGGTCTCTTTGAAAAGCCGGGCATTCTCGATGGCGATGGCGGCCTGATTGGCGATGGCCGTCAGCAAATTCCGCTGGCGTTCGCCATAGAGCCGCGGGGTAGCATAGCTCTGAGCGGCGATCACACCGATCACCCGGTTGCCCATCGTCATCGGCACGCCAAGCCACGACAGGGCGCTCCGCCCAATCGAGGTAATGCCCAATTCCTCTAACCGCGCAGTGACATTCTCCTCTATCAGCAAGGGTTCACGGGTTCGGATTACGTACTCGGTCAGTCCTTGACCGGCCTGACGCATCTGCCACTGAGCCCGCTGTCCACTTTCAACAGCCAGTGGGAACAAGACTTGATCACTCTCCGGTCGGTACAGAGCGATGTAAAAGTTTGTCGTGTCAATCAGACGAGAGGCATACTGGTAGAGGTTCTCGATGACCGCATCTACATCCAGCATCATGGTCAGGGCACGGCCCATTATGTTGAGGATGGCCAGTTCTTCCGCCCGGGCTTGGACTTCTTGCAACAGTCGCTCGCGCTCAGCTTCGGCCAGCTTGCGCGCGGTGATGTCTCGAACAATGCCCACCAGCCCCGTGATGTCACCCTGAGCATCGCGCAGAGGCAGCTTGGTCACCAGATACCACTTGGGCGCGCCCATGGCGTCCACGCCCTGCTCTTCCACCTCGATCACCGGTTGGCCCGACCGCGTGATCTCTTGTTCCTGGGCGCGGAATCGCTCCGCCAATTCGCCCGGGTAGAGGTCAAAATCCGTCTTGCCGATGCGCCCGCCTTGCGAGGTCGTGACCCCAAAGCGCAGATACGCAGCGTTGTGGGCGACGATGCGGCCCTCGACGTCCTTGACGTAGACATAGTCCGGTATGTTGTCTAACAATGCGCGCAGCAAGTCGTGCTCTCGGGCCAACGCCTCTCCGGCCCACCTGCGGCCCGAGATGTCCTGGATCATCACCGCGACAACCGGCGGCTGCTCGTACGCGGAGCGCGCCACAAGGGGAAAAATGGCCAGGGTCGCGTCGAACAGCGAGCCATCCTTGCGTCTCTGTCGGACATCGCCGCGCCAATTGCCCGCCATCGCTTGAGCCATGACTTGCGCCAGGTCTTCTCGCCCCTCCTCCGACCAGAGGGCAGCCATCTCGAGGCCGAGCATTTCGTTCTGTTCGTGGTTGTAGCCAAAGAGAGCGCAGCCGGCCCGGTTCACGTAGGTCAGGCGGCCCTCTGGATTGCAGATGACAATGCCATCCGCAGCGTTCTCGGCCAGGGCGTGAAAGACATCCGCCTGCGCGCCAGCCGGTGGCGCTTCCATAGGAGCAGACTGACCTGGCTCCGGCAAATCGGAAAACAGGCCCGCAAGCTGGCTTTTCAGGTCTTTATCATCCATGGTTCATCAGCTCCTCGGCGAGCGCGCTGTATTGCTGAGCGCCGCGGGTGGTGGGCGCATAGAGCGTGATCGGCTTGCCAAACGCCGGGCTTTCTTTCAGCTTGACGTCCACTTCGATGACCGTCTTGAACAATGCGCTGCTCATGCCGTGCTGCATCTGATCAAAAATGATCCGGGAAATCCTGTTGCGCCGGTCGAACATGGTCACCAAGACGCGGTAGGTCAGCTGGGGGTTGGTCTTTTCGCGCACGAGCTTTACCATCTCGACGACCCGGCGCAAGGAGCGCGCGGCAAAAAACTCGCACTGGGTCGGGATGATGAGCAGATTGGCTGCCGTCAGGGCATTCAGAGTCAGAGTGCCGAAAGAAGGCGGACAGTCCATCAAGACCACGTCATAAAAGTCCTGGCCCATCATCTCTAGTCCATTCTTCAAATAGAACTCGTAACCTGGTCGCCCGTAGAGAATCTTGTCGAGGAGCACCAGGCTATGGCTGGCCGGAACAATGTCCAGGCCGAACACGGCGGTCTCGCGGCTGACGCTGACCAGCGACGCATTCCCCAGCAGAGCCTCATCCACCGCGTGGCGCAGCTCGTCGGGCTTGAGTCCGATCGAGAGGGTGAGGTTGGCCTGGGGGTCCAGGTCAACGAGCAAAACGGTTTTTCCCATCTGAGCCAGGCAGGCGCCCAACGATAGACACGTGGTGGTCTTGGCCACTCCGCCTTTTTGGCTGCTGATGGCAATCGTCGTGGTCATCTTTGGTTGTCTTTCCACGAGCCAGAACTGGGCTCACCGTTTGACTGTATGGGTAGCATATCACGGTTGATACAGAGTGGGATTACGGTCCAGTTCCAACAAAATTACAAAACGATGGGTCAGCGTCACTTATCCGGCGTCAGGGACTCGTGTGTTTCCGCGCCAACGACTCGCCGGGCAGTGACCGGCAGCGCAAAGCTCAACACCGTCGCGCCCTCGCGCTGTTCGATTCGCAAGCGCCCCCCGTGCAGCTCGATCAGGTGGCGCGAGAGCGCCAGGCTGATGCCATGATTATCCTGGACGTGCTCCCACACCGTCGGCGCGCTGACGCTAAACTCTACCGCGTCGTCTCTCCCGGTCACGCACAACCCGATGACCCCATCGTGGCTCATTTCGGCGGCTGTGATGACGAGGTTCGTGAGCACCTGGCGCAACCGCCGGGCGTCGGCCCTCAGCGCCGGCAGATCGGGCGCAGTCTGCGCCTCCAGGCGTAACTGCGGGTTTACCAGGGCCGATGCGAGCGCCGTTCGCAGCTCCTCGACCAAGCTGGGCAGGTCTACCAGCTCGCAGTCCAACTCGACCGCGCCGACTTCTAGGCTAGCCAGCTCGAGTGTGTCGTCGAGCAATCTCGACAGTTGCTGGCCGCTATGCCGGATCGCCGTCAAATCCCGGGTCTGCAATTCGGTCAGAGGCCCGTCCAAACCCTTGAGCATCAATTGAGGAAAGCCGATGATGGTATTGAGATACGTGGCAAGCTGGTGCGACATGCGCGCCAAGAACTGGCCGCGCAGCCGATCAATTTCGCGCATCTCGTCCGCCGCCGCGCGCTCCTGGCTGTAGGCGCGCGCGTTCTCGATGGCCACGCTCAACTGGTCGGCCAACGTTCGCAGCACGCTCTGATCCGAATCGCTAAAACCGCCCGGGTCGCGGCTGGTCAGGTCCAACGCGCCGATCGTCTTGACGCCGAGGGCGAGCGGCAGCACCAGCTCGCAGCATATATCGAAGCGGCCATCGCAGTTGGGGTGCGTGATAAAGCGCGGCGCGCGCTGCGAGATCGCCAGGCTGACGCGATGGGTGTCCTCGACGCGCAACCGGCGCTCGTGCGCCGGCACCGCTCGCCCGACGCCGCTTTGCATGATCGCCGTCTTGCCAGACGATTCCAACAGATACACCGCCACGTGCTCAAGCTGAAACGCATCCCGCATCAATTCCGACGCCCGCGCCAACAACGTGTTCAGGTCGAGAATCGAAGTCGTAATGCGGCCTACTTCGGCGCTGATCGAGAGCTGCCAGGCATGGTATTGGATTTGCTCTTTGGCCTCCTGCAATTCGCGAGTGCGCTCGGCGACCTTTTGTTCCAGCCCCACGTACAGGCCGTACAGCTCGCTGGCCATGGTATTGAACACATTCGCCAGGATGCCGATTTCGTCGCGGCGCGTGGGTTGCACACGCACGGTCAAATCGCCGCCAGACATTCGCAACGCCGCTTCGGTCAGCACGACGATGGGCCGGGTAATCTGGCGCGTGACGACGGCGGCGATAATAGTCGTCAGTAGCGCCACGCTCAACATGGCGCCGATGAGGCCAGCTGCCAATTCGTCGCTGGCAACAAAAGCTTCAGCCTGGTCTTGTTCGGCAACGAGCGCCAATTGCACGTCGTCCATCCAGCGATAGGCGCCGATGACGGGCACGCCCATCGCGTTATCGTAGGCCGACGCGCCACTCTGGCCCGATAGCGCGCGCGCCACGCCCTGGCTTTTCAATACGGGAGCGGCGAGTGGCGCGCCTTGGAACACCCAAGAGCGTCCCAGGCTGTCAATCAGATAAACCACCCCGGTGCGCCCTAATCCAAAAGAGACCGGCGGCAATGCGTCCGGCGCAAACTGGTTGCCTAGAATCGCTGTGGAACGTTCGAGCGTGCCCGGCCCGGCCTGAGCACGCAGCCACTCGCGCAACTGCGCCTCGCGCAGGTCAGCCGCAAAAGTCAACCGTTCCACCGTCGCTCGCTGTCGGTCGCTGCGCACCTGACTGAAAACCACGTAACCGACCACACTCAGCGGGACAATCGCCAGGAGCAGGAACGCCGTCAAGAGTATACGCCCCAATCCG
>Ga0315284_10009855_pt1 | contig 13601 bp, 10 predicted proteins | sample YL17G09_16_MG_FD_203696 | JGI IMG/M metagenome (GOLD analysis project Ga0315284, IMG submission 203696) | Sediment microbial communities from Yellowstone Lake, YNP, Wyoming, USA - YL17G09_16 | ecosystem: Environmental > Aquatic > Freshwater > Lake > Sediment | place: USA: Wyoming | collected...
TTCAAAGGATGTTTTAACCGGATTAATCTGGGTTTATACCCTGTATGCACTTGCGATCCTCTCGGTTATGGCTTGGTTTGCGTATAAAATCACCGCCAGGGGCGAGGGTAAACTGGTCAAACCTTTTTATTTCTACATATGGGTGAGCTTTCTGGTTGTTGTAGGTGTCTCCCTGCATATTTTTACCTACAACACAATTCCCTGGTCGCCCATGGATTTAAACAGAAATGAGATTCAGGCGGATACTGTGTTTAACATTACTGTTGAAAACCATCAGTTTAAGCTACCGGATAAAAAACTTGTTGTGAAACTGAATCAGAAGGTACTCTTTAACGTGCAATCCAACGATTTAACTTATGGTTTCGGATTGTTCAGGCAGGATAATACAATGGTATTCCAGATGCAGGTTGTACCTGGTCACAGGAATGATTTGCTATGGCAATTTGGGGAAACCGGTGTTTTTAATATTCGATCTACTGAATATTCGGGGCCTAAAGGTGCATTTATGATTGAAAAAGCTGCTGTGGAAGTTAAAGAATAGAGGGTAGCACTTATTAATTCACTGAAATGTAAATAATTAAAATATTTTCCAATGAACTTTATACAAACACTTATGAATGGTGAACAGGGGGTTTTTAAGTCACACTCCCTTACTCCGATGCAAAAAATTGCCTTGCGATTTGTTATTGTTGGCTTTTTTTATTATGGCTTTGTTGTCATCGAAGGAGTATTGATGAGGATTTATGAAATTAATCCTGTACCCCAGATCACCACAGAGCAATTCTTTGCTATCATGACGGCACATCCGTTGGTGGCTATTTTTGGATCTACCTATATGATCGTATTTGGTGCATTCCTCTTTCTGGTTCCTTTTCTGATGAAAAAACCTCTTTGGAGCATTAAGGTGGCAAACTGGACGTTTTTCCTTATAGCCATTGGAACCTTTGTAATGTGGTCGGCTGGTTTTTTATCGCACTATGCACCGCTTTACACATTATATTGGCCCTTACCAGCCGATTTTACGCAATTCAGTGTGATAGGTGGCGTGTTTTTTATTCTTGGTATCGCAATGATCATGGTTGGAACACTGTTGTTTGTGCTCAACATATTTAAAACTATTGTTTATAGGCCAGAGGGCTGGGATAAGCAACCCGTGGCTGCATTGCTCGGATCAGCACTCGGATTAAGCGGTTTTCGCTATCTCTTTAAAAAACAGAAACAGGAGCATTTGGTTTCACTGCCGGTTGCAGCCATAGCAAGGGGCACAGTGGATACATTCCTGAATGCTTCTGTAATAACATTTACGGGAGTTCTTATACTGGTATACATGGTGGCCGAACTTTTTGGCCATAGTCTAAAATCTACTGCCATTGATGCTTTGTTATATAAGAACTGGTTCTGGTGGGGACTTGACCTGATCGCCGATGGTATGGTGCTCATTTTTGTGGCAGGGACCTGGTATCTGCTTGCCACACTTATTACCGGTAAAAAACTTTTTATGGAAAACTGGGCCAGGGCTGCTCTTTTTATTGAACTTATTGTTTCATGGACGGTATGGTCTCATCATTTGCTTTCCGATCAGGCGCAACCCGGTATACTAAAGGTGATGTCAGGGGAAATGGTAACTGCATTTGAACTGATCACACAAGGATTGGCTTTTTTCATTACACTGGTTACCTTGTGGAGCGCCAAGCCCTTGAAAATGACCAATGAACTTAAATTTCTGCTGGGCGGATTACTTGGTTTTGCCCTGGCTGTTCCTGCAGGTATTTTACAGGCAGATATCGGGCTCAACAGAATTTTGCATAATACCCAGTGGATTATTGGCCCTCATGTGCATGTTGCCGTGTTGGTTGGATTAACGATGACCTTATACTCAGCTGTATATCTTCTTTTCCCCATTTTAACCAACGGTGCCAGATTGTACAGCCAAAAACTTGCCAATATTCACTTCTGGTGCCATTTGCTGGGTGGAATAGGTATGGGCGCCTTTATGGGTATGGCCGGATTACACGGCATGCTTAGACGTTCATTGTATACGAACGGGGAATATAAGATCTATATGATATTTGCTGGTATTTGCGGCGGATTGCTGTTGGTGGCTTTTATGGCATTTCTGTTCAATATCGTTATGAGCGTGGGCGTGAACGGAGCACTGGGAATTTTCATGCCTTCCAGACTAAAAACAAAAGATCTTGTACCATCCGACATGGCTTAGCTGGAAATAAGGAAATAAGGTATATATTTTGGTTGTGATGAACACAAAATCTTTACCCGAAATATGATTTATTAAATGATTTGATTTATTACTTTTGAGAGAAATCACATAATCCTGAATACTAGTCATGAAAGACATTACATTTCTCATTGTCGCTCTGTTTATACTTACAGTACCCTTAGCAGGGCAGGAACACCAAACCATTACCGTAAAAGCCGGAACCCGGGTAATTGATTATTTTCCATTTAGCGAACAGTATCGTTATCCGGAATTCATTCAGGGAAAAGTGATGTTTAAGAATGGCAACTATACCATAACAAAATTGAATTATTGTATTCTGCAGGGTGAAATGCAATTCATTCAGTCAAAGGATACCCTGGCTATTGCCAATGCAAAAGATGTCAGCTTCGTACAAATCATGCTGGATACCTTTTATTATGATAATGGTTATCTTGAAGTTCTTTCCGGCCATGATCCTGTAATAATGGCTGTAAAACAGTATGTTAAACTTTCGGACGTACAAAAAGAGGGAGCTTACGGTACCCGTAGTTCAACCAGTGCTGTGCAGACTTATAGCGGCATCTATGACCAGGGCTCCCTCTCGAATAATAAGCTGGTCCGTCAGGAAGATTTAGTATTATCCAGAAACACGGATTACTATATTGGGAATAGCAAAAATGGATTTCTTACCTATAAGAAAAGTAATGTTCTGAAACTCTTTCCCCTGTACAAATCGGCGTTAGAAGACTACCTAAAGAAGAATGCCATTGATTTCAAAGCCAAAGAAGACCTTTTACAGCTGACAAAATTTCTTCAGGACATTAAATAGACATCTTTCTGATAAAGCCGTATGTTAAAGTCAACACAAGTACCAGGATTATAACGGCAGATCGTTCACCGCATAGGTTTTGCTTCTTAAGTATATAGGATATAAAATTGGCTTTGATTTCCCGGGCATCAGGAACGTCAGTATAGTTCCATTTTCCCAATACGGTACCTTCCCGTAGGACAAGCATACCCGGATTAGCACGCATAATGGTCTTTAGTGTGGTTTCGTCAGTAGTGCATATATCAAAGGCTGGCTGAAAGGTTCTTTTAAAGTTCCCGATCTGCTTATTGGTAGAGGCAGTAAGGCAGTACACAGAAAAACCCAGATCAAAAGCCCTCAAAGACAAATCATTCATCTGCTGCATGCCTTTTGCTGAGGCTTTTTCCAAGAAAGGGGCGATAATTAAAAAAGTATAACCGCTGTCGGAAAGAACGTTGTCTGTAATATCAAGACCAGCTTCATTCGTAATTGAAAAGTCATGAATAGGCGGTTCATATCCCTTCGAAATTAAATTCTGACGGGTTTCCATCCATTTCCAGGTTGAATCCTGCCAGGGAAAGTTGCTTTCGGTAAATTCCTTCAGAACGCCGTTTTTCTCATATACCAGTATGGTTTCAAACTGATCCACATGGGCCCCAAAAGGAACTGTCATTTTTTCCGGTATGGAGGTCCCTATTTTGTAAGGTCTGAAATCCAAAATTGGCTGGTGCCTGATGCAATATACTGATAGTAAGACAGCAATAAGGAAATTCATCCCGCTCAACATCCAGTCAGGGGAGGATGAGAGGAAATGGGTGAATTTTTTGCGGTTTAAAAATACTACTAGAGCAGGAGCATAAAGAATTATGTTCTTTCCGAAGGTTTGCCAGTTGGTTAGTTTCAGTGCATCGCCAAAACAACCACAATCACTTACCGGATTGGTGAGTGCCAGAATAAAGGTAAGTATGGTGAAGAACGACATAAAGATCAGCAACAACCATGCCGTTAATTTCATACGCAAACCCGCCAACAGGTTGATGCCAATCATAAGTTCGGCTGCGCTTAAGACGATAGCAAGTGGTAAGGCTGTGAAGGCCAGAAAATCAAGGTGAAAAGCCTGGAAGTACTCTTCGAATTTTATGGCAGATCCGAACGGATCGATAGCTTTGACAAACCCGCTGAAAACAAAAACCAGACCTACAAAGAACCTGGAAATGAATAATACTATCTTCATGGTGATTTGACAATTAAATGAGATTGGTTTCATGCAATATTCGAGAGAAAATAGTCTCGGGAGCGTGCATACTGCCCTGGTCATCAACACAATTAATGATTCTCAGGTCATTACAGGTTTGAGCTTGCCAAAGGTACATGTCACGCACACGTTGTTGAAAATCAAGATCTTCTTCGTGAATGTCACGCAAGCCCTTGAGATATTCACGTTCACTTCCTGCCCTGGTACCAGACAGCTTATTTTGAGTGAATGAAAAAGGTACATCCAGTAAAATATTCAAATCAGGCCTGGGAATTTGGTTATAGGTAAATTCCAGTTCAAGAATCCAGTCTCTGAGTTTCTCCTGTTGCTCACGATTGTTAAGTTTTGCGCACTGAAATGCAATATTGGAATAGACGTAGCGATCGAGTAATACCAGGTAATCCAGGTTGAGCCAGCTTTGGATGATGTTGGAAGCATCCTTTCTGTCCCCGGCATACAATAGTGCCACAAGGTAAGGATCAACGGAATTTAGACTCCCGAAATCACCCCGCAGAAATCGGGCGATCATTTCACCATATATGGGTGAATCGGTTCGGGGAAAATGCATGTAGCGGTGAGGTATGCTTTTCTCCGCGAGGTGCTTCATGATCAGTTTAATTTGGGTGGATTTACCCGATCCGTCAACTCCTTCGACAACTAAAAACTTCATGCCGATCTTTTTATTACTTTTATCAAAATGTTATTCAGAATGATCTCTAAAGATACATTATTTTCAACAAAACAGACCATTCACTGCAGAGGCCGGTTGATTGATTTATCCACACCCTGTGTTATGGGTATTCTGAATGTTACCCCTGATTCATTTTTTGATGGCGGGCGTTATATAAATGAAGAAGAAATCATTTCGAGAACTTCGGCAATGCTTTCCGAAGGTGCAGACATCATTGATATTGGGGCGTATTCCTCACGACCCGACGCTGCCGATATAACCTTCGAAGTGGAAAAGGAGAGACTCAAACGAGCGCTTAAAATTATCAGGCAAAGTTTCCCTGATGCCTTAATATCTGTGGATACTTACAGAGTCGCTATCGCAGAATTGGTTGTGGGTGAGTTTGGTGTTGCCATCATTAATGATATTTCTTCCGGGCTACTGGATGATAAAATGATATCCGCAATAGGAAAAATGAAAATCCCTTACATCATGATGCACATGCAGGGAACGCCGCAAAATATGCAGAAGAATCCCAAATACCATGACGTTACAAGGGAATTGCTGTCTTTTTTTGCTGAACGGATTGACATTGCACACAAAGCTGGCATTGAAGATTTAATCATTGATCCGGGTTTTGGATTTGGAAAAACCCTACAACACAATTTTATTCTGTTGCATGAACTTGGCCTTTTTACAATGCTTGGATTACCAATTATGGTAGGTATTTCACGTAAATCAATGATATGCAAATCTATTCATGTTACTCCTGAGGCCGCCTTGAATGGTACTTCAGTTCTGAATACGCTGGCCTTAAATAACGGGGCAAAATTACTAAGGGTGCATGACGTAAAAGAAGCCAGGGAAGCTGTCCGGCTTTTTACAATATACCAGGACGCATCGAAAATAATCGGATAAATTGTAGTATTTTTGATCTCTGCCTGAAATGCAGTTTGTTATGATACCTGCTTTTATTCATGTAAGAATTATAGATGTTATCGATATTCTGCTTGTTGCCTTCTTGATGTACCAGGTATATATGCTCATCAAAGGAACTATTGCCACCTACATTTTTGTGACGATTATAACCTTTTATGTGGTTTGGTTATTGGTGAAGGACAATATGTTGCTATTGGGAAGCATATTGGGACAAATCATTGGTGTTGGCGCCATTGCCATTATAGTAGTTTTTCAGCAGGAATTACGTCGTTTCCTGATTATGTTCAGTGCCCGTTATTTACCCAAGGCAGGGATATCCATCGACAATTTCTTTTCAAGAATTGGCACAGGTTTGCCCGCTATGAACATTAACAGTATTATCAAAGCCTGTGTGAATATGTCAAAAGACCGTATTGGTGCGCTCATCGTTTTACAACGCAATTCCATGTTGGATGCATATTCCGGTACCGGAGATATTCTAGATGCCAGAACCACAAGTCGTTTACTTGAATCGATTTTCAATAAGTCAGGTCCCCTGCATGACGGAGCCGTTATAATATACCAGGATAAGATCAGGGCAGCCTGTTGTATTTTGCCGGTTTCAGACAATTTTGAAATCCCTGAACATTATGGATTGAGGCATAGAGCAGGAGTGGGTCTGACTGAACAGACGGATGCTTTGGTAATAATCATTTCGGAAGAGACAGGTGGAATTACTCTGGCAGAATCCGGTTTATTAATACCGGTTGATGTAAAATCACTCCATAAAAAACTTGAAAACGAATTTCTGAAGAGGCCAGGGAGACAAGTTCAGGATGACAACAAAATCAGGCCGATTGTTTAAGCCGCTCTAACTCTCTGCGTCGCTTACTCATCAGGAAAAGGACTTTCTTTTCTTCTTTCCGGAGTAATCTTTCAATATTTTTCTGATGTGTGAAAAGCAGCAGAACTGCAATGATAAGCGAGAAAAGCACCAGAGATGGAGTGGTTGTTTTGAAAACAAAAATGACTAAAATCGGAAAGGCAAACGCGGCAATCATAGAGCTTAACGAAACATATTTTGTTACGATCAGGGTCATGATAAATACGCCTGTACAAAGGAGCGTAGGTTCAGGATTAATAGCAAGAACAAGGCCAAACAAGGTAGCGACTCCTTTACCACCCCTAAAACCAACATAAACCGGGAAAATATGTCCGATGATCGCAGCAATTCCCAAAAGAAGCTGAAACTCAACAAAGTCTCCGGTTTCGGGGATGTAGTAATTTGTCAGGTGTATCAGATTAACAGCAAGCCAACCTTTGAAAACGTCGACGAACAGGACGCTTAGACCTGCTTTCCAACCGAAAATTCGCATGGCATTTGTTGAGCCTGCATTTTTGCTACCACGTTCTCTGATATCAATTCCAAAAAAAGACTTACCAATCCAGACGGAGGTAGGAATTGCTCCAATTAAATAGGCAAATATCAGAATGCCAATATTATAAACAATATGCATTAAGAACTTTGAATAGATATTGGGTTGCAAATATAGACATAAATATTCGTCTTGCAACAGTATTTATACCTATTTTATACGTTTAAGATTGCAAAAGCCTCTATTCCAATAAAATAGAGGCTTTAAGCATCATCTAGATGCTGGGACCTGAAGGTATAAGCTTTTGACCTGCAGGGGTATCTGCATATTGTTCAAAATATTTGATGTACCTTGCCGAGAGATCTTTTGCTTTCTTTTCCCAGAGTGCTTTATCGGCATAGGTATTGCGTGGATCTAGGATGCCTTCGGAAACATTGGGTAAGCTTACAGGAATGGTAAGGTTTAGAAACGGAATATGAGCCGTTTTAGCCTTTTCAATTGATTCATCGAGTATTGCATCTATAATAGCCCGTGTTTCTTTGATTGAAATTCTTTTACCCGTACCGTTCCAACCTGTGTTAACCAGATAAGCCTTGGCATTATTCTGATCCATCTTTCTTACAAGCTCAGTGGCGTAATAGGTGGGATGAAGGGTAAGAAAAGCTTCACCGAATGCTGGAGAAAAAGAAGGAATCGGTTCGGTTATTCCGCGCTCGGTACCTGCAAGCTTAGAAGTATATCCACAAAGAAAATGGTATTGTGCCTGATTGCGGTCCAGAATAGAAACAGGTGGAAGAACCCCGAATGCATCTGCTGATAGATAAATAATCTTGGTAGCGTGTCCTGCCTTGGACGGCAATACTATTTTATTGATGTGGTAAATGGGATAAGAAACTCTGGTGTTCTCAGTAATGGAGCCGTCTGCAAAATCAACCGAACCGTTATCACGGACGGTGACATTCTCAAGCAGTGCATCCCGACTGATTGCACTATAAATATCAGGCTCATTTTCACTGCTCAGGTTAATTGTTTTAGCATAACAGCCTCCTTCGAAATTAAAAATACCCTGGTCGTCCCAACCATGCTCATCATCACCGATCAGGTATCGTTTCGGATCAGCGGAGAGTGTAGTTTTTCCTGTTCCTGAAAGGCCGAAAAATAAGGCAACATCACCCTTTTCACCTACATTAGCTGAACAGTGCATAGAGGCCGTCCCCCTTAAGGGCAGGTAATAGTTCATCAGGCTGAATATACCTTTTTTCATTTCACCTCCATACCATGTACCTCCAATAACGGCAAGTTTTTCGGTAAGGTTGAATAAAACAAAAACCTCGGAGTTCAATCCCTGTTCTTTCCATTTCGGATTGGTAACTTTTGAACCATTAAAAACAACAAAATCAGGTTCACCAAAGTTTGCCAGTTCATAATGTGAGGGGCGGATGAACATATTGGTTACAAAGTGCGCCTGCCAGGCTACTTCAACAATAAACCGGACTTTCAAACGACTGTTGGTATTCGTTCCACAAAAAGCGTCAACCACATACAGTTGTTTTCCGCCCGATAGTTGATTGATAACAAGATTTTTGCAATGTGACCAGACATCCTGGTTAATGGGCCGGTTGATAACACCGTCCCACCATATGGTATTTTCTGAAATAGAGTCTTTAACAAAATATTTATCTTTGGGAGACCGGCCAGTAAAAATCCCGGTTTTTACTGCTACCGCACCAGTATTGGTTTGAACTCCTTCTTCAAAACCTTCCAATACCGGGTCCGTTTCATAGGTGAACAGATCCTGATACGTAGGATTATAGATCACTTCTTTCACGTTGCTGATGCCATATTTGGCCAATGTTGTTGGGCTGATTAAGCTCATTTGGTCAATTTTTTATTTGTTAATACTAAGATTAAAACCTGGCAAATATATGTTTTTTGCCATAAAAAAAGCCGTCTGTTATTAACCAAACGGCTTTTAATTATGTGCGCATACCAGCTTACTTCGAAGCTTTGATGGCAGCCTGTGCTGCAGCTAACCTGGCAATCGGAACCCTGAAAGGTGAGCAACTTACATAAGTAAGGCCCGCTTTGTAGCAGAATTCCACAGATGCAGGATCACCACCCTGTTCGCCGCATATTCCTACTTTAAGATCGGAGCGTGTGTCACGTCCTTTCTCAACAGCCATTTTTATTAATTGCCCAACACCATCCTGATCGATAGTTTGAAAAGGATCGGCAGCCAACATATTATAGTCCAGGTAATGATGAAGGAATCCTCCTATATCATCACGGCTAAAGCCAAAGGTCATCTGGGTGAGGTCGTTGGTTCCGAATGAAAAGAATTCAGCTGACTTTGCCATACGGTCAGCCAAAAGACAAGCACGTGGAATTTCAATCATGGTACCGTATTTGTAATCAATTGATTTAATACCGAATTTGGAGCATACTTCAGTATAAACCCTGTCTGCTATTTTTTTTGTAAAATCGAGTTCGGAAACATCACAGGTTACGGGAACCATAATTTCGGGATGGGGATCTTGTCCTTCTTTCTTCAATTCAGCATAAGATTCAAAGATGGCCCGGATCTGCATCTCGGATACTTCAGGGTAAGTAACACCCAGTCTGACACCCCGATGACCCATCATCGGATTTGATTCGTGTAACAATTCTCCGCGTTTGGCAATGGCTTCAACCGATATGCCCAAGGCTTTTGCCAATTCAGCTTGTTTTTCAGAATTTTGGGGAACAAATTCATGCAACGGGGGATCAAGCAAACGAAACGTAACAGGAAGACCATTCATGGCTTGAAGTGTGCCTTTGATACTTTTCTTGACAAAGGGGAATAACTCATTTAAGGCTACTTTACGTTCTTCAACACTATCGCTGAGAATCATTTTTCTGAGCAGGAATAAGGGCTGATCGGAACCTTCACCATAAAACATATGTTCGGTGCGGAAGAGACCAATACCTTCAGCACCATAGTCTCTTGCAATTTTGGCATCGGCCGGAGTATCAGCATTGGTACGTACGCCCATCTTACGACTTTTATCAACCAGTTTCATGAAGTCCTGGAACCTGGGATTTTCTGTAGCATCCATCAGGGCAATAGCGCCAATGTATACATTACCCTTTGTGCCATTCAAGGTTACTACATCACCTTCCTTTAAAATAATATCGGACCCGGTGACTTTAACTTTTTTATTGGCCACATCAACATGAAGCTGACCGGCACCGACAATACAGCATTTCCCCCATCCGCGGGCTACGAGGGCTGCATGGGAGGTCATACCACCACGAGCGGTAAGGATACCTTCTGCTGCCCGCATACCTTCTACATCTTCAGGATTGGTTTCCTCACGGAGCAAAATAACTTTCTCTCCCTTACGGTTCCAGGCAACTGCATCTTCGGCAGTAAATACTATTTTGCCAACAGCAGCACCAGGACCAGCGGGTAATCCTTTTACAATAGGATTTACTTTCTTTTCAGCAGATGGATTGCAAATAGGATGAAGCAGTTCATCAAGCTGAGCAGGATCAACGCGCATCACAGCTTTCTTTTCATCAATCAAACCTTCCTTAAGCATATCCATGGCCATATTCAGGGCAGCAGTACCGGTTCGCTTTCCTGCACGGCATTGCAACATGTACAATTTACCTTCCTGAATAGTAAACTCAATATCAAGCATGTCTTTGAATGAGTGTTCCAAAATATTACGGATATCACACAGTTCCTTGTATGTGGAAGGCATGGATTCCTGCATACTTTTCAGATGCTTGTTCTGATCGTTTTTGGTATCATTATTCAAAGGATTAGGCGTACGGATACCCGCTACAACATCTTCTCCCTGGGCATTGATCAGCCATTCGCCATAGAAAACGTTTTCTCCCGTTGCAGGATTCCTGGTAAAGGCTACACCGGTTGCAGAGGTATCACCCATGTTGCCGAATACCATAGCCTGTACGTTCACAGCAGTACCCCAGTCATCGGGAATGCCTTCGATACGCCGGTACGAAATAGCCTTTTTCCCATTCCAGCTTTTGAAAACAGCTTTAATACCGCCTTCGAGCTGTGCTTTGGCGTCATCAGGGAAAGGTTGTCCCAAGGATGCTTTAACTCGTTTCTTGAATTCTTCTGCCAGGATCTTGAGATCATCTGCAGAAAGATCGGTATCGGATTTTAAGCCTTTTTTGTGCTTGTAATCGTCGAGCATATCGTCGAGCTGCTTACGGATACCTTTACCATCAAAAGGTTCAAGTCCTTCAGCTTTTTCCATAACAACGTCGGCGTACATCATAATCAATCGGCGGTATGAGTCCCAAACAAAACGCGGATTATTGGTTTTTTTTATTACACCGGGTATGGTGGCGGGACAAAGACCAACATTCAGCACGGTATCCATCATACCGGGCATGGAGCTGCGGGCTCCTGAACGGCATGACACAAGAAGTGCGTTTTCCGGGTCACCGTATTTCATACCCATGATATCTTCTGTCTTTTTCATAGCGGCCCAAACCTCAGGCATTAACTCAGCCGGAAGCTGACAATTGTTTTCATAGTATTCGGTACATACTTCAGTTGTAATTGTAAATCCTGCAGGTACAGGCAGGCCTAACAAACACATTTCAGCAAGATTAGCCCCTTTACCACCAAGCAAATTCTTCATATCTGCTTTACCTTCGGCTATCTTAGCCCCGAATGTGTAAACGCGTTTAATGTTCGACATCGTATTATTTATTTAGTTTTCAATATGTTAATAATAAACAATAATTTTATAAAAGCCACAAATTTAATAAAAAAATGCCTGGTAAGGAACATATTTTACAAAAATGTAGAAACTGATTAAACGTTCGGCAAAAGTGCCCGAAAACTGACGATAGCTGTTCGGTATTCCATCATTGTACCTGTTAGATTCGAACTGAAGTAGGTTTTACTAGAATGCTTAGAATAGTTGAAGTTTTATTGAAAGGGCTTTTGTTTTTCAAAAGCCCTTTTTTATTTACTATTGCATAGAAGCAGATCTACATAATAAAATCACACAGTTTTGTACGATTTCGAACGCAACCTGTACGGTATTCGACATTTTAATACCTGAATTTGAATACAAAAACTTTGTAACGACTACATAATCATGATTATGCAAACATTGGCACAACTATTGATAATCCTGATTTATCAGTAATTACTAATACGCATAATTATGAAAACATTTGTGTCTAAGATCGCATCTGCCTCAGTGTTTTTTTTGTTTTCTTCACTATCCCTATGTCTCGCTCAACCTGAAGAAACATCTGCAGTAAAATCCAACGTTCCAGTCGTCCAGTCTAAAAAATTGACCGGTTCTTCAACGCCTATTACCGATGTAAAAGATGTTGAAGCCTCTATGCTTGTGGCACAGCAGTCAGTTGACTTTGTTGCTTCTGATATATTTGTTGTTAATAAAACAAAGGATATTAATAGAGGAATCTTATTCGACAAAAACAAGGAGGAATTTAAAAATGTTGAAACTTACCCGGTACCTGAAAATGGTGTAGAGCTGGGATCTGTGCTTCAAGGATTAATAAACTATCCTCAATCGGCGATTGATGAAGGAATCGAGGGCGTAGTAAAGGTTTTATGTATGGTAGAAAAGGATGGTGGTGTTTCATCTGTAGTTATCCTCAATGATATTGGGGCTAATTGTGCTGAGGAAGTTTGCAGGGTTGTAAGAAGCGTTAAATTCAAACCTGCTATGCAGAATGGTTACCCAAGACGGTGCACACTGATCATTCCTGTTGTCTTTAACCTGACGGGAATAGAATAGTTCTTAGAATTTTTTTTAAATATCTGGCTTACGTCATGCTGCAGTAAGCCAGATTTTTTTTGCACTTTATTTCCGTCAGATCGACCAGGACAGGAAGATATTGCACAATAGCTCATTTCAATGCTTCTTGGCTGACCTGGGATGGTACCGGATGATCACATCTCTTAAATATTCCCGGTTCAAATGAGTATATATTTCTGTAGTGAGAATGGACTCATGCCCCAGCATTTCCTGAACGGCCCTGAGATCTGCTCCTCCTTCAACCAGGTGTGTGGCAAAAGAATGCCTGAAGGTGTGCGGACTGACTTGCTTTTTGATTCCGGCTTTTTGAGCAAGTGATTTAACAATGGTAAAAATCATTACACGCGTCAGTTTGTTCCCGCGACGGTTTAAGAATACTATATTATCAGCACCTTTCGCTGGTGTAAGTGTATTGCGGAACTGTGAGAAGTAGTTTTCAATTTCATGGATGGCTTTGCCACTGATCGGAATTAATCTTTCTTTACTTCCTTTACCCATCACCTTAATGAATCCCTGACTAAAAAACAGATGAGTTAT